>Ga0302326_10006225_pt1 | contig 26831 bp, 26 predicted proteins | sample Palsa_T0_3_FD_202264 | JGI IMG/M metagenome (GOLD analysis project Ga0302326, IMG submission 202264) | Peat permafrost microbial communities from Stordalen Mire near Abisko, Sweden - Palsa_T0_3 | ecosystem: Environmental > Terrestrial > Soil > Palsa > Peat permafrost | place: Sweden: Abisko... | reverse complement strand
GTCGAGGCGGCGCTTCACAGCCTTCATGGCGCCAATTTCGTCCGCCGAATACATCAGCCGCAGCAAGTCCGTCTTCGTTTTTCCGATGCCGTGTTCAGCGGCGACGGTGCCTTGCTGCGAAACAACGAACTGAGCGAATTCATAGATGAGAGCTTCGCCCCGCTCGGCCTGCTCGCGAGTGGCCGGTAATAAGTTCACGTGATTATTGGCATCGCCCACGTGGCCAAAAATTGTATATTGGCCGGCGAAAGCCTCGTTGCACTTGGCTTGATAGAAGCTATGCAACGCGCTCTCATGTTCCAAAGGAACCGCGAAATCTGTACTGAACTTGGAAAACCCGTGCTTGCGCACGGTCTCGATCGCCGCGACTGGCAGTGCATGCCTGAATTCTCCGAAACGGTCCTGATCGGCAACGCTCAAACCAAACCACGATTCTTCTTCGAGTGCCTCCTGTTCAGCCAGCCGGCGCGTCCAGGCTTCTACCGCGCCGTCGTCTTCGGATTGTAAGTTCTGCTCAATGAGTAGTGCGGCTTGGGCTTGAGCGGGTATATCGGGATAGCGCGAACGCAGCAGGTCTAGCCCCATGCTGTCCATAAATTCAAGCAGCCGTAATTCGCCAACAGGCCGCCAGGCCTTAACTGCGGCCATCGCGAAGGCGTCCGCAGTAAAGAACACGACCCCGCTCAAAACGGCGGCCGGTTCTGGAAGTAGCTGCAACTCGGCCTCCGTCACAATTCCAAGCGTGCCTTCGCTGCCGGAAATCAGGTCGACCCACTCGAGATCGCCGGCTAAACGATAGCCGGCGGAATTCTTGGTCGTTGCGGGCAAGCGAATCGGCCGGAAAGGAAAATCGACTTTATCGCCGCGCCGAAACCATTCGGTACGCCCATCCATGAACGTGACCTCGAGGCCGAGCACGTGGCGGCGCACCGAGCCGTAATGGAAGCTGCGCGCACCGCCAGCGTTGGTGCTGATAATGCCGCCGATAGCAGCGGAGCTTTCAGTTGGATTCGGGCCGAAAAACTGACGCGTGCGAGCCGCCGCTCTCTGAAGGTCTTTGAGAATCACTCCGGCTCCGCAGCGCGCGCAACCGGCTTCCACCTTTATTCGGCGAAAGCGCTCGAGCGAAACCACCCAACCGCCATGCGGCACACGGGCACCCGTAAGTCCCGTCCCGGCGCCCGCAACGGTCAAAGGCACGTGCTGCCTGGCGCTGGCTTCGACGATTTCGCGGAGTTCTTCAACATTCGAAGGAAGGAATACGCGGTCTGCCGAGCCATGATAACCGGAGGAATCTTCCAGGTACGAGTCAACCGCTACGGTTGGTGCATTCACACATTCAAGATATCGCTCCCGATTTAGAAATACCGGTTTCCGATGCGGGCTTTCGCCGCAGCCACTCAATGCGCTTCAAGCTGCTTATCAGGTACCATCCACCTGAGCCGGAAAAAGCGTTTGCCACACGAGTTGCAGCGACACGGCAATAACACGATGCTTAAAGCCCGTTCCACAATGCCGCGGGCGCGGGATCTTCGGAGGCGTTCGTTATTGCAACGTGGACAGCGGGCGGCTGGAGGGAATGGCATAAATTTCTGCCGTTCAACCAGGACGGTATAAGAAAGCTTAACATACGCAGGCTACCCCATTCTCGCTAAAGAGATAAGTAAATTTCGCTTACAGATGAGCAATATCCGGCCCGTATTTTTGCGCGTGATCCTTCGCAAAATCAGTAAGTTACAGTTCTCTTGAAATTCCCCTTCCCAGGTCATCACAAATGCGTTAACATACCTTCACCTAGCAGTCGCTTGTTTAAGTGCTGTTTACGAAGCGCAAAGGGCGCGGCTGTGCGCCGCCAAACAGGGAGTAACCCGCAGACATTCGGGCGGGGCGCTTGCCACTGTGCCCGTCTTGCGCGTGTTCCTTGGAAGGGCCTATTGATCCTCCGCGTGCGAGCCTTGGACCCAAAGTTGTTTTGATCTTCGTTTGATAGAACCCCAGTATGGAGGGTTGAATTTATGAGCGCAGCGAGCACAGCCTTGGCATACCGGCCACCCCTGCCGCTTTCCAGGGAAGGGCTGGCCTTTTGGGAAGAGTTAATGCGTGAAACGCAAGAGCACGCACAAGCCATCAACCGCGCCGCCAAAGAACACGGCCTCGACGCCGCATACTGGGTCGAGTGGGAATCGGGACGCAACATGTTCGGCATGGTTCGCAAGATGTATCCGTCCACCGAGATCACAGCCAGCATCACATTCGAGCGCTGGGGGCCGGTGATTAAAGTCTTAATCACCGGTTATCAGCATGAAGATTTGCGTTACTACCCCGAAGAGCAGGAAGTCCCCGTTGCGCGGGATCTCGACGGCCGTACCGTCGCTGTTTTAGGTGAGGGGCGCAGCTACTCGCCCAGCGAATTCGCCAGCTATCTTGTTCAGCATCTCCGCCGCTGTTTCCCGGACATGGTGCTGCCTTGTGCGGCGGTTGAGTACGCCTAGGTCACGCCGACGGATACAACGACTCCCTTGAAAAACACTGCATGTCGGCATCGGGTACCGCTCGTTGACACTCGCGGCTAGTGGTTGTACGTTGTAACAGGAGGTTTTCATGATCATCGGTGGGCCGCAGGTCCATGGGCACTCCTCTTCCGGGCCGGACAGCCACAAATCAAAATGAGCAAACGCCTCAATATTGTGCTCCCGACGAGACCCTGAGCGTGCTCGACCGGGCGGCAAGCAAAGGAACCCGCTCCTCCTTCATTCCGAAGGCCGTCTTGCATTACGTCGCGACCCAAGGGCGAAAGGCACTCCGCAAGCAGCTCGAGGCAGGGTATCGCGCGAATAGCGACCACAGTCTGGCGCTTGCCGCCGAATGGTCCACGAACGCGAGGCCCATGGGAAGAACTCCGTTCAAGGCCGGGACGGGATCTCAGCGTTGTGCCAAGCGGATGTGCAAACTCCCGGGCCCCAAATGAATGTGCGGCGCCGTGGCCGATCCAGGCACCGCCGCCCGGAAGGCGATGTAGGGGATCTGACGCTGTTCCAATAGCCGCCGCAACCAGATGCCTTCGGGCTGTTCCGGATTCAGCCCCACGTCGATCTTGCCGCGGTGATCCAGTCCCAGCGATTGGTGGAGCGGCGTTTGGCCGCGCGCCGTCACGGGCAGCGGGTAATGGAACTGTGCCTCGAAATCAACGGCAATCGCTTCGAAATCGCTCGGAGAGAAGCGCCCGCTGCCGTCGAACTTCAACATCGCTTTCCGCGAGGTGCCCGATTCCAGCGCGTGCTCCAAGTTTTGCTCCTCGAGCGCCATCTGCCGCTGCGCCTCAATGAGCCTGACGCGGTCGCGGGCCAAGTCCAAAACGTGCCGGCGGGTTTCCAACTCCGTCTGCGCGGAGCCCATTTCCACTCTTGCGATGGCTCCCATTTCGAGCAGCTTCTGCCGTTCGCCGACCAGATTGGCTTGGCGTTCAACACGGCGCTCGGCCGCGCCCAACATGCGGGCTTGCTGCGCGGGCGTCAGGTCTGCGAGCTTGGTGGAGCTGAAGAGCGTCTCCGCCAGAATAGCTTCGTCGTCAACATCGGCCAAACGGGCCTTTGCCAAGTCTAAGGTGCTTTTGGGCAGATCTCCCTGTCCCACCAGCGTCTGGATGCGCGCCACATCGCTTCGTGCGCGGTCCACTAATTCGTTTGAAAGCTCGCTCGAAGCAGGGAGAGGGGTCTCACTTCCGCGCGCAGCTTGGGCACCCAGCACAGTTGCTATCAAGCCTGATAGCGTAACAAACAGGGTGCGAAAACTTGAGCGTTTACGCATCCTTTCCTATTGTAGTACCCTGGGGCCAGGAGAATAGCCCACACGAGTCTGCCGCGCCGTTCCCACACCGATCCAGCCGAGTCGATTCCCAACTGGCTTATGGCTGCGCGCTCGGCCAGCGCCAAAAAAGCCACGGATATCAAAGTCCTTGATTTGACAGAAGTTACGTCGTTTACCGACTATTTTGTGATTTGTTCAGCCGCGAACGCACGGCAAAGTCACGCGGTTTGCGACGAGATCGAGAAGAGCCTGAAAGAAATGGGCGAACGGCCCGTCAGTATCGAGGGATACGAGGCGGGTGAATGGATCTTGATGGATTACGGCGATTTTCTGGTCCACATCTTTTCTTCGACCGCCCGCTCGTTTTATGACCTGGAACGGTTGTGGCGGCACGCGCGAGCGCTGGAAATCCCCGCGGACTAGAACTATTCGAAGGCGTAAACTCTTGACATCTTTGCGCTAATGCTTCACGCTCTATAATCAAGACAGAAGGCTTTGCCGATATATAGAATAGAGAAACATACACGCTGGCTGCTCACAGACGCCAGTTCTGGTGGGTGAAATTCGACCGATGAGCCATCTCGCGAACCTGACACCTCGTCACTTCGATGTTCTGCATGCCATTGTGCAGAACTATATTGAAACCGGAGAACCGGTGGCTTCGCGCAGCATTGCCCGTAAATATCCGATGAGTCCCGCGTCCATCCGCAACATGATGGCGGATTTGTTGGAAGAAGGATTTTTGTTTCAACCGCATACTTCGGCCGGCCGCGTGCCGACGGAGGCTGCCTTCCGCAGCTACGTCAAAACTCTTTTTGGGAGCCGGATCGTGCAATCGGAGCTCGACCGATTGCAGGTGGAAATCCGCGGCGCCGGCGGAGTGGAAGCACGTATTGAGCGCTCGTCAAAACTGCTGACTGAAATCACCCGGAATTTCGGTATCGCGGCTGCTATTCCGACAGGCAATCAGACGCTCGATTCGGTGGAATTATTAGCGCTGCCCGACCGGCGCATCTTGATGGTTGTCATGACGCGCGACCGCATGGTTCGAAATAAAGTAGTGGAAATGGCCGAGCAAATTTCGCAAGAAGACTTGGTCTCCATTCGCAACTACATCAACTACAACTTCGGTGGCTGGGTGTTGCCCAATATTCATCGGGAGTTGAAGCGGCGCCTCGATTTGGAGAGCGCGGCTTATGACGCCATCCTGAAGCGGGTTCGGTTGTTTTATGCGGAAGGGCTGCTCGATCTCGGCACTATGCCGGAGATCCATTTCGATGGCGCGGTTAATCTGATCGGGCTCGATTTGCATTTGACGCGCGAGCACATGCGCGAATTGTTTCGCGCGTTGGAAGAAAAAAAGCGCATCCTCCAATTGCTCGAACAGTTTCTGGAACAGCGCGATGGCGAATTGGCGATCCGAGTCGGCCTTTCCGAGGTCCATCCGAGCATGACCGGGTTTTCGCTGATTGGGGTACGCTTCGAGCTCCCAAATGGCTTGCGCGCGCATGTAGCCGTGCTCGGTCCGATGCGCATGAACTATAGCCGGGCAATTTCGGCCGTACTGCATGTGGGGCAAGCGTTTCGCGACGCGGCGCTGATTCAATAACTGGGATGGACCGAAAAAGGGTCTTCGCCTTCGAAACCGATTCTGTCGTATACGCCGGCGAGCGCCACTTCGCAATTCACGCTGGCAAACCGGCAGATGGCCTGCGTGCCCGCATACTCCGACAGCAACCATTCTCCGTTGGTTTGACGCCGGAATATCTCAATGCGCGGTTCGGCCTGCGATACCAAAGCGTATTCTTGGAGGGACGGCAGCTTTCGGTATTGCACTGCTTTGAAACCGCGATCGTACGCCTCGGTTGAGGGCGAAAGAACTTCAATGATCAGAGCGGGGTTTACGAGCACGTCCTTTTCGCCGTCTGCAAACTCAGGCTTTCCGCAAACGGCAACGACGTCGGGATAAGTGTAAAGTCCATCCGAAGCGACCCGAACTTTCAGGTCGTTCGGAACCACGCGACAAGTGGTTTTCTTGAAGGCGGCGTGCAGTTCCCCGATCAGATTCCCAATTATGCAACCATGGTTGAACGTTCCTCCAGCCATCGCATACATCCGGCCGTTGAAGTATTCACTGCGCGTGGTGGCCGCCCGCTCGATTTCCAGATACTCTTCCGGCGAAAGCCGGGGTTGCGCTTGAGCGGACATAGCATCAGTTTACCGCCAACACACGACACAGAGCGCTTCGCCGCGAGGACGAAGCGCTCTGTGACAACCGCTCTCTACTTTCGGGAAGACAACGTATTCAATTCGTGAATCAAAGGCTTCGCCTCATCCGGCGTATGCAGGTTATCGTCGAAGATTTCTCGATTGGTCAGCTTCTTGCCGTACAACTCTTCATTCGCGTCTTCATCGGAAGTCAGTGCCGAACCGCCAATGTCAAGGCCGCCGAAGATCCCGCGCGACCGCGAGTAGGAAAGAATCTCCGCGTGCATCTCCGCGTCCGTCATGGCCGAAGAATCCCGACCGACCGGACCGGCCGCCGCCGAGGCTTCGCCGCCAATTTGGAACTTGTCGGTCAACAGGTGATTCATCCCCGATTTATTCATCACTAGCATGATGACGTCGGTTTCCTTGCCGCCCACGAGGAAACCAAATTTGCCGCCTGTTAGCTTAATCGAACCTGGGGCATGCCAGCCCACCCCGCTCTCTTTGCGGCAGCTGAAAAACCCTTTGCCATATTGCCCGCCGACAATGAAGCCGCCCGCCTTCAGATTTGGAATGATGATCAAGCACGTAGCCCGGTTCAGCAAATCCTGCGGAATACCTTTGTCGGAGGCATTCATCATTTCTTTAAGATCTTCCGTCGCGGCCGTAATACGCGCGCTGGCACTTTTTTGAGCGAATGCCGGCACGCCCATCAGCGTCGCCAGCAGCAGTCCTGTCAGTAGTCTCATAACATCCGTTAGACGCTACTCTCACAGATGTGTTGCGCGATCTCTCGCGCACGCCGCACGCAATCGGGAATTCCGACCCCGTCGAAGGCGTTGCCTCCTAGAAATAATCCTGGGTAATTTCTTAAATTTGCGAATATCTTGTTAACTCGTTCGGCATGTCCCACAACATATTGGGGCATAGAGTGCGGCCAGCGGTGCAATGTGTGAAACAAAGGCTCTGCCGTGACGCCCATTAATCTTTGATAATCGGCACGCACCAACGCCACAATCTCGGCTGCTGGCGCCTGGGCCAGTTCCAGCGCGCGTTGTCCGACGACGAACGCACGCAAAGCTGCGAGTCCGGGTCTAACTCGATTCGGGAACTTGGTATTGACCCAGGTGGCCGCGGCAATCGTTTTGCGTTCGCTGCGCGGCACCAGAAATCCAAATCCATCGAGCGCATGGCCGAGTGCCTCACGCTCGTAAACCAACATTAAGAGGATGGCGGAAGAATAGGGGATCGGTGCCAGCCCGTCAGCCAGAGGCGCGGCGCTTGCTTCGAGCAGTCCGGCATTCACATGCGCCGGACAACACAGCACCACGTTGCGCGCCGATACTGTTTCGCCGCCAATCCGCACATGCCACCGTTTTCCGTTGCGCGTCACAGTTGTAGCTTCGCCTTGCACGATACTGGTGCGGCATCGAATTGCGGCCGCCAGTGAATCGGTGAGCGTCTGCATGCCATCGCGGAAGGAAAGAAACAGCGAGCCACCGTTCTTCGGCTTATCGCGCAGCTCCTGCTGGACTCCTTTGACCAGACTCCCGTATTTGCGCTCATATCCCATGAAGCGGGGCAGCACGCTTTCGGCGCTCAAGTTTTCCGATTCGCCGCCGTAGACCCCGCATAGCAGCGGTTCGGTGAGATACTCCAGCACTTCTGAGCCAAAATGTTCAGTCACCAGTTGGCCCACGGAGATGTCCTCATGACGTTCGCGCGGTTTCATTCTGGTCTCGAGGTCAATTCTCCGTTTGGCCTCTTTACCGATCAACTCGGATTGTTCGAGAGGCTCCGGTTCGCCGGGCACCATCATCACCATGCCCTGGGGCATCGGCAGCAGTTTTCCGTTGCGCGCTACAAAAATACGTCGAGCCGCGTCGTTTGAACCGATAATCCGATCGTGCAAGCCCGGCAGTTCTACCGCTAATTCGCGCACGGCGGGTTTGGTGGCAATGAAGCTATCGGGCCCGGCTTCGAGAAGGCAACCATGGATCGAATCCGTCTTGATCAAGCCCCCGGTGCGCGTGGTCTTTTCAATGATGGTGGAAGGGATGGCATAACGCGATAAGAAATAAGCGGTGGCCAGACCGGAGACGCCACCACCTACGATCAAAACTCTTTCCATGGCCATGACGCCTCAATGTTCGAAATCGCGCACGATCTGCACCACCGCTTTTACGTTCTCGACGGGCGTCTCCGGAAGGATGCCGTGGCCCAAATTGAAGATATGGCCGGGCCGCGCACCGGTGCGGCGCAACAGATCGTTGACCTTGGTCCGCAATTCCGTGAGCGGGGCAAACAGTGCCACCGGATCGAGATTTCCTTGGATAGCGGAACGATAGCCGATGTCCAACCAGGCTTGATCGATGTTAATGCGCCAATCGACGCCAATGACATCGCCTCCGGCCGCATGCAACTCGCGAAAAAACCCCGCCACTCCGGTGCCAAAGTGAATCACCGGCACGCTGGCGGTGCGAATCCGCTCAATCAGCGCGCGGGAATAGGGCTGCACGTAGCGCACATAATCCTCCGGGCTGAGCGCGCCCACCCAGCTATCGAAAACCTGAATCGCCTTGGCGCCGCCGCCCACTTGCAGATTGGCGAAGCCGCCCAGCACATCCACCAACTTGCCCATGAGACGCCGCCACATGGTCTCATCCGCATACATCAGCTTCTTGGTTTTCAGAAAAGTCTTCGATGGGCCGCCCTCGATCATGTAGCTGGCCAGGGTAAACGGGGCACCCACAAAACCGATGACCGGGACACGTCCGGCGAGCGTGCGCGTTACTAGTTGGATTGACTCGGCGACATAGCCCAACTCATCCGTGCGGCTGGTTGAAAGCCCGTCGATATCTTCCGGCTCGGTGACGGGGTTAGCGATAGAAGGACCCTCGCCGCTGACAAAGGAAAGCTTGAGACCCATGGGTTCCACCGGCAGCAGAAGGTCGGCAAAAATGATGGCGGCATCGACGTCGAGAATTTCCACCGGCTGAAGGGTGACTTCCGCAGCCAATTCGGCATTCTTGCAAATTTCAAGTATGCTGTGTTTTGCCCGGATATCGCGGTAAGGTTTCAGGTAACGGCCCGCCTGCCGCATGAACCAGACCGGACGCACATCGGTGCTTTTCCGGCGGCAAGCGTCCAGAAATCGGCCGCCGCTTACTTGACCCACTCGCATTCAGCCCCCACTCTGTTTTCGCACATCAGGACACGAAAGTCCTTGGGTTTATGGATCTCGGTCCACGCCCGTCCCAAAATGTAGTATGGTTTTGCCCAAACTTCGCTATCGAGCGTGCTGGGAGCAATGACCGAAACCGCCATGACTCCTTGCGCCGGATAACCGCTGCGCGGGTCCATGATGTGACTGTAAAGCTGGCCTTCCGCCCAGAAGAACTTTTCGTAATTACCCGATGTGGAGAGCGATTGATCACGGAGATAGAGTTCGGCTACCTTCTTATTGCTGTCTTGCGGATCGCGAATCTTCACATACCAGCCGCGCGGATCGTCTGGCGGTGTGCCCAAGCCGTAGATACTGCTGCCGCCGGCGGAAATCAGCGCGCTGGCGATGCCGTTGTTCTTGAGCACGCCGACCATCTTATCCACCGCGTATCCCTTTCCAACACCGCCCGGGTCGAGTGCGATGCCGGCCACATCGAAGCGAACGGTTTGGGCGCGAGGATCGAGAATTACATGCCGGTAACCTACATGCTCTAACGCCGCAGCCACCTCGGCGCGATGTGGCAAATGGCCGCTACCCTTGTAGAAGCCCCAGACACGCATCAACGCCCCCACCGTTATGTCGAAAGACCCTTCGCTGCGGCGGCTGTAATCGAAGCAAGCGGATAACAAAGCGAAAAATTCAGGCGATACCTTCACCGGCCGCTCGAAGGCGTGCTCGTTGACCTGGCTTAACTCGCTCTCGGGACGGTAGTCCGAAAGCATGCGGTCGAGCCTTTGTGCTTCTTCGAGCGCGGCTTCAGCGGCTGCCTCTAAAGGGCCCGCGCTGGCGCCATAGAGGTCGATGGTAAAACCGGTGCCCATGGCGGGCGCCGAGCGCTCGAGGCGAATCAGCCCTTGCGGCCCGGCGTGGGCGAGTTGGGCACAAATCACCCACAGGAATAGGAGCGCGGTTCGCATCGAAAGGTAGCGGCGAGCGGGTCAACTCTTGGGCTGATCAGTCTTGGGCAGATCACTGTTGGACAGATCCTGGTCGCGCGGACGGCCGCGGCGCACCCGCTTCATCAGATGATCCATGCGCGCATTGATGGCGAGTTTCACATCCGGTTCGAAATGGAGCTCGGGAATGCGGAACAGGTTCAGCCGTTCGGCCAGTTGATGGCGGAGGAAACCGCGCGCGCCTTCCAGCGCTTCAATCGTTTTTTTCTGTTCGCTTGAATCGGCGCTCATGTGGAGACGCACCTGAGCGTGCCGCATATCGGGTGAAACCAGGACTTCCGTGACAACGGCATCGTCAATCCGTGGATCGGAAAGCTCGTAAGCGATCATCTCAGCGAGTTCCTCGCGCAATGCCTCGGATACTCGTCCAGCCCGGTGATTATCCATGACGCCTCCCTACTTAAGAGTGTAAGGCGTCAGGGGACCGGAAAGACGCAGGCGGAACCGCCTGCGCCACCTAGAGTTTGACGGTAACGGTCTTCACTTCGGTGTATTGCTGTAGGCCATACTCACCGAGTTCGCGTCCGAGGCCCGATTGCTTGAAACCGCCAAAGGGAGCGGCGGCATCGAAGACGTCGTAGCAATTCACCCAAACCGTGCCGGCGCGGACATTGTTGGCGATGGCGAGAGCCTTGCCGATATCGCGCGTCCAGACAGCGGCGGCCAGACCGTAAATCGTGCGGTTGGCGCGTTCGGTGACTTCGTCGATATCTTTGAACTTGATGATGCTCATGACTGGTCCAAAGATTTCTTCTTCGGCGATCTTCATGTGGTCGCGCACATCGGAAAAGACGGTGGGTTCGATGAAATAGCCTTTATCGCCCACCCGCTTGCCGCCGTGAACGAGCTTGGCGCCTTCATCTTTACCCGATTGGATGTAGCCCATGACCTTGTCGAATTGATCGCGGTCCACCTGGGGGCCCTGTTCGGTGTAAGGATGGAAAGGATCGCCCACGGTGCGCTTGGCTGCTCGCGCTACGCTACGCTCGACAAACTCGTCATACGCTTTTTCTTCAACGAAGAGGCGCGAACCGGCGCAACAGCACTGGCCCTGGTTGAAGAAAAGAGCGAAATGCGAGCCTTCAATGGCCTCATCCAAATTCGCGTCGGCGAAGACGATATTCGGGCTCTTGCCGCCCAGTTCGAGCGTGACGCGCTTCAGATTCGATTTCGCCGCTGCCTCCATGATGAGATGCCCGACTTCGGTCGAGCCCGTGAAAGCGACTTTATCGACATCCATATGTTTGGCGATGGCGGCGCCGGCGGTCGGTCCGTAGCCGGGGAGAAGATTGATAACACCTGCCGGGAAACCGGCTTCCAAGATTAACTCGCCGACACGCAGTGCGGTGAGCGGCGTCTGTTCAGCGGGCTTCATCACAACGGTATTGCCAGTTGCGAGCGCCGGCCCCAGCTTCCAAGCCTGCATCAGCAACGGAAAATTCCACGGGATGATTTGGCCAACTACACCGACTGGCTCGTGGCGGGTGTAAGTAAAGTAATCGCCGTTCACCGGGATCGTTTTACCCTGTAACTTGTCTGCCCAGCCGGCGTAATAGCGGTAACACGCTATGGTAAGCGACAGGTCGGCGGCTTTGGCAACCAGATACGGCTTGCCGTTGTCCATGGACTCGAGGCGAGCCAGTTCGTCTGCATGCTTTTCGACCAAGTCGGCCAGCTTATGCAACAAGCGGCCGCGCTCCGAAACGGGCATTTTGCGCCACGATGGGTGATCAAAGGCGGCGCGCGCCGCTTTCACCGCTTTATTGACATCGGCCGCGTCGGCCTCTGCCACTTGGCAGATTTCTTCGCCGGTTGCGGGATTGATGGTCGCGAAGGTCTTGCCGGATTCGCTGTTGACCCACTGACCATTGATGAGAAGTTTTGTCGCTGAGACAGCTACATGATGCTCAGTCGGGGAGGATAATACTGCTGCCATTCGATGCTCCTTTTTGCCACGGTTTTAGCGCAAACCGTAAAACGGTACACAGAAACGATATCATGTCACAGCGGTGGGTTGAAGCCTGCAGTGGGGCAGGGGTTTTCGCCTGCCATCCGGCATTGGATTCAATAGTTTATTCCCCCTCCTCCGTTACCGGCGACAAGCCCCAAGAAACGCCCATGCCGTCCAGTCTGGTATTTAGTTGATTTTGTTGGAGGCGCGGGGCGGAATCGAACCGCCGAATAAAGGTTTTGCAGACCTCTGCCTTACCGCTTGGCTACCGCGCCACTGTTCGCAACATACCACACCCTCAAGGTATGATTCTCACATGAAATTTGTCATGCTTTTGTTGCTTTTCACCTCCGCCGCCATCGTCGCCGCGCAACCCGCGCCCTTGCGCATCATCGCTTTCGGCGCTCATCCTGACGATTGCGACATCCGTTCCTCCGGCACAGCGGCGCTGTGGGCCAAGATGGGTTTCGCCGTGAAGTTTGTTTCCGTCACCAATGGCGATGCCGGTCATCAAACTATGCATGGCGTCGAGTTGGCAAAGCGGCGACTCGCCGAAGCAAAAGAGTCGGCCCACCGCCTCGGCATCGAATATGAAGTGCTGAATAACCACGATGGCGAACTTCTGCCCACCCTCGAAGTCCGCGTGCAAATTATCCGGGAAATTCGCAAGTGGAAGGCTGACGTGGTTATCGGCCCTCGGCCCAATGATTACCACCCCGATCACCGCTATACGGGCGTTCTGATGCAGGATGCCGCCTACATGGTGGTTGTGCCGAATGTCGCGCCCGATACTCCGGCGCTACGAAAAAATCCGGTGTTCCTGTATTACCAGGATAATTTTCAGCGCCCCAATCCCTTCCGTCCGGATGTGGCCGTTGACATTGACTCCGTGGTTGACCTAAAGCTTGCTGCTCTCGACTCGCACGTCTCCCAGGTCTACGAATGGCTGCCGTGGGTAGATGGGAAACTGGGGGACGTTCCGAGTGACACAGTGGCTCGCAAGGAGTGGCTGAGGAATACTTGGTTGGAGCGGCCCATCGCCCCCGACATCCGTGCCGCTTTAGTGAAATGGTACGGGCCAGAGAAGGGAAATGCGGCGCAGCACGCCGAAGCGTTTGAAATCTGTGAGTACGGCACTCAGCCCGACGATGCCCTTCTAAAACAGATCTTCCCGATGTGGAGGAATTCCGATCGAGGGTTTGAGCGCGAACAGTGAATCGTTGGCCGAAGTTCGTGCGCGCGGTTTTGGGGGGCGCTTACGCTTCCGGCTCCGTTTGAATAGTAACTGCTCTTAGTAGTTCGCCGGCCCGAGTGGCGCGCGCTCCCTCGGAGATAGCCGCCAGCGGAATGCGCAGCCACGCGGGGCGGTTATCCATTTCGTAGTTCAGCTCATAGAAAGCCTTGTCGAATACGTAGGCTTCGAGCAGCGTTTGGAACGCGTCCTCGTCCGCCGGCAGAAAAGAGGCTTGACCCGCCTCCTTGCGGTAGGCTTCCAGAAACGCGGCGGAGACAGATTGCTCCCACTCGCGCCGCCGCATCTCATCGTCCGGCAGGCCCGTATAGGAGGCATAACTGAACGAGCGCAGCATCCCGGCAACGTCTTTCAACGGGCAATGCTTGGCGCGGCGTGCGGCCAAAGAAATCGTTGGCTCGCCTTCGAAGTCCAGAATCACGAAATCATCCGGCACGCGCAGCACTTGGCCCAAATGATAATCGCCGTGAATGCGAATGCGCAGCGAGCTGGGATCGAGATCTTTCAAACGATCATAAGTCAAGAGCGCTTGTTGGTTCTGCAACGGGTTCGGCAATGTGCGATCGAGCCGAGCCAAGGTCGCAGTCGCTCGCTGCGTCATTTCGCTCCCCAGCTTTCTGAGATCGGCCGCTGCCAGCGCTTCGGGAGCGAACGTGGCGAGCGCTGCGTGCATCTCAGCCGTGCGGCGGCCCAGTGTATCCGCAGCTTGCAGCATGGAATTCCGCGCTCGGTCCCCCGCTGCTATTTGTTGCAGAGTCCACTCCCACCCATCCCCGTCATTCCGCACCAACCTCTGCAGCATCGCCAGCGTATGGGTCTCGCCGGTGCCGCTGTAATAATCGATCGATCCAGCAAACGGCGGAATCCGGCGGAACTCGGTATGTTCTGTAAGATAGCGGGAAATCTCGCAATCCGGATTTTCACCCGGCTGCTGACGCCGGAACAGCTTCATGATGAGACGGTCTCCGAAGATGATCGAAGAGTTGCTCTGTTCGGCCTTCACCAAACGCGGCTCGAGTGGCGAGTCGCTATTGACATAGCCAGTGCTCCGCCGCCCTTGAATATAGCCGCGCAGCGTGGGCAGCCGCGTCTCTTTCTCAATCAGTGAGAGCAGGGCCGCGCAGGTGGCTGGGTCGGATACACCGTCGGAGGCTCCCATCAGCGGAACGAAATAAGTATCTGCCGGCCCCTCGAGGTATTGAACAGACAGCAGAGTGAGAAGCGACCCAGTGCCCGGCAGTTCTCCCGAGTCAAGAATCTCCACGTCACTGATCGTGCGTGATTTTGCTCCGAACCAGCGCTGTTTCTTGATTAACTCGGGGAGCGTGGTCGTCATAGTAACTCCGCAAGCTGGTCAGCCCAGTAGTCAGGCTGCCATTGTGCAAGCTCCTCACGCTTGCCATAGCCGTAGGTGACGGCACAACTCTTCACACCCGCGCGATGAGCCGCCTCGATATCGGCGGGAGAATCGCCTACGAACAGGCAATCTTCCGCAGACGCGCCCAAACCCTCGAGCGCCTTAAAGATGACATCCGGGTTTGGCTTGGCAGGGAAACCGTCCGTGCCTTGCACGTGGTCGAAATAAGGCAGCAATCCAAATCGCTCCAGCACCAGCCGCGTGGTCGGAGTGCCTTTCGTGGTAGCGGTCGACTTGCGCCCGCCCAGCTGAGCCAGTACTTCCGCCACGCCAGGATAAGCCTTCGTTGCGCCGTGATTGCGGAGCGGATACAGCCGCCGGTACTCTATCACCAACGCATCGATCTGCTCTGGAGTGTCGTTGGGGAACAACTCCTCAAACAAATCTGTTAAGTGGCGACCGATGTATCCCTTCAAGAAATCGAATGGCACGTTGTTCTGAGAGGTAGACGCCAAAACACCCTGGATGGCTCCGCAAATATCCACTGCGGAATCAACCAGGGTGCCGTCTACGTCAAAGAGATAAACTCGAAACGCCGGAATCAAGCAGGCTGCGGACTCTCGCCCCCCATCAATCCGGGCAGCGGATTGGAAACAGGAGTAGGGGCGATCATCCCGCCGTCCGGGCTGCTCGGCTTTTGATTCGTGGGCGCCGCCAGTTTAGGGAGAGTCTTGCCGTCAATCAACAGCAATACTTCGGCGCCATCCAGCACCTCGCGATCAAGCAATGCCTCGGCAATGCGCACGACAGCGTCCGAGCGATCCGAAATAATTCGTTTCGCTCTGTCGTAGCCGTCTTCCACCAGCTTACGTACTTGCTGGTCGATCTTAATCGCCGTCTCTTCACTGTAATCGCGATGCTGGTTGATCTCGCGGCCTAAGAAGATCTGCTCATCCTTCTTACCGAAACTCAGCGGCCCCAACTCACTCATGCCCCATTCGCAGACCATCTTGTGAGCCATTTCGGTGGCGCGTTCGATATCGTTGCCCGCGCCAGTCGTCATCTGGTCCAGAAAAATTTCTTCCGTGATGCGCCCGGCCATCAATATAGCGAGCCGCGCTTCCAGATACTTCTTGTCGTGCGAAAGTTTATCGTCTATCGGCAATTGCATCGTCAGACCCAGAGCCATACCCCGCGGAATGATCGTCACTTTGTGCAACGGGTCTGAATGCTCAATAACGGCGGCAACCAAGGCGTGGCCAGCTTCATGATAAGCCGTCATCTTCTTTTCCTTGTCGCTAATCACCATGCTCTTGCGTTCCACACCCATGAGCACTTTGTCTTTGGCCAATTCGAAATCCCACTGCGTCACTACCTTGCGATTCTGGCGGGCCGCCACCAGTGCCGCTTCGTTCACCAAATTAGCCAGGTCCGCGCCCGCGAATCCTGGCGTGCCGCGCGCAATCACGCTCAAATCAACGTCGTCCGCTAACGGCGATTTCTTGGTATGCACCTTCAGAATGCTCTCACGTCCACGCACGTCGGGCCGGTCCACCACCACCCGCCGATCAAAACGGCCGGGCCGGAGCAAGGCGGGATCCAAAACATCGGGCCGGTTCGTCGCCGCCACCAGAATCACGCCTTCATTTGATTCGAAGCCATCCATTTCCACTAGCAATTGATTGAGCGTTTGCTCGCGCTCATCATGACCGCCGCCCAAACCCGCGCCGCGGTGCCGTCCGACCGCGTCGATTTCATCGATGAAAATGATGCAAGGCGCGTTCTTCTTGCCTTGTTCAAACAGATCGCGCACGCGGCTCGCGCCAACGCCCACAAACATCTCGACGAAATCCGAGCCCGAGATCGAGAAGAACGGCACATTCGCCTCGCCCGCAATCGCGCGCGCCAGCAACGTCTTACCCGTACCAGGAGGGCCAATCAGCAAGACGCCCTTGGGGATGCGGCCGCCCAGTTTCTGAAATTTCTGCGGCTCGCGCAAGAACTCGATAATCTCTTGCAGCTCTTCCTTGGCTTCATCCACGCCCGCAACGTCTTTAAAGGTGACTTTCTTCTGTTGTGAGGAATGCAGTCTCGCCCGGCTCTTGCCGAAACTCAGGGCCTTGTTGCCCCCGCTCTGCATCTGCCGCATCATAAAGATCCACAACCCCAGCAGAATCAAAATCGGCACGAAGTTGAACAGCACGCCGATCCAGCCGCTGCTCGTTTCCTTCTCAACCGTGTACTTGACGCCCTTCTCAGAGAGCAAGTCGTAAATCTTTGGATAGTTGGTGGGAATCACCGTGTGATAAGGCTGCGATTTTTTCCCGCTGCCATCGTCGTAGGTGCCCGTGACGTCCGAGCCTGTAATGTCGGCGTCATTGATTTTACCCGCCTCAATCAGGCTGACGAAATCGCCAGATTTCAGCATCGTCGGCGTGGGTCCCTTGCCGGTTTTCACCGCCATGTAAACCAAAACTACAGCGCAGATGATAACCACCCAAAAGACTGCTGTTTTAACGTTTGAACTCATGAAAATCTACTTTCTCACTGGCCGTGTCAAAAAACAAATGGCCGTTCTCCACTCTATCGAACCGTATATCCACTGTATAGAAGACGTAACAATCGTAGCTTTTGATTCATAGATGATATGAGCTACCTGTACTCAAGTTTGGCAATAGGTCAAGCGGATAATGTTGCGGCTTCCACTCCTCGCGCTTACTGCTGCTCCGCCCCCAAATTGGCGGACCCAGATAATTTGCGCCCCTGTTGTCACCACCGGCCAATGTTTTCGCTCCCAAAGCAGAACCCTGCCCGATTGGAAAAGCGCCTTAATCTTTTCCGCGGAGTGGCCAACTCGATGAAAAACGTCACCGGGCCGCCAATTTCGCACCGTCAGCGAAACTAAGCCCCCGGCGGCGGAGAGAAGGTCCCCGTCCCAGTCGCAAATCTCCAGTTTATGTCCTTGTTCTTTCTTGAAACTAGCACAAACAGACCCCGCTTCACCGGAATTTAACAAACTCACCCAGATGCGCCCGGCGTGGAAGGGCAATTCGCATACTTCACCGATCTTCAAATCAATTTGATAATCCCGAGCCTGAGACGCCCGCAAGCCATTCTGGCTGAGCAGAAGCTGTCCAAAAGACCGCCAGGCGTCTAACCCCGGAATAATCACCCGGTCGTGCCCTTCCGAGCTGTCGCACAAGCGGATTACCGCCTCCACATGCTCAAATTCAATAGTCCGCAAATCGCCCCGAACGTCGCAGATGGCGCGCCGAATAAATCGGCGACGAACGGCCGGATGGAGCGAAGCGATGGTTCCAGCGTCAAATTGCAGACCAAACGGCGTATGCCTAACCAATCCCGCATACACTATTTCGATTTCCCGTTCCCAATAGTCTTCTTCCGCTCGCGCCAAGTCCGCGCATTGCGCGAGCAAGGTCTCAAGGTTAGGGTTGTACGCGTCGCGGAGGGCCGGCAGCGTCTCCAGGCGCAGCCGGTTGCGCGTAAAGGAGGGATCGAGATTCGAAGAATCCTCGCGCCACCGAATACCTTCTTCGCTCGCCCAGCTTCGCACCTCGTCGCGGCTACACTTCAGAAGGGGGCGAATCAAATGATCGGCAGTCACGGGGCGCATTCCCGCTAAACCCGCCAATCCCGAGCCGCGCAGCAAGCGGAATAGCACCGTTTCCGCTTGATCGCTGCGTGTGTGGCCCAACGCAATCCGCGCGAAGCCGTGTTCAGTTATGGCACGTTGAAAAAAGGCTCGCCGTTGGTTGCGCGCTTGCTGTTCGATGTCGCTCTCTGGCGCCGCCGCGTGCTCCACAAACACAGGCAGCCCTAGTTCGCGCGCCAATTCACGAACAAACGTTTCGTCGGCGTCGGATTCCGGCCCACGCAGATGATGATTCACGTGCAGCACGTGCAATTCGCAAGCGAAATCGCTGCGCAGACGCAGGAGAACATGTAGCAGGACCACTGAATCCGCCCCGCCGGAAACCGCCACTCCCACCCGCTGACCCGCCGTCAACATCTCGTTTTGACGGACATAGGTGGCGACTTGCTGAATGAGTGAGCAGGGGCGGTTCATCGTCATGGCAACCGTTCGTTACCGCTCCTTCACAGTCGCGGCTCGGCTAGGGGTTGTGCGTTGTAACGGAAGGGTTGTCATTATTTCGGGTGCCGTTGTGAAAGAGAAATGACCGCCGCGGCTGCGGTGAAACGCACGCCGTCGTCCGCATCGGCTAAGCGCGCGACCACGTCGCTCAACAAAGCCGGATCGCCGCGTTTTGCAATCGCCTCAATCACGGCTACACGCACTTGCGGTTTCTTGTCGTTGGTAAATTCGGCGAGCGCGGTGGCGCTTTTCGGGTCCGGATCGGTAGCTAGCCGTTGCGCAGCCAGCGCGCGCACCGGAGAAGCGTCGTCCTGCCTGATCGTTTTGATGGCCTCCCATCCCATGCCCCCGTAAGGCACAAAGCCGATTCCGGTTTCAAAAGCCAGCTTCTCGACTTGCTTGCGGTCGCGCAGGGTGTCGAGTTGCGATTGCATCAATCCTTTCGAACTCTTGCGGGTTTCTGTGAGCAGCGCGTAATAAACGTCCTGCGCCTTGGGATCTTTGAGCAGGTACAAGGAATTCGTGCAGGCCAACACCACCTGAATTTCTATGTCGTTCAGGCAAGCACGCAGTTTAGGCCGGGCTTGCGCCCGGTTCATCTTGCCGAGAACTGCGGCGGCCTCGGAGCGGACATTTTTGTCTGCGTCGTCCAGCGCCTTCTCCGCCATTCTTTCCGCAGCATCGTCTTTAAGCAAACCCAGCGCATGCACGGCCTTCGCGCGCTTGGTGGCGCTCTTGTCGGCCACGCCATCTTTGAGCATCGTCCAGGCTCGTTGGTTCGCGGAGGGCTGGGCAGTCGGCACAGCCAGCAACAAAAGAAAAGCAATCATGTTCTCTCCCACGGATGGTAGCTCAGACGCCCGCCGGGAGAAAAAAGATGGCCCTGCCGTTCGACGATTCGAAGCGACAGGGCCAGAGATTCACTGAAACTAAGAGATGTTTCCTTTAACGGTGACCGCCACCACCACCGCGGACGCCGCCGCCAGCATGCGCATAGCCGCCGACGCCGTAATGTCCAATCGGGCCACCGTAATAGCGACCGTAGCCGCCGTAATAGCGCCCTCCTAAGAACAATGAGAATCCGCCGCCCCAATAGTAGGGATATCCCCAACCATAGCCGTAATACGGATAAGGATAGCCGTAGTAGTAAGGAGCGGGAGCCACAGCAGGATACGGCGCGCCGGCATAGTAACCCATCTGCGGCGGGGGTTGTTGTGGGCCGTAATCAGGGCGATCATATTCGCCCGGCTGCACGTAGCGAAACGCTTGCGGCGAGTTCGCTGTGGAAATAGCAATGGGCGCTTCGATGCGGAAGGTCAAAATCTGCTCAGGATAAAGAACGCTGGGCTGACCGCGCGTTACCAGCACGCCGATAATGCCGAGGGCCGCGCCTGCGCCCGCGCCAATGGCTGCGCCGCGTCCCCAATCGGCTGCTGCGCCAACGGCGGCACCGAGAGCAGTTGTACCGGCGATAGCGCCGACATCCCTGCCAACCGAGGTCGGGCCAGAGCGGCTAATGAGGGATGAGTGAATCGGAATTTGTTGGCCATCGACCAGAGTCAGGTCGGTGAGCTGAACGCCGAGCCGGGCTACGCCTTCGACGCGGCCGGCCTTGACCGCTTCGGTTACGCGACCACCTATGGTCTGGCCCGGTTCAGCCACCACGACGCCGTTGATGACGAGCGGTTTCACAAGACTTGCCGAAAACGCATCGCCTTGATGGTTCCTATCGGAGGAGAGGACCTGATTGATGCGCACGGTTAGATAGACGCCAGCAGGAACGTTAAGAGTGGCTGGTACCGGCGGATAGTTCTGCTGTTGTTGATAGTTGGGTTGTTGTGGCGGATAAGCTTGTTGCGGATAACCCTGCGGCGGCCCTTGATTCGGTTGCTGACCATAAGCAGGTTGACCGTAGCCAGGCTGTGCGTTGCCATTCGGATCGCCGGAAGGCGGCGGGGGCGCGGGTACCGGCTGCTGCGCCGAATAATCGGGGCTGGTGGGCGTTTGCGCGGATGGATCGCCGACACGCTTCCAGCCACCGCTGGGAGCGGGCTGCGAATTAACGGTTGGCGCAGGGGCAGCCGGCGGATCTTGCGCTACGGCGAAAGTTGGAAATGCGAGCAGCGCGCTGAGCACAAGGCTGGTAGCGCGCGGCATCGAAATGGATTTGAGTGCTTGCATGTATCCCTCGTAAGCTCGGACGGTAAGCGTAATGCACGCGTTTCGCCAATGCAAACGGTTTGAATTGATTGGGGTTAGCGCATGGGTGCGAACAGAGAAACGGTGCGATTCCACCGGGAGTGGTGCATTTGAACCACTACAGCCGGCGCCGTAAGTGATCGACATAAGTTTTGGCGGCAATGGCAAGGATGATAATCACGGCCAGACTCAGGAACTTGCCTTTTAGTGTGATGTAAGCAAACACCAAGAGGGCTCCGTAAAGGATAAAGGCGGTGCGGGCGCCGATGACGGTTCGAGGTGGCTCGCTCATTTAATAGGCATGTTGTAGGCGAAAGTGAAGGCAAGCCGCACCTGCAAGCCTTTGAACTCGGCCGGCAAACGAGGCAAAGGACTCGACATGACGAGGCTGGTGCTGGCGGCAACGTCGAGCGAGGTGAGTCCCGATGGCTCGGCAACAATCACCTTGGCAAGCGACCCATCGCGGTTGATGAGGAACTCGATCACACTGCGGCCGTGCAGCCTACCATTTCGCACCCCCTCGGGAGTGACACGCTGCCAGTTGGCGCGGACGATGGTAAGAATCTGCTCTAGATAAGATTTGAAATCGGCGCCTTGCGGATCGCTTTGCAGTTCGATGGCGGCGTGTTGCGCGCCGATCTGTCCCGGCAGTTCAGGCAAAGCTTGCGCGGGAACACTCTGGCTATCGTTGCTGGGCGCGGGCCGAAGTGCGCCGCCCGGGGGCGGCGCTTTGAGTTGACCAATTTTAGGCGGAGCTTGTGAACCGGCGGTCTCGAGAATAGAGGGGTTGGGCTTCGGCGGCGGCGGTGGGGCCGTGACGCCGTTGATGGCGCCTGAAGCAAGGTCGGTGGGCGCTTGGTTCAGAGTGACATTTGGGGCGTCGGGCAGGATGCGCGAGGTTTTGTTGGTTTGCGGAGCGCCGACCGTCTGCGGCGGTTCGAAATGGCGGATCGAAGGATTAGGCGACGCTTGCTGACGTTGCTGATCTTCGAGCGCGGCTCTGAGCGAAGCCAAGTCGATCTCCTTAGATATCTTGTTGCGATTGGGCGCCTTTTGGGTCAGCTCCTTTGGGAAATAAAGCGGCGTCCTGTGTTCGACTACGATGCGCTCCGGATGAGTTTGCTGGACGAGGCTAGGCACTTCCAGAACGAAGATGAAAATGGCCAGGTGAATCAGCACGGACGCGACACCGATGGCGGCGATCTGGCGATAGGAGCGCTTGCCGCGGTCAAACAACTCAAGGTTGAGCGGATACTCGGAAGGCGGCAGCGGTTTCGCAGGCGCGCTTTGTTTGGCGAGGTCGGATAAAGATAGGAGCAAAAGATCCATGCCGATGGAACTGTAAAGACGCTTAGGCTAGGGACTAAGTTGCCCGCGAGCGGATGGTTTCGGCCACAATTGCCGAATGTTCTTTGATTTTATCAAGAATGGCCTCCGCCAGTTGCAAAGCGCGCGAGCCTTGCCAGGCGTCGACCCGCGGGCGGGTGCGCTGGCGAACGGAATCGCAGAAGGCGGCGAGTTCCGCTTCGAGAGGTTCAATCCGCCCGACCGGAAGCTGTTCGAAGCCGATGTGAGCAGCGGAGGTGACGGAGAAGCGGGTGGCGTCCTGGCGCTGGTAATCGAGTGAAATGTATTCGCCGGGTTGAAAGAGACGCAGTTTGCGCACCTGTTCCACAGAGACGCGGCTGGCCGTGAGATTGGCAATGCAGCCGCTCGCGAACGATAGGCGGACGTTGGCGATATCTACTTTGTTCGAGAGAACCGAAATGCCGGCGGCGCGAATTTCCTCAGGGAAAGCCTGGGTAAAGCTGAGAACCAGATCGAGATCGTGAATCATGAGGTCGAGCACCACATCGATATCGAGGCTGCGCGGCGTGAACACGCTCAGGCGATGTACTTCGAAAAACAGCGGAATGGTGAGCGCTTTTTCGAGCGCTATCACGGCGGGGTTGAAACGTTCGAGATGGCCAACTTGGAGGATGCGGCCTTTTTCGTCGGCGAGGCGCGCCAGCCGTTCACCGGCGGCCGCGGTCGTAGCGATGGGCTTTTCCACCAAAACGTCGATGCCTGAGTGCAAAAGGTGCGCGGCGATTTCCTCGTGAGTGACGGTAGGCGTGGCTACGATGGCGGCATCCAGCAAGGGCATCGTTTTGATGGACGAAAATGCCTGGCTGCCATGTTCGGCGGCGAGTGCTTGCGCCTTGGCAATATCGGAATCGACGATAGCCGCCAGTTCAACCTCAGGCAAGCGGCTTAGAACCCGCACGTGATTGCGGCCGAAAGTGCCTGCGCCGATAACGGCAAGTCTCAGCTTCATGCGGGCGGCGGCTCCAACGGCGCGTAGCCGATGACCGAAATTTTGGCGTCGTTGGCGCGGCGCAGCATTTCGTCTTTATCGAGCAGCAGCGTATGTCCGGCGTCAACGGCTAAAGCAGTCGTATTGGTTTCGATCATGGTTTCAATGGTGGTGAGGCCGGCGACCGGAACATCGAACAAAAGATGAGCGCGGCCGCGCGATGCTTTCACCAGGCAAAGAGGTTTGCCGCCGGTGAGCGACGCTGCGCGGCGCAGCATAGCGTCGGTACCTTCCATGGCTTCGGCGGCCACGCAAGCTTTTTCGCTGATGGCGACACTTTGGCCGATATCGGCGGTAGCGAGAATGCCGGCGAGGCGGCGGCCGTAACGGATATCGGCCTCCTCTTCTTTGGTGGGTTTGCGGCGCGTGAGCACGCCTTCCGCAGCCAGCAATGGCTTAAGCAGCCGGGTGGAATCGACGAGTTCGATGCCTTCTTCGCGCAAAACCTTTTGAACCCCACCGATGAGCGCAGCGGTGTTTTTCTCTTTGAGCGATGCCAGGAGTTTGACCAAGCGCCAATCAGGCGTGATGCCGGAGAAGAGGCCCACGTGTTTCACCTGGCCGGTCATCATGACTTCCGAAATGTGCTCGTGCTTTAGGATTTCAATGAGTTTGCCGAGTTGGCCAATGTTGACCCAATGAAGAGTGCCGGCGAGCGAGGCGAGTTCAGGAGAGGCTTCATTTTCGATGGCCACCACCACAACGTCGTGACCTTCGCGCTGGGCAGTTTCGAGGGCGAGTAAAGGGAAGCGGCCATTACCGGCAATCATTCCATAGCGCTGACTCACTGGGTCCATGGGCAAAGCTACTTTACAAATCCGCGCTCGGAGGAACGGATGAATTCGAGCAGTTCCTTTATCTCCGGAGTGAGAGGGATCTCCTCCTCAATGCGAGCCAAGGCTTGGGAGGTATTCAAGCCGGAACTGGAGAGCAGACGGAAGGCATTCTGCAGAGGTTCAATGGCTTCCGGAGTGAACCCGCAGCGCTGCAAGCCCACACGGTTTGCGCCGTAGACTTTCGATTCATGATCGCTGGCGGTTTGCGAAAAGGGCAGAACGTTCTGTTTGATCACCGAACGGCTGCCGACTATGGCGTGTTTGCCGATCTGGCAGAACTGATGAATGGCGCTGAGGCCGCCGATGTTGGCATAATCGTGCACGATCACATGACCGGCAAAGGTAACGCCGTTAGCGAGAATCGTGTGGTTGTGAACGATCACATCATGCGCGATATGGACATAGGCCATCAATAGATTGTGATCTCCGATAACGGTGCGCATCCCTCCGCCTTGCGTGCCGCGATGAATGGTGACAAATTCACGAATGCTGTTGCGATTGCCGATGACCGTCTCCGAAGCTTCGCCGCGATACTTCTTATCTTGCGGGGCGACGCCGCAGGAACAGAAAGGGAAGAAGACATTATCGTTGCCGATGGTGAGCTTGCCTTCGAGAACAACGTGCGACATGAGACGGGTGCGCGCGCCGATGCGCACGGCGGGGCCGATGACGCAGTAGGGTCCGATTTCGGCATCGGAAGCGATTTCGGTTTTGGGATCGACGAGCGCGGTGGGGTGGATGGCCATGAGAGGAACGCCGGGAGACTACGGGGCCGGCGCTTCGACGGGCTTGTCACTTTTGTCACTGCTGTTGGTGGGGCTGTCAGCGGGCTTGTCGGCGAGGATGAGTTTGCACATGAGAGTTGCTTCGGCGACGACTTGACCGTCGACGGTGGCGACGCCTTGCATCTTCGCCACGGTGTATTTGAGGCGGAGCATCTTCATTTCAATGCGAAGCTGATCGCCTGGGACGACCGGTCTGCGGAATTTAGCTTCTTCGATGGAAGCGAGGAACATGACTTGGCCGCGAGTGTGAGGAGCGAGCGTGCCCACCAGGATGCCGGCCACCTGCGCCATGGACTCTATAATGAGTACTCCGGGCATAACGGGATAGCCGGGAAAGTGGCCGATGAAGTGCGGCTCGTTGATGGTGACATTCTTGATCCCGACTATAGAATCATTCGTTATTTCAACGATTCTGTCGACCATCAGCATGGGATAACGGTGCGGCAGAAGCGTAGTGATTTCTTGAATATCCAGCGGGGTCATGGGAATCGGTATTATAACAACCGGTGACTCATTTCCTTAGTTATGCCCAAGAGAAGCACGCCGAGATTGTGGCCTTTATAAGCGAACTGGCGGCTTGTGAATCGCCGAGCGATTCGCCTGCGGCGGTGAACCGTCTGGTGGACTTACTCATTGAGCGGACGGCCGATATAGCAACGGCGCAAACATTCGATGCGGAGAGGTTCGGCAAAACGTTGCGCTTAACGTTTAAGGTGCCGGGCGATTCCAAACAGGGCCAAGTGCTGGCGTTGGGACATTCCGATACGGTGTGGCCGCTGGGAACGACCAAGCACATGCCGGTGAACCAGGCGAGTGGGAGGTTGTGGGGACCGGGCGTATTAGATATGAAATCGGGCTTGGCCTTTTTCGTATTTGCTATACGCGCGTTTCGCGATCTAGATGTGGCGGTGAGGCATGAGGTGGTGCTGTTGGTGGCGTCCGATGAGGAAGTGGGTAGCACCAGCTCGCGGACGGTTACCGAGGAAGAAGCCAAGCGTAGCAAGTGCGTGCTGGTGTTGGAGCCTGGGACGGGTTTTGCTGGGAAGCTAAAGACAGCCCGCAAAGGAGTGGGCGAATATACGGTTTTCGTGAAGGGTAAAGGGGCTCACGCGGGCGTGGATTTTACGAGTGGCGCCAGCGCGATTGTGGAAGCGGCGCGGCAGATTTCGGAGATTGCCAAGTTTACAGACTTGCAGCGCGGCATCACGGTGAATCCGGGGGTGATCAGCGGCGGAACAAGGTCAAACGTGATTGCCGAGGATGCGCGGGTGCATGTCGATATCAGAGTGAGCCGACTGCCGGATGCGGCGGAACTGGATGCCAAATTTCGCGCGTTGCGAGCGATGGATGAGCGGTGTTCGGTTTGGGTGGAAGGAGGGTTGAATCGTCCACCTATGGAACGGACGGAGGCCATCGCGGCGTTGTATGGAAAAGCGAGGGCGTTGGGAGAGGCGATGGGAGTGACAGTGGAGGAATCGTCAACGGGCGGAGGGTCGGATGGGAATTTTACGGCGGCGCTGGGAATTCCGACGCTTGATGGATTGGGAGGTGTGGGGGAAGGCGCGCATGCTTCGAATGAGAGTATTTTGTTGGATCGGGTGGCGGATCGAGTGGCTTTGTTGGCGGGGTTGGTGGCGGAGATTTGAAAAAGAACGGCCACGGATGAATACGGATAAGATAAGAACGGATTTTGGGGCACACCGCGGGTACGCGACTGCCGGACGAAAGAGATGGGAGCAAAGATTTTAGGCGGCTTGGGGCTCCTTTTGCGTCGCGCGATAGGC
>Ga0302326_10006224_pt1 | contig 26832 bp, 26 predicted proteins | sample Palsa_T0_3_FD_202264 | JGI IMG/M metagenome (GOLD analysis project Ga0302326, IMG submission 202264) | Peat permafrost microbial communities from Stordalen Mire near Abisko, Sweden - Palsa_T0_3 | ecosystem: Environmental > Terrestrial > Soil > Palsa > Peat permafrost | place: Sweden: Abisko... | reverse complement strand
GCAAGCCTGTTGCTCTGTCTCGCGGCGTTCGATCTAGGCCACCGCGAATACCGCGAGACAGAGCAACAGGCTTGCGGCAAGGCCGATGGCAAAACTCTGCATCGTCAACAGCGCGAGGTACCACCAGACCCGTGAAACTCGGGCCGTGGCGACGGCAGATTCAGTGGCTGGCATGTTGTAACTCCCTGACTTCGACTATGACCCGGACCCGTCGCCGGCCTGGGCGATCGGGGCCATCCGCAGCGCACAGCAGGATGCAACGCCCTGCGCCAACGCGCGAATTGCGGCCTTTGCACCGGAACCCATGCCGGCAGCGGGTAACGCAATCGAGATACGCACGGGTTCCGTTCTTCACTGGCGCCTCCAATGAAGACAGTTGAACCCGACCTCGTGGCGCGGGGAGGTATGGAAGCATGGCTTAGCAGCGAAGAATGATGGCAAAAAGATGGCTGGGGCCCCACGCGGTTCAGTCGTCGCCCCGTGGTGCGCTATAGTCGGACGTCACCCTCGCCACGGAAGTGGACATGAGCCGCCGTATCGCCATCGTCGAGGACGAGCCCGCTATCCGCGGGAATTACGTCGACGTCCTGCGCAAGCAGGGCTACGAGGTCGCCGCGTACGGCAATCGCGCGGATGCGCTCGCCGCGTTTCGCGCGCGCCTTCCCGATCTCGCGGTCATCGACATCGGTCTCGCGGACGAGATCGACGGCGGATTCGCCCTGTGCAGAGAGCTCCGCGCGTTGTCACCGATGGTTCCGATCATCTTTCTCTCCGCGCGCGATTCCGACTTCGATATCGTCGCCGGCCTGCGCCTAGGCGCGGACGACTACCTGACCAAGGACGTGGGTCTGCCCCACCTGAGCGCGCGTATCGCGGCGCTGTTCAGACGCAGCGACCTGCTTACGGCGCCCACTGCGTCGGAGGACATTCTCGAACGCGGCGCGCTTTCGCTGGATCTGAAACGGCTGACCGCGCACTGGTCCGGTAGGCGCGTCGACCTGACATTGACCGAATTTTGGATGGTGCACGCGCTTGCCCGCTTCCCCGGTCACGTCAAGGATCGCGACAGTTTGATGCGTGACGCCAAGATCGTGGTCGACGACAGCACTATTACCTCCCACATCAAGCGCATCCGCAAGAAATTCCTCGGTTTGGACCCGCAGTTCGATTGCATCGCAACGGTCTACGGCATGGGCTATCGCTGGAACTCCACGGCGTAGGCCGCGATGCTTGAATGATGAACAGGCCGCGTATCGCGTTGGGCATCCGCGCGCAACTGCTATTGGTGCTGACGGTGTTCCTGGCGATCCCTTGGCTGGGTTACGAGTACGTGCGCGAGCTCGAGCGCTTCCTGCGCGACGCGCAGGAACGCACGCTGGCCGGGACCGCGCAGGCGGTGGCCACGGCCTTGCACGACCGGCCGCGACTATTCGAAGCGCGCGCCGCCCCGATGGAATCACTCGATTCAGGTCGTGCCAGCGACGAGGGAACGACGCCGCACAGTCTGCCTGTGACGACGGTGGCCGCCTCGCCGGAGATCGAACAGATCATCCGTGGCCTGTCGCGTACGACCGCGCGCATCTGGGTTGTCGACCGTGAGCAGGACGTGCTGGCGCGTGCCGGTAGCCTGAAGCGGGTAGACGCGTCCGCTGCCGACGCCGCCGGCGCAGAAAAGCCGTTGGTCGCTCGCATTGGGCGATGGCTGGAGACTGAGGTCCTGCAACCCGTGTACGCGCGCGTGTTGCAACAGCCGACCGAGGACTTCAGCGACGAGCGTTCCGGACGAGTGATCGCCGCGGGCAAAGATGTCGAGGGCGCACTCGCCGGCATTCTCACCGTTGAACGTCGCCCAACCGCCGACGGCAAGGCTGTGATCGTCTCCGCCGCGCATCCAATCTGGGTCGGCGACGAAGTGAAAGGGGCGGTTATCGTCGAGGAGACGACCAACGCGGTGCTCGCAGAGCGCAATCGCGCTTTCGCACGCCTGTTCAACATTGTGCTCGCAGCGCTGCTGATCGGCTCGGTCGCCCTAACGCTGTACGCATCCTGGCTGTCGACGCGCATTCGCCGCCTTCGCGACCAGGCCGAAGCGGCGATCGACGCGCAGGGCCGCGTTCGCGGCATGGTCACCGTCTCGAATTCCGGCGACGAAATAGGCGACCTGGCGCGGAGTTTTCGCGACGTGCTCACTCGTCTCGCGCAGTACGCGAACTATCAGGAAGCGATGGCAAGTCGACTGTCGCACGAGCTGCGCACCCCGATCGCCGTCGTGCGCTCATCACTCGATGCACTGCGCATGCAGCCGCTGCCCGACGATGCACGCGTCTACATGGAGCGGGCGCAGCAGGGTCTCAACCGCCTGGCGCACATACTCACGCGGATGACCGAAGCGACACGCCTGGAGCAGAGCCTCGCCGATGCCGAGCGCGAGCGCTTCGATTTCGCGCGCGTGATCGCAGGCTGCGTCGACGGCTATCGGGCAGCGTATCCACAACAGGTCTTCGAGCTTCGTCTGCCCGACGGTGAGATCCCATTTGACGGCGCGCCCGAGCTGATCGCCCAGATGCTCGACAAGCTCGTGGCCAACGCGGTCGAGTTTGCCACACCCGGTACGCCGATCGTCGTTGCGCTCGAACGCGAGGTCCTGGGCATTCGCCTTAGCGTCGCCAATCAAGGTCCGCCGCTGCCGCAGGAAATGCACGGGCGGCTGTTCGATTCGATGGTATCGGTTCGCACCGAGCAGTCGCGAGAGCAGCCGCACCTGGGGCTAGGACTCTACATCGTGCGGCTAATCGCCGAGTTCCATGGCGGACGGGCGACGGCGACGAATCGTACCGATATGCCCGGTGTCCTCGTCAGCGTCGACCTGCCTCTGGTTCGCGCTGTGCGGTGACCGGCGTCTTCTCCGATCCCGGCAATCCGACTGATCCGCTTTGCGCCGACGGTACCATGCCAAGCTGATCGATGAGGAAGGAATAGACATCCGTTTCCTGCTCGATTCGAGTCGACAGCGCAGTGCCGATGCCGTGCCCGGCCGCGACTTCGGTGCGAATCAGGATCGGGTTTGGCGATGAGCTCGCGGCTTGCAGGCGCGCCGTCATCTTCCTCGACTCATACGGCGCCACGCGACCGTCGTTGTCGCCGGTCGTGAACAGAACCGCCGGGTAGGCCACGCCGTCGCGCGCGTTGGCATAGGGGGAGTAGCTATACAGTGCCCGGAACTGGTCCGGATCCTGGACCGAGCCAAACTCCGTGACGTTGAATGCGCCGTTGGGTTGCAGTTCCCAGCGCAGTGGATCGTAGATGCCGACCTCGCTGACGACCGCGCGCAGGAGCTCCGGATGTTGCACAAGCGTGGCGCCCATTAGCAGTCCGCCGTTGCTGCCCCCCATAATCGAGGCTCTCTCCGGCCGCGTGTAGCCGCGATCGATGAGCAACTGCAGGCACGCGGCGAAATCGTCGAATACGTTTTGCTTCTTCGTGAGGTTGCCCGCCAGATGCCATGGTTCGCCGTACTCGCCCCCGCCGCGAACGTTGGCGACTGCATACACCCCGCCGTAGTCAAGCCAAAGCCGCCGCATTGGCGAGAAAGAGGGAACCATGCTGATGCCATAGCCACCGTAACCGTACAACAGGATCGGATTGCCTCCGTCCCGGCGCATCCCTTTGCGCGCGATGATCGTCACCGGTACGCGGGTGCCGTCCTTCGAGACAGCGAATTCGCGCTCGACGACGGCGTCGTCGAAGTCAAATGGATAGCGTCCGATGAGCTTGGTCGGAACAAGCCGATTCGAGCGTCCGTCGTATCGCCAGATGGTTCGTGGCGTGACGTAACTCATGCTACCAACGAGCACGTCGTCGCCGTCGAGGCGTGCATCGACTTCGACATCGGACACGGGCGGCGTGGGGATCTGGCGCGAGAACTGGCCTGCGAGCGAGTAAACGCGCACGACTGAGGGGCCGCCGTCGCGATAGGTCACGTAGAGGTGAGAATGGGTTGGCTGCACCCCTTCGGCAACGATCTTCAGTTCGGGAACCACGACCTTTGCGGACGCCAAGGACGGATGGGAAACGGGAATGCTGATGATGTGGCCCAGTGGCGCATCCTTGACGCTCAGCCCATAGAGCATTCCGTCATCGCCGAAAGTCAGGTGCTTGACGCCGTCTTTGAACCCCGCAACCTCGTGCCAGCGGCCGTCCGCCGTGCGCAAGTGATAGCCAATCTCGCCGCCATCGCCATTGCGGACGACAGCGAGCAGAGTGCGGCCGTCGCGACTGCCGGTAAGTTGGATCTCCGCAATGCGCGGAAACTGCTTGCCGATGACGTAACGATCGCTCGCCACCGGCATCCCGAGGCGGTGGAAGTAAACCTGTTGGAAGAAATGGCGATCCTCCAGCGGCCTTTCGTCGTCTTGTGGATAGCGCGTGTAATAGAAGCCGGTGCCACGGGCATCCCACTCGACGCTTCCACCGGCGGTCGGAAAGTTCACGCCGGGGATCACATCGCCAAGGCGACGGCCCGTTGCCACATCGTAGACGTATGCAGTACCGACCTCGCTGCCATTGCTCGACAGCGACACCACCACACGTCGGCCGTCATAGGACGGACGGAAAAAATCGATCTCGGTTCGCCCTGACGGATCGAGGCTATTGGGGTCGAGCACCATGTGCTCGTCGCCCGTGTCGCCGCTCGCCGGCAGGGTCACCAGCGTCGGCTGATTCTTTGGCGGCTCTAGCTTGAGCGCGAACAGCCGACGACGGTATTGGAAGCCATAGCGCCGCACCGGCGCCGTGCGCAGCAGCGTGCCGACTCGAGCGGCGATCGCCGCTCGAGTCGGCAGCGCATCGAGATAGCGCCGGGTTATCGCATTTTGCGCCGCGACCCAGCTCTTGACCTCGGGACTGGCGTCGTCCTCGAGCCAGCGATAGTCGTCGATTACCGTGACGCCATGATAGATCTCGGTAACCGGACGCTTTGCCGTCGTTGGGTAATCAAGACCAGCGGCGCGCGCGGGCGCGCTCGCCGCGCCGAGCACGAGACCAAGCGCATAAAGCACGGGCCAAACGGAGCGCATACGCATGCCTACCTTGCCGCTCGCAGTCAACGCTGCTGAGCGGCAAATTTTACACGCGACCGTCGACATGGCGAAGCCTGGCATCGGTGCGGGCGCGGCAATCAGGGATAATGGCGATCGCCCCCTCGCGGGCAGCCGAACATGACCGTCCCGTCACTTCCTGTCTTTGCCGCTGCGTGCCCCACGTCTCACGCGACCCGCGTCGTCGACGCGACGACCGCTTGGCGCCCCGCGCCATGAGCAGCGTGCGTGCGCTTCTTGACGAAGCGGCGAAGCGTGCCGCCGCGGGCCAAATCGACGACGCGCTTGCAGCGTATGGGGAGGCGCTCGCGAGTGCGCCCGGGTTGGCGGAAGCGCACTACAACGTCGCCGCACTGCAGTTGGCCAAAGGCAATCTTGCCGGTACCGAAGCGAGCCTTCACGACGCGGCTCGGTTCAAACCTGGCTGGGCACAGCCCTACCTGGGTTTGGGGCACCTTTATTTTCGGCAAAAGAAGTTCGAGGACGCCGAGCGTGCGTTCGAACGCGCCGCGCAACTCGCTCCGCAGTCGGTCGAAGCATTGTTCAACCAGGCGAGGGCCCTCGACCGCCTGCGCGCCTGGGGCGAAGCGTTGCCGCCGCTGCGGCGGGCCCGGGCGCTCGTGCCTGCGGATGAGGAAGTGTGGCTCGCGTTACGCCGCCATTTGCTGCTGTTCCAACTGCATCAGGAAGCCTTCGACGATTTTCGTGCGTTCGAGGCAAACGCACCGCTGTCGGTGCGCATCGTCTCCGCCGGCCTGCTCTCGGCGCGCATTGCGCCCGACGCCGACTACGAGGAGAAGTATCTGCCGCTGGCGCTCGACTGGCCCTACCGCAGCGGCGAGGCGGGGTACGCCGGAGTCACTCTGGCGCAGGCAGAGTACTTCGATGTATCGCGTCCTACGCTCAAGCGCCTGCACGACACCTATAACCGACTGCGTCAGGAGGAACGCGCCGGCATGGCAGATCTTGCGCAGCCGGGCACCCGTGCGCGGGGGGCACCGATGCGCATCGGCTATCTCTCCGCTGATTTTCGCGATCACGTCATGGGCCGGTTGATTCTCGACGTGTTGCGGTGGCACGATCCGGTACGGGTATCGGTGCATGCCTATTCGGTCGCCGCGCGTGAGCTGGAGGACGCTGTCACGGAGGACTTTCGCACCTGTTGCGCGCGGTTCGTCCGGCTTGATGATCTCGACAATCGCGGCGCTGCGAAGGTCATCGCCGACGACCGCCTCGATCTGCTCGTCGATCTGATGGGGCATTCCCAGGCGTCGCGTCCCGGCATCCTCTTGCACAAGCCGGCGGCTGTGATCATCACGCACTTGGGATCGCACGGCTCCGTCGGATTGGAGCAGGTCGATTTCAAGCTGTGCGATCGGTACGTCGACCTGCCCGACGCCGCAATGTATCAGATCGAAACGCCGCTGCGCCTCGACGGCTGCGTGTTGCCGCTGCGTCGTGTCGCGCCGGCCGCGGCGCCACCGGCGACACGGGCCGAGCTCGGAATCGACTCCGGAGCGGTTGTGTTTGGCACATTCGTAAGCCTGCTCAAGCTTTCGCCACGATGCCTGTCCCTGTGGCGGACGATCCTCGAACGCGTCCCGGCGAGCGTGCTCGCCTTTTCCCCATTCCGGGAATCCGAGCAAGCGCTCTTTCGGCGACGACTGGAGGCGTTTGGTATCGGCAGCGATCGGGTCGTATTCGTGCCATGGACGATGGACGAGGCGGTCGATCGCGCGCGCTATTACCTCATCGACGTAGTTCTGGACACGTTGCCCTATACCGGCGGCGATACAACCGCGGCGGCGTTGGACATGGGCATACCCGTTGTCACGCGCGTCGGCGAGCGTGCGGCCGAGCGCATGACCTGGAGTCTGCTTGCCCATCTTGGGGTGACCGATACCGCGGCCTCAACCGACGAAGCGTATGTTGCGATCGCCTGCAAGCTTGCCGAAGATGTCGCCTGGCGCGCCACGATCGCGCACGCGATTTCGTCCCGCCTCGCGCAATCGGGCTTGGCCGACCCGGAGCGCTATACCCGCGCACTCGAATCCGCCTACGAGCGGGCACTCGCGCTCAAGCTCGCACCGACAACCTAAGCGCACATCATGCATCTGCATATTCTGGGCATCTGCGGTACTTTCATGGGCGGTCTCGCCGAGATCGCCCGCGCTGCTGGCCACACCGTAACCGGTTGCGACGCGAACGTGTACCCGCCGATGAGCACGCAGCTCGCCGCCTCCGGCATCGAGCTGACCGAGGGCTACGCCGTTGCGCAACTCGACAACGTCGCCCGGCAAGCCGACGTATTCGTCATCGGCAACGCGATATCGCGCGGCAATCCGCTGCTGGAGGCGATCCTCGACAGCGGTCGACGCTACACGTCGGGGCCGCAATGGCTGGCCGACGCCGTGCTGCGCGACAAATGGGTCCTCGCCGTTGCGGGCACGCATGGCAAGACGACGACCACCGCACTGTTGGCCTGGATCCTCGATCGGGCGGAACTCGATCCCGGGTTCCTCATCGGCGGCGTAGCGCCGGACCTCGGCGTATCGGCGCGCCTCTCTGACGGTCCGTTTTTCGTCATTGAGGCAGATGAATATGACACCGCGTTCTTCGACAAGCGCGCCAAGTTTGTCCATTATCGGCCGCGCACGGCGGTTCTCAACAATCTCGAATATGATCACGCCGATATTTTTCCCAATCTCGCCGCGATCGAAACGCAGTTTCACCACCTCGTGCGCACGATACCGCACAGCGGGCGCCTCATCGTCAACGGCACAGACGAGAACCTGCGGCGGGTGCTCAGCCGCGGCTGTTGGAGCGACACCGAGGGCTTCCGTGCCGCCGAGGCCTCCGGCGCCGCAGCCGACTGGACGATTGCGGAAGACGGTGCAATACAGTTCCGGGGAGCGCCCCAGGGGGTGCTCCCACCATTCGCCCTTCTTGGGCAACATAATCGGCTGAACGCGTTGGCCGCGATCGCTGCGGCGCGCCATGTCAGCGTGCCGGTGCGGGAGAGCCTTGCGGCGCTTGCGACTTTCCAGGGGGTTAAGCGGCGGATGGAGGTGCGCGGGACGATAGGCGGCATTACGGTCTATGACGACTTCGCGCATCACCCAACCGCATTCGCGGCATCGCTGGCCGGTCTGCGGCACAAGGTGGACGGGGCGCGGATTCTCGCCGTATTCGAGCCGCGCTCGGCGACGATGAGGCGCGGCACGATGAAGGACGCGCTCGCACCAAGCCTCGCCGCTGCTGACCTGGTGTTCTGTTACGGCGCCAATCTGAATTGGGACGCTGCGGCGTGGCTCAAGCCCCTCGGCGAGCGCGTGCATACGACTGCCGATCTCGGCGCGCTGATCGAGGCCATCGTCGCCGTGGCGAAGCCCGGTGACCATGTCTTGATCATGAGCAACGGCGGGTTCGAAGGCATTCACGACAAGCTCCTGGGTCGCCTCGGGCCGCAGGCTTGACACGGATCGCCTACCTGCACGGATTCAATAGCGGCCCGGAGTCGATCAAGGGCCAGGTTCTGGCGCGCGCAATCGCCGCGCTGCCGGCGCGCGCGCGACCCGATTATTTCCTGCCGCGGCTACCCCATCGGCCGTCAGAGGCGATCGGCGTGGTTGACCGCTGGGCCAGGAACGGAGGACGTGAGGAGCTCACTTTCGTGGGCAGCTCGCTCGGCGGTTTCTACGCCACGCATCTCGCGCAAGCGCACGGTGCGAAGGCGGTTCTGGTCAACCCTGCGGTCCACGCCGAGCGTATTCTCGCGCCTTATCTCGGAACGCAGCACAATGCGTCTACTGGCGAGACGTACGAATTTACCCCGGGGCATTTGGCCGAACTCGCCACGTTGAAGGTCGAGCGCATCACGCAGCCTGGGCGCTATCTGTTGCTCTCCCAAACGGGCGATGAGCTAGGCGACTGGCGAGACGGCACCGCCCTCTATGCCGGAGCGTGGCAGTTCATTCAAGGCGGCGGCGATCACGCCTATCATGGCTTCGCCGCGCTAGTTCCAGAGATCCTGCGTTTTGCAGGTATGCAACGTCTGGCAGTGGGAGCCGCGTGCTCATGGGCCCCGGCGCCGTGACCGCGAACGCGGCTGGGGTCGATCAGCGTCATTCGCTGTGGCGTGCGACGGCGCCCCTTGCGCCGGCAACGACCACGCTCGAGGGCCGCGTTGACGCGGACGTGGTCGTCGTCGGTGCAGGCTATACGGGCCTGTCCTGCGCGCTCGCGCTGAGCGAAGCGGGTCGCTCGGTGATGCTGCTCGAGGCCGGCGATATCGGGCACGGCGCGTCGGGGCGCAACGGGGGACAGGTGATCCCCGGACTCAAGCATGATCCCGATGAGCTTGTCGCGCGGTTTGGCCGTGAGCGCGGCGAGTCTTTGGTTCGATTGGTCGGGGGCGCCCCCGATCGCGTTTTTGCCCTTATTGCCAAGTACGGCATCGATTGCGCGGCAAAGCAATGCGGCTGGATTCAACCCGCGCACTCCGTCGCGGCAACGCATGCGATCACGAGTCGTGCCCAGCAGTGGACCGCACGCGGGGCACCGGTCGAATTGCTCACACGCGACTGCCTGCGCGCGCTTCTCGGCACCGACAACTACACCGCGGGCTGGCTCGACCGCCGGGCTGGCGCGCTGCATCCGCTGGCCTACGCACGCGGGCTCGCCGGCGCTGCGATGCGCCTGGGAACCCGCGTTCACACCGCGTCGCCGGTAACACGAATCGCACGCGTCAACGATGGTTGGACCGCAACGACACCTCGCGGCGAGGTTAGAGCGCAACAGGTGGTTCTTGCCACCGACGCCTACTCCAGCGCACTGTGGCCGGAGCTGCCCACCAATCAGGTCGTCGCCACCAGCGTACAGATCGCGACCGATCCTCTGCCGGATATCGACCGCCGCACGATCTTGCCCGGTGGCACGGTTGCCTCCGATACGCGCAAGCTTCTGTACTACTTTCGCCTTGACGCAGAGGGTCGCTTCATCATTGGCGGCCGCGGTTCGGCGGCGGAATACGTCCCGGAAGGCATTTATGCCATGTTGCGACGTGTTGCCACCCGGATGTATCCACCGCTCGCTGACGTGCGCTGGCCCTATCGCTGGTACGGCCGCGTCGGAATCACGCGCGACTGGCTGCCGCATCTCGCTGAATTAGCCCCAGGCGTATGGACCGCGCTCGGGTATTGTGGCCGCGGCGTGGCCATGGCCACGACGATGGGGCAGATGCTCGCCGATATACTCAATGGCGGCGATCCGCCGGCGTATCCGGTGACGGCGCTCAAGCCGATTCCGCTCTACCCGCTGCAGCAACCGCTGCTACGAGCGGCGATCGCGTACTATCGGGTCCGTGACGCAATGTCACAGACCTATCCAGGGAGACGACCATGATTCTGCAGCACACGATGCGCCTGCTTGGCCGCGCGCTGACAACCACCGCGCTGGCCACTTTCGCATTCACCAGCCTTTGCCACGGGCAGACACCCACATACAACGTTGGCTCGACTCCGACCGGAATCCCCTTCACGTTCCTCGACGTCAAGACCAATACGATCCAAGGCGCGATGGTGGACCTGATCACGGCGATCGGAGACGACGCGGGGTTCAAGGTGAACGTTCAGGCAACGCCGTTCTCCGCCTTGATTCCCTCGCTCACCAGCAACAAAATCGACATCATCGCCGCGGCGATGCTCATCAGCGGTCCGCGCAAGGAAGTGATCGATTTCAGCGACCCCGTGTTCCCCTATCCCGAAGGGATGGTCGTGAACATCGACGACAACACGCCCTACAAATCGCTCACCGAACTCAAGGGGCAAGTCGTCGGTGCACAGGTGGGAACGGTGTACATCGATTTCCTGAAGAAGAACGGCGATTTTGCCGAGGTCAAGGTCTACGATTCACTGGCCGACATCCTCCGCGACGTTGGACTCGGTCGTATCAAGGCGGGTTTCGGCGACGAGCCGATCCTCAAGTATCAACTGTCGCAGAACTCGAGTTTCAAGGCGAAGCTGGTACCCACCTACGAGCCGAAAATGGCCGGAAGCGTCGGCATCGGCGTGCGCAAGACCGATACCGAGTTGCTGAAGAAGATCAATGCGTCGCTCGCCAAGCTGCAGGCCAACGGTACGCTCGACAAGATCCTGGTGAAATGGAATCTGAAATAAACGGCGGGTGAGGGCGGCGCGATCGGCCGATGCAGACCTTTTTTCGCGACGCGCAGGATTTTCTCCCGATCCTGTTGCAGGGCTGCGTCGTCACCATCGAACTCACCCTGTGCGCGCTGGTGCTCTCCACGTTGCTCGGGTTTGGGTGGGCGCTACTGCGTTTGTCGCCGGTACGCGTTGTTTCCTGGGCCGCGATCGCGCTGGTCACCATCATTCGCGGCATTCCGATCCTGGTGCAGTTGTTCTATATGTACTTCGTGCTTCCCGAACTCGGCATCGAGCTGTCGGCATTTCAGGCCGGATTTATTGGACTCGGGATCGCGTACTCGGCCTACCAAGCGGAGAATTTCCGCGCCGGCATCGAGGCGGTCGACCCCGGCCAGATCGAGGCTGCGCAGTCGCTCGGCATGCGGCCGGCCTTGATCATGCGCCGCGTCATTCTGCCGCAGGCGATACGCGTGTTTCTGCCACCGTACGGCAACACGATGATCATGATGCTCAAGGACTCGTCGATCGCCTCGGCGATCACCGTCGCCGAGCTCACGCGGGGTGGGCAGCTCATTGCCGCGTCGACGTTCAAGAACATGACCGTCTTCACGCTGGTGGCACTGCTCTATCTCGCGATGAGCCTCCCGCTCACATACCTGGCGCACCGGCTTGAACGCGCGTTCGGACGCAAATGATCTCCGTGCGCAACGTAGGAAAGGCGTACGGCGTTCATCGCGTGCTCGATGACGTCAGTCTGGAGGTCGCCAAGGGCGAAGTGGTTTGCATCATTGGGCCATCGGGCTCGGGAAAATCGACACTGCTCCGCTGCATCAACGGGCTCGAGCACTACGACGAAGGCGCCATCGCGATCGACGGCGCGCCCGTGCATCGCGAGCACAAGTCGATTCACGCGCTGCGTAGCGAAGTGGGCATGGTTTTCCAGCGCTTCAATCTGTTCCCGCACCGCACCGCCTTGGAAAACGTGATGGAAGGGCCGCTCTATGTTAAGGGGCTGGCACGGGGCGAAGCGAAAGAGCGAGCTGTCGCGTTGCTCGCGAAGGTAGGCTTGGCGCATAAGCTCGAGGCCTATCCGAGCCAACTCTCCGGCGGACAGCAGCAGCGCGTCGCAATCGCGCGCGCGCTGGCCATGCAGCCAAAGGCGATCCTGTTCGACGAGCCGACATCGGCGCTTGACCCGGAACTCGTCGGCGACGTGCTCAAGGTCATGCTCACGCTCGCGCGCGAGGGCATGACGATGGCCGTGGTCACGCACGAGATGGGTTTTGCCGCGGAGGTCGCGCGCCGAGTGGTGTTTCTCGACCACGGCCGCGTGGTTGAACAGGGGTCGACACAACAGATTCTGGCCGCTCCCACGCATGAGCGCACGCGCGATTTTCTGCAACGCGTGTTGAGGCCGGTTTGAGGGTGAATTTTTGTGCGGCGCAGCGGGCGGAGCGGAAGGATCGCAGGTAAAATGCGCCCCATGTCGTGGCGAAGTCGTAACGCGCTTCGTTCCTGATTCGCCCGCCCGGCGTCAAGCCGGCCGAAGGCCGTGGTTTGCATGCCCTCCGAGTCATGTACCTTATGCGAGAGTATGCACTTACAGCCCATAGTGCCCAAAGCAGTAGAAAGCGTGGCGCGATCCGCCGCGTTGAAGGAGCCGCCTCATGAAGCCGGAAGTCCATTCCAGTCATAAGGTCGTTGCCAGCGAGGACCCCTTGGGTCTGGCGGCACCGGCATCGGGTTTGATCGAAACCGAACGCCAATACGGCGCACGCAACTACGAGCCGCTGCCGGTGGTCATGGCACATGGCGAGGGCGTCTGGCTTTGGGACGAGCACGGTCGGCGCTATCTCGACATGCTCTCGGCGTACTCCGCGGTAAGCCACGGTCACGCCCATCCGCGCATCGTGCAAGCACTGATCGCGCAGGCGCAGCGGCTCTCGGTCACGTCGCGCGCGGTTCATACCGATAAGCTGCCGCCATTGCTCAGGCGCTTGGCCGAAATGACCGGCCTCGAGCGCGCGCTCCCCGTCAACACCGGCGTTGAGGCGGTCGAGACCGCGCTCAAGGCGGCGCGCAAGTGGGGCTATCGGATCAAGGGGATTCCGAGCGACCAGGCTGAAATCATCGTCTGCGAGAATAATTTTCACGGCCGCTCGATAACCATTGTCGGGTTCTCGTCCGATCCGCAATACGGCGATGGATTTGGCCCCTTCGCGCCCGGATTCAAGTCGATCCCGTTTGGCGACTCCGCCGCGCTTGCCGCCGCCATTACGCCGCATACCGCCGCCTTTCTCGTCGAGCCGATTCAGGGCGAGGGCGGGATCGTCGTTCCGCCCGCAGGTTATCTCGCCGAATGCGCGCGCATCTGCGGCGAGCAGCGCGTGCTCTTGCTTGCCGATGAAATTCAGACCGGCATGGGGCGTACGGGCAAATTTCTCGCCTGCGAGCATGAGGGAGTGCGGCCCGACGGCGTCATGCTCGGCAAGGCGCTGGGGGGAGGCATGCTGCCAGTGTCCGCATTCCTGGCAACGGAGGAACTCATGCAGGTCTTCCGCCCCGGTGACCACGGCAGCACGTTCGGTGGCAACCCCTTGGCAGCGAGCGTCGCGCTCGAGGCTCTGGCAGTCCTATGCGACGAAAAGTTGATAGAGCGCTCGGCGCAATTGGGAGCGCATCTACTCGCGCAATTGAAGACCGTCCAGAGTCCCCTCATCCGGGAGATTCGGGGCAAGGGACTCTTTGTCGGCCTCGAAGTCGACGCGCGGCGCACTCATGCGCGCGCCGTCGTCGATCGCTTGCTGGCGCGCGGGTTGCTAACCAAGGACACCCACGGCACCGTGGTGCGCTTTGCTCCACCGCTCGTGATCACGCGGGCAGAAATCGACTGGGCGGTCGAACAGGTGCGCGCCGTATTCGCCGAACTCGGCAACGGCATGCGTCGCGCCGCGTAGCAGCGCGCGACGCCGGGCGTACCGCATTGCCGCTTCGGCAAGCGGTATCTCCCGCCGACCGCGAGGTTTTCTGCGCCCCGCCATAGCCACGACGGCCGCTGGGCGCTAGGATGGCGCATGCCCAAGGCAACACTCTCCGACAAGCTGGTCGTCGCCATTTCCTCGCGCGCGTTGTTCGACCTGTCGCAAAGCCATCGCATCTTTACCGAACAGGGCGTGGAGGCCTACCAGAGATATCAGATCGAGCACGAAGACGAGATTCTCGCGCCCGGACCCGCGTTCACGCTGGTCAAGAAGATGCTGCGTCTCAACCGGCCCGACAAGCAATACGTGGAGGTAATTCTGCTGTCGCGCAACTCGGCGGACACCGGATTACGGGTATTTAATTCGATCAAGCACTACGGTCTCGGCATCAGTCGCGCCGCGTTCACCAAGGGCGAGCCGACTTCGCGCTACGTGCCGGCGTTTGGGTCGCACCTTTTTCTCTCCGCTGATACCGAGGACGTCAAACGCGCGCTCGATGAAGGCCACGCCGCGGCAACGATCTTCCCCAGCGTCTACAAGAATGAGACCGACGAGCTGCGTATCGCTTTCGATGGCGATGCGGTCATCTTTTCCGACGAGGCCGAACGGGTGTTCCAGGCCGGTGGGCTCGACGCCTTTGCCGCCCAGGAAACCGCATCCGCGCGCGATCCATTGCCGGGCGGCCCGTTCAAGAAATTTCTGGCCGCGCTGCATCAGATCCAGTCCGACTATCCAGACGACAAGAGCCCGATTCGCACCGCGTTGGTAACCGCGCGCAGTGCGCCGGCGCACGAACGTGTCATTCGCACCCTACGCGCCTGGAACATCCGTATCGACGAAGCGCTCTTCCTTGGCGGCCTGGACAAGGGAGAATTTCTGCGCGCCTTCGGTGCCGACTTTTTCTTCGACGACCAGCGCACCCATGTCGAGTCCGCGTCGAAGCATGTCGCGGCGGCCCACGTGCCACACGGGATCGCGAACGAGTAGCGGCAATACTGCGGACGCAGAAGGTGGCTCCCGCGCTCGCACGCGAAGGGGCGACGCTAATCGACGATCCGACCGTAAAACGGGTATTGCGGGTCGTTGTAGCCCGGCGTGGACGGATGCCCCGGTGTGACCAGCGAATCGACCATTGCTTCGTCATCCGCGTCGAGCGACTTGCCGACCGCGGACAGATAATCGGTCCACTGCTCGAAGGTGCGCGGTCCCGCGATCACCGCGCTGACGATGCGGTTGTTGAGCACCCAAGCCATGGCGAACTGCGTCGCGGTAAGCCCCTTCTTTTCGGCGTGCACCTTGATCGTCTGCGCCAAGGCGATCGATTCGGGGCGGAATTCGGTTTCCATCATGCGCCGGTCCTTGCGTGCCACGCGCGAGTCCGCGGGCGGTGCGGCACCCGGGGCGTATTTGCCAGTGAGTACGCCGCGCGCGAGCGGGCTGTAGGGCACCACGCCCAGCCCGTAATAATCGCAGGCGGGCAGGAGTTCGACCTCGGGCGTGCGATTGAACGCGTTGTAGTACGGCTGGCAGACTACCGGGGGCGGCACGCCGAGTTCGGCGCAAAGGCCCACCACCTCGGCGACGCGCCAGCCGCGATAGTTCGATACGCCGAAATAGCGGATCTTGCCAGCTCGTATGAGGTCGCCAATCGCTTCGATCGTCTCGTCGAGTGGTGTTTCCGTGTCATCGCGGTGAAGATAATAGATATCGATATAGTCGGTGGTCAGCCGTTTCAGACTGTCCTCGCAGGCCTGTATCACCCAGCGTCGCGACAGGCCGCCGTCGTGCGGCTTCGCCGTCATCACATTGCCAACCTTGGTCGCAAGGATCCAGCGGCGACGGTTCGCGGCAATCGCAGCCCCGGCCATCGTTTCCGATGCGCCCTTGGCGTACACGTCGGCGGTGTCAATGAAATTGACCCCCGCGTCAAACGCGGAAGCAACGATCCGCTGCGCGGTGGCGCTGTCCGTGCGATCTCCGAACATCATCGTGCCGAGGCAGATCACCGAGACCTCGAGGCCAGACTCACCCAGGCGGCGGAATTCCATGGTCGTCCTGAAAGGGGTAGTTCGCCATGCTGAAGCAATCAGCCCGCGTGCGCAATGACCTGGGTGTGCCCCAAGTGCACCCTGGCGCTGGGGTATAATCCGGGCCCTCTTCCCGCGGCGCGCGCGGCTTCCATGCGGCGGGCCGCGCGCCAAGATCCATGCACGTCTTTTTCGAGGACGACGGCACGTTCAAGGCCGGCACCGTTCTCGCCGACAACGACACGTCGCTACAGGTCGAGGCGGCATCGGGCAAGCGGCTCAAGATCAAGTCCGCCAGTGTCCTGCTGCGCTTTGCCGAACCCTCGCCATCGGCACTGCTCGCCGACGCGCAGACGCTCGCCGCAGGGCTCGATCCGAATTTCCTGTGGGAAGTTAGCGACGGGCGCGAGTTCGCGGTCACGGATCTTGCCACCGAGTACTACGGCCACGCGCCGCAGCCGGCAGAGGCCGCGGCGTTGGCGCTCTGCCTGCACGCCGCGCCAACGCACTTTTACAAGAAGGGCAAGGGCCGCTATCGCGCCGCGCCGGCCGAAGCGCTCAAGGCGGCGCTGGCGGGAGCGAAACGTAAGCGCCGCGAGGCCGAGGAGGTCGCGGCCTGCGCGGAGCAACTCAAAGCCCATCGTCTGCCCGACTCTTTCGGCGCGGTCCTGCCGATGCTGCTCTATAAGCCGGACAAGCTAGCGCTCGAAACGCGGGCCGTCGCCGCGGCCTGTGCCGCGCTACAGACCAACCCAATCGCTCTGCTTCTTGCCTGCGGTGCGATCCCGTCGACACACGACTTCCACTTCAACCGCTTCCTGTTCGAGGCGTTTCCGCACGGTACTGCGTTCCCGCCCTACGGCGCGCTGGCGGTGCCGCCCGAACCACCGCTTGCCACGGTGCGAGGCATTTCGATCGACGACGCCGCGACAACCGAAATCGATGACGCGTTTTCCGTTCGGCCGCTTCCCAACGGGCACGTGGAAATCGGAATCCACATCGCTGCACCCGCCACGGCGATAACGCGCGGTTCACCGCTCGACGCCATCGCACGCACGCGCCTGTCGACGGTTTATATGCCCGGCCGGAAGATCACCATGCTGCCCGAAGCCGTCCTGGACGCCTTCACCCTCGCGGCGGGCGTCGCGCGGCCGGCACTCTCGCTCTACGTTGAGGCGGCGCCTGACGGGACACCGATCAGGCAGGAAACGCGGCTCGACCGCCTCCCCGTCGCCGCAAATCTTCGCCTCGACGCGATTGGCGAACGCTTTGCCGCGCCCGCCGAGGCGGGCGAACCGGAATGGACCGACGAACTGCGCATGCTGTGGCGAGTTGCGCAAAAGCTCGGCGACGCACGCGGCAAGCCCGAGGCTTCGCGCAGTGAATTCAACTTCCGGGTTGATTGGTCGGCGGCCCCGGATGGCCGGGTGACGATCGCCCCGCGGCCGCGCGGCTCGCCGCTCGATAGGCTGGTGGCCGAGTTGATGATCTACGTCAACAGCAGCTGGGGAAAGTTGCTTGCCGACGCGCGCGTGCCTGGGCTGTATCGCACGCAACTGGCGGGCAAGGTGAAGATGAGCACCAAGCCCGAAGCGCACCAGGGCCTCGGCGTTGCCCAATATCTGTGGGCCAGCTCACCCCTGCGTCGCTACAGCGACCTCGTCAATCAGCGCCAGCTGCTTGCTGTCATCGCAGGCGACAAGCCCCCCTACGCCGAGGGCGATGCGGAGCTGTTTGCCGCCGCCGCCGACTTCGAGATCACCTATGCGCAATATGCCGAGTTCCAAAGCCGCATGGAGCATTACTGGTGCCTGCGCTGGCTTTTGCAGGAGCAGGTGACTGAGACCACCGCGACGGTGATGCGCGAGAACCTGGTGCGCTTTGATTCGCTGCCGCTGGTGACCCGCGTCGCCGACCTGCCTGCACTCGCCTCCGAAACGCGGGTGCGGCTGGCCATCGGGCGCATCGACCTCTTGGCCGCCACGCTCGAAACGCGGTATGCGGGGCTCGCCGCGGATTAGCGGACGATCGAAGCGGCGGACCGGTCCTGCGGTTCGCAACACAGGGGGGCTATACTTGCAGGGAAATGCCCGCCAAGTCTGCGCGCAAACGACCTGCACCGGTACCCCGCACGGCCGCGCGCAAGCCCGGTCCGCGGCGGGCCCCGCGCGCCGTGCCAATCGCTCAGCCGCGCACGGTGTCGCTCCCGTTCGCCCTCGCCGATACCACGCGCAGCGACCAGCTGCTGACGGTGGCGATCGCCGGCTCGATTGTGCTGCATGCGCTGGTCCTCGCGCTCCGATTCAGTCCACTGGAGCTTCCCGGCCTGGATCGGAACGGTCCTTTGCTCGAGGTCGCCCTGGTCAACGCCAAGTCGAAGACAAAGCCTACCAAGGCGGACATTCTCGCCCAGGCCAATCTCGATGGCGGAGGCAATACCGACGCCAACCGGCACGCCAAGACACCCTTACCTGTTCTGCCGCGTGACAGCCCCCACCGCGACCTCGCCGTGGCGACGCAGAAAGTCGAGCAACTGGAAACGCAGGCGAAAGAGCTGATGGCTCAGCTCAAGGCCGCGTCGACAGTCGCGCCGCCCGTGTCCAAGCCGACCGAGATGCCCGATCCGGCGGAGCTCCCGAGTTCGACCGAGCAGATGCAGCGCACGCTCGAGGCGTTGCGCTTGGAGGCGCAGATCGCCAAGGAGATGGATGCGTATGAAAAACGGCCGAAGCGGCGGTTCGTCGGCGCGCGGGCCGCGGAGTACCGTTTTGCACGTTACGTCGAGGACTGGAGGCTCAAGGTCGAGCGCATCGGAAATCTCAACTACCCGGAGGTGGCGCGTGCGCGAAAGCTCTACGGAAGTTTGCTCCTGACAGTGGGAATTCGCGCCGACGGCAGCCTCGAGAGCGTCGCCGTCGATCGTACCTCGGGGCAAAAGATCCTCGACCTGGCGGCGACGAAAATCGTCGAAATGGGGGGGCCCTACGCCCCGTTCCCGGCCGACATCAAGCGCGACACGGACATTCTCTACATTACGCGCACCTGGACGTTCGCGCCGGGTGACTCGCTGACTTCCCAGTAAGAAAACGCGCCATGCGTTCCCTGGGTCGCTGGCTGCTGTGGATTTTTGCGCTCGCAACGGCTGCGTTGGTCCTGCTGCAAGGATGGTACGCAGTTCACATTTGGTGGTGGCGAGACCATCCACCACGAGAGACCGCGTTCATGGCGATGCGGCTTTCTGAGATTCGCGCCGAGCATCCGGACGCGCGCATTACATACACCTGGGTTCCCTATGAGCGAATTTCGATCGAGCTCAAGCGTGCGATGATCGCCGCCGAGGACGCCCGGTTCGTTGAACACGAAGGCTTCGATTGGGACGGGATCGAGCAGGCGATTGACCGCAACGCGCGCCGCGGACGCATCGTTGCCGGTGGGTCGACCATCACGCAGCAACTGGCGAAAAACCTGTTCCTCTCGTCGCAACGAAGCTACTTGCGCAAGAGCGAGGAGGCGCTGATCACGTTGATGCTCGAGGCGATCCTCGACAAGCGGCGCATTCTCGAGCTCTACCTCAATGTGATTGAGTTCGGCGAGGGCATATTCGGGTGCGAGGCGGCGGCGCGGCACTACTTCGGCGCGAGTGCCGGGGCGCTGACCGCCGAGCAGGCGGCGCGGCTGGCCGCAATGGCACCTAATCCCCGCTACTACGAGAAACATCCCGGGGCTCGCGGACTGGCGCGCAAGATCCCGATCATTCTCGCGCGCATGCCTGCGGCGGAGTTGCCCTAGTCGGGATTGTCGGGCACGATTGACGGCATGGCTGCCACCCACCGCGCGCTGCCGACGCTGCTACGAATCTGCACCGACATCGATCAGCTGTTTATCGTCGAGGTCGGACCGTTCGGACAGCAGCTGGCCGAGGACGCGCGCGTCGCATGGCTGGCAACGGGCAACAAGATCCGGCCTGCGGATATTGACCAGTATATTGTCCTGTTGGCGCAGCATATCGAGGATCCCGAGCGACGCGAGGCGTTCGTGAACGACGCAATAAGTTGCGTCAAGCTGTAGAGTGTCGCCTCACCGGCACCCTGCGCACGTATAACGAGGGAGACAGACATGATATTAAGTCGCTCGATTACCACCCAGTTCACCATCGTCTTCGTGCTCGCGTTGCTGCTGATCGTCGGCTCGTTCTACCTGGTCCTGGACAGCGTTTATCGCAACGAGCTCAAGTCGCAGGCCGAGACGGTCGCCGACAACGTCGATGCCTTCGGCAGCTGGGTGTCCCAATACGGGCGCGTGTGGGTCCGCGACGATAACAAGAGCTATCTCGGCCAGGTGACGTTGGTCACCGCGCCCGATTCCTCGGGCACACCCGCGGACGTGTGGCATTTCTACTCGAAGAATCCGGCACTCGCGCAGCGCGAATTCTCCGAGGTCGTGGAGAAATCGACGTCGCCGGCCAAGTTCCGCGTGACCTCGCACAACTTCATGAACCCGGTCAACAAGCCGGATGCCTTCGAAGCCAACGCCCTGGAACAGATCCGTGCCAACCATTTGCCCGAGTACTCCGAGATGACGCCTGACAGCTTCCGCTTTGCGCGCACGCTGTACGTGAAGGCCTCGTGTCTGAGTTGCCACGCCAGCGCCGAAAATGCCCCCGCCGATGTCAAGATCCGCTACGGCACCGAACACGGCTTCGGTTTCAAGGAGGGGGAAGTGGCCGGCATCATCAGCGTCCGGCTGCCCGTCCGCTCGTTCTGGAAGGTGACGGCCGACGTGGTCGGCCCGTTGCAGGTCGGCCTCCTGGTGAGCGCGTTCCTCGTCGCCGTGCTGTTCATCCAGTTCGCGGTGGTGCGGCCGATCAAGCGCGTGACCCGGGCGGCGGAACGCATCTCGGTCGGTCAGCAGGCGGACCTGGGTGCGGCGGGCCTCAAGCGGACGAGCGCCAACGAGATCCATCAGCTCATCCTGGCGACCGAGCGGCTGCGCGCCAGTCTGGCGCTGGCAATGCAGCGCCTGGTCAAGAAACCGAATCCGCCGGCATAGGCGCGGAGGGCGCACCCCGTCCGCGACCGGTCGGCGCCCGCCCTTGACCGTTCACCCCCGGGCGATGCGCTTCGTCGCATCGTCGCTTGCGGACGCCGCGCGCGGCGGCGATCCTTGAGCGCATGTTACCTGCCACGATTCCGGTGCCCGTTCTGGTGCACGTTGCCGCCGCCGGGTCGGCACTCGTTCTCGGCATCGTCATGCTGGTGCGAGCCAAAGGCACGGCTTCGCACAAGGCGCTCGGCCGCGCGTGGGTCGCGCTGATGCTAATTGTCGCCATAAGCTCGCTCTGGATTCCTCGCTTTCTGCACTTCAGCTGGATCCACTCGTTCACGCTGCTGACGCTGTTGGTGATCCCGCTCGCGATCTACAGGATCCGCACAGGAAATGTCAGCGCTCACGCCAGGGCGATGACGGGGTTGTTCCTCGGCGGCCTGGTGATCGCGGGCATCTTCACCCTCATTCCCGGCCGTATGCTGGGCAACCTGCTCTGGCACACCACGGCGAGTTACTAAAGGTTCACCGGCCCGTGCGGCGTTTGCACCATGGCGACCAAACGCGGCTGCATCCCGTAGGTGACCTTGATGGTCTCGCCGAGTCCGAGCGCGGCGAGTGCAGACCGGATGACGCCAGGGTTGGGGTGCGCGCCAGCGAGCGCGAGCAGCCGCAGCCCGCTGTGCGGCAGCCCGTCCGCCGGATGGCGGCCGTCGCCCCACTGGATGAGTGTCGGTAGCACCCCTGCGGCGGGAAGTGCGCCGTCGGCCGGCACGGTGATCCGCCACTCGAACGAACCCCGCGTCATCGCGTGGACCGCACCGGTATCGATCGCCAACGCCTGGCGCGCGGCGTCGATGTCGTCGGTGCGCGCAACCCAGTGAATCAGGCGCGGCAACGTCGACTGCAGCGCGGTGGTATCCAGAGCGAACCAACGCGCTCGGCCGGGCGTGCTTGCATCCGGATCGATGGCGATGAGCTCGATGTAGCGCTTCGCGCCGAGGCTGATCAAGCTGTTGTGGGTGCCCATGGCGACGTGCTTGCCGCCGCGCAGCGCGCGCACGCCGAGCCGCTGCTCGAGGTAGGCCTCGCCCTCCTCGAGCGTTGCCGCCGCGACGACCAAGTGGTCGAAGGCGGCGGGCGTTATCAAACCTGTGCTGATTCGTCCGCCGCGAAATCGAGCTCGACGCGTGCGCCGTTCGGGTCGAAAAAGAAGACCTGCCACGTTCCCGAGCCAACCTGACGCCGGCAAATGTGCTCGACCTTGCGCGCGGTCAAGGTCTGTAGCATCTTCGCCAGCCCGCGTGCGGAGAAGGCGATGTGGTCGATCACGCCCGGGCGCAGTGCCTCCGGCGGGCTTGCGCCGACGATGTGCAGTATCGCGTGGCCATCCGCGTAGAGCCACGCGCCGGGGAAATTGAGATTAGGTCGCTCGCCCGGTACCAAACCCAGCACGCTGCCGTAGAAGTCCACCGTCTTCGGCACGTCGTCGGTGAGCACCGTGAAATGGTTCATGCCCTCGATGGTCATCGCTGCCCTCCTCACCTTGCTTGCTGCTGTTTGCCTGCCCTAGCGCATGCACTGCGCGAAAAACGCGCCGAACAGGGCGGTGGCATCGGGTGGCCGGGGGTCATTGTACGCAAAAGCGCCATCGCCGCCGCTCCAGGCGTGACCGAGTTCCGCCACGCGCACGAGGCGGGCAACTACACGTCCGTCGCTCGAATAGTCGTCCGTGGTCATCGTCTGGCCGCCCGACAGCGGGGTCGTCGCGGTCGCGTCGGCGACAGGGAGTCCGTAGCCCGATTCTCCGCGCGCGACCGGATAGCCGTTAAAGAGCAGAAATTGGCGCAGCACGTCGAGGGAATTGCTGCCGGCGACGACATCGTCGCGCTCGCCGTGGACGATACATACGGGGAGCGGCAACGCATCTGCGGAGGTGTGCTCGCGCGCCTCGTGGGCAATTGCGGCAATATCCGTGTCCGCGCCGGCGGCCAGGATCTTCAGCGCCGCGGCGGGGCTCGAGGCGGCACCACAGGCGACTCCCGAGTGCACGCCGACGGCCGCGAACAGTTTCGCAAAGCGCAGTCCGAGCGCGGCAGCCAGACACGCGCCGGAAGACATGCCGAGTACAAAAACGCGCCGTGGGTGCGCGCGGTAGTGGCGGCGTACACCACGCACTTGTGCGGCGAGGATCGCGGTCTCGCCCTTGCCCGCGGCCGTGCGTTGGTCAAACCAGTTCCAGCAGCCCCAGGCGTTGGCGTCCTTAGCCTGGCGTGGCAGAAGCACCAGCCAATCGCGCTCGTCGGCGAGCGCGGTGATGCGCGTACCTGCCGCAATCTCTTCCGGCGACTGCCGGCAGCCATGAAGAAGCACGACCAGCGGCCGGCGACGCCAACGCGAGTGGCCGCGCGGCACGTAGACAAGGTAGTCGCGTGCCGGCCAAACGAACGGCGCGACGGAGACCCAGCCGTGCCAGGAAGACTTGCTCCCGGTCTCGAAGCGACCCGGCTGCGGCGGTGCGCGCCGCAACAGCCGTCCGAAGAGCGCGCGCACGCGGGGCCACGACGCGGCACCGGGGTCAGATGAGGATGACGTCGTACTGCTCCTGCGTGTACAGCGTCTCAACCTGCAGCGAAATCGGCTTACCGATAAAGTCACCGAGCTGCGCGAGGCTCTGCGATTCCTCGTCCAGAAACAGATCGATCACTGACTGCGAGGCCAGGATACGGAACGCGCGTGCGTTAAATTGCTTGGACTCGCGCACGACGTCTCGCAGGATTTCGTAGCAGACTGTCTGCGCGGTCTTGATCTCGCCCCTGCCGCCGCAGGTCACGCACGGCTCACACAGGATGTGAGCAAGGCTCTCGCGCGTACGCTTGCGCGTCATTTCAACCAGGCCCAGTTGCGTGAACCCGTTGACCGTCAGTCGCGTGCGGTCACGATCGAGCGCCTTGTTCAATTCCTGCAGCACCGCGGCGCGATGGTCGGCGTTCTCCATGTCGATAAAGTCGATGATGATGATGCCACCTAGGTTGCGCAGTCGCAGCTGACGGGCGATCACCTGCGCGGCTTCGAGATTGGTCTTGAAGATCGTGTCGTCGAAACTGCGTCCACCGACGAAGCCGCCGGTGTTGACATCAATCGTCGTCATCGCCTCGGTCTGGTCTATGATGAGATAACCCCCGGATTTGAGCTCGACGCGCCGGGCAAGCGACTTCTGGATCTCGTCTTCGACGCCGTTCAAGTCGAACAGAGGGCGGTCGCCGTTGTAGTGCTCGATTCGCTCGACGATGGTCTGCGTATACTGCTGGGCGAAGTCGAGCATCTTCTGATAGGTCTCGCGCGAATCGACCAGGATGCGCACGGATTCCTCGGTTGCCATGTCGCGCAACACCCGCTGCGCCAAATTCAGGTCCTGGTAGATGAGCGAGGGCACCGGATGCGAGCCCGACTTGGCGGTCAAATCGTGCCAAAGCTTGGTGAGATATTCGATATCGTTCTGCAACTCGCGCTCGGTCGCCGTTTCCGCCATTGTGCGGATGATGAAGCCTCCGGCCATGCCTTCGGGAAGCAGCTGCTGCAACTTGCCGCGGAGGCATTCGCGTTCGGCCTCGTCCTCGATGCGTTGCGAGATGCCGATATGCGAATCCTGCGGCAGGTAGACGAGCAACCGGCCGGCCAGGCTTACTTGCGTGGAAAGCCGCGCGCCCTTGGTCCCGATCGGGTCCTTTATCACCTGCACGAGCAGTGACTGCCCCTCGTGCAGGATGCGCTCGATCGGTTTGCTGTCGTGACCGTGCCCGTTCTGGCGATGCTCCCAGATATCGGCGACATGCAGAAATGCCGCGCGCTCGAGACCAATCTCGACGAAGGCCGATTGCATCCCGGGCAGCACGCGAGCGACGCGGCCGATGTAGATGTTGCCGACGAGCCCGCGCGCGGACGATCGCTCGATATGCAGCTCTTGCACCACGCTCTGGTCGAGCATGGCTACCCGGGTTTCCTGGGGCGTTACGTTAATGAGAATCTCGTGGCTCATGGCGCTGCGGTTATATCACCGGGAAACCGATACGCGCCAGGACGCCGGCTGTTTCGTGCAGCGGCAGGCCCATAACACCTGAGTAGCTGCCTTCGAGGTGCTGCACGAAGGCGGCGGCCCTGCCCTGAATCGCGTACGCGCCGGCCTTGTCGAAGGGCTCACCGGTGGCGACATAGCGCTCGATCTCGTCGCGCGCCATCGTCCGCAGGGTTACGCGCGAGCTCGACACCGCGGCAACGAGCTGTGTCTCAAAGCGTACGGCGACTGCGGTGATTACCTCGTGCGTTTGTCCCGACAGCGCGGCAAGCATGGCGACGGCACTGGCCGCGTCGGCAGGCTTGCCCAGGGCCTTGCCATCGAGCACGACTTCGGTATCGGCGCCAAGCACCGGTTTCGGCGGCAGCCCGCGCCGGCCCATGCGGTGCCAGCCGACGGATGCCTTCAGGCGCGCGATGCGCTTGACGTAATCGAGCGGCGGTTCGTCCTTGCGTGATCCTTCCACGACGTCGCGACGACGACCCAGCGCCTCGCGCAGCAACAGCGATTCGAACTCGACGCCGAGCTGACGCAGGAGCTCTTGCCGGCGTGTGCTTTTCGACGCGAGATAAATCGCCGGGCGCTCGGTGAGAACGAACAGTTCACTCATTCGCGGTGGTAAGGGTGGCCCTGGAGCAGACTTGCCGCGCGGTAGAGTTGCTCGATGAGCACGACCCGGGCAAGACCGTGTGGCAATGTTAGCGCGGAAAGCGCCATCAAGACATCGGCATTGTGTTTGACCACTGCGGCCAGGCCGTCGGCACTGCCGAGCACGAACGCAATCGGTCGTCCGGCGTTGCTCCAGCTGCCCAATCTTGCGGCGAATTGGGCCGTCGTCCAGGCTTCGCCGTGCTCGTCCATGGCGATGACGGTCGCGCCGCAAGTCGCTGCGGCAATGCGCTCTGCTTCCATGGCGAGGATCTGTGAGAGGCTCTTGCCGCGGCCGCGCGGACCGGGCTTGAGCTCGATCAGCTCCAATGCAAACTCGCGAGGGAGGCGCCGCGCATATTCGTCAAAACCCGCGACAACCCACGCGGGCATCTTTTGGCCGAGCGCGACGATACGAAGCTTCATCGAACGAGCACGAGGCCGACTAATGTCGGCCCGGGAAGTCAGGCAGGCGCGGCAGCCTTGGTTCGCGCGCGCGGAGCGTGCGCGGTCCACAACTCTTCGAGGTTGTAGTAGGTTCGGGTCGCCGGTTGCATGATGTGCACAATGAGTTCTCCGGCGTCGACCAGCACCCATTCGCCGGTCTCCTCACCTTCAACGCCAATGATATCCGCGCCGGCCGTCTTCAGCGCGTCGCGGACGTGCTGCGCCAGCGCCTTCGCCTGCCGGCTCGATTCGGCCGTGGCGATAATCATCGTGTCGCAAAAACTGGTCAGCTTGCGGACATCGAGCACCGTAATGTTCCGGGCTTTGATGTCTTCGAGCGCGGCGACGGCG
>Ga0302326_10006221_pt1 | contig 26837 bp, 24 predicted proteins | sample Palsa_T0_3_FD_202264 | JGI IMG/M metagenome (GOLD analysis project Ga0302326, IMG submission 202264) | Peat permafrost microbial communities from Stordalen Mire near Abisko, Sweden - Palsa_T0_3 | ecosystem: Environmental > Terrestrial > Soil > Palsa > Peat permafrost | place: Sweden: Abisko... | reverse complement strand
GCAAGGCCGAGGCGCGTTACGAAGCTGGCGTGTTGACCATCCGAGTACCCAAGGCCGAGGAAAGCAAGCCGCGTCAAATCTCAATCCAAGCCGCGTGAAGGAAGTATAAAGAGAAGGAGGTGAGTCGCAATGATGCCCGAACAGGAAATCGCGAGCCGGGAAAAACAGCAGGTTGAAGGCACTGAGCAGACGCGTCCGGGCCGCTACTTCATGCCCGATGTCGATATTTCGGAAAACGACGACGCCTTGCGGCTCTGGGCGGACATGCCCGGCGTATCTGAGAAAGACGTCAACATCACGCTCAAGGACGGCGTGCTGACTATCACCGGCATGGTTTCGACCGCCGGTTACGACGAACTGGCGCCGCTTTATACCGAGTACAACGTGGGCAACTACGTGCGGCAGTTCACGCTCAATGAGCAGATCGACGAGGCGAGCATTAAGGCCCGGATGCGCAACGGCGTGCTGCAGGTCGAACTGCCCAAACGCGAGCAGGCGAAGCCGCGCAAAATCGAGGTGACGGCAGGCTGAGCATACAGCGACGCAGGAATCGCCAGGCGGTTTGTGGCAATTCAACTGTGACATGAGCGAGCATGAAAGTCGGCGCCGGAGCAACGCCCGGTGCCGATTTCATTTTTAACTGCGGCCGAGCGCCAACATCAGTGCCGTGCGCATTACACCGGAGGGCGGCGCGACGCCATTGAACAGTTCGAACGCCAGCACCCCCTGATTGATCAACATGCCAGCGCCGTCGATTCCGCGACGCCCGTTGGCAAGCGCCGGGGCAAGGAACGTAGTCGCTTCGCGCGCGTAGATCATGTCGTAAAATACGCACTCGGCCGGCGTGGTCGTGTAGCTCAGCGATGTGAAGGCTCCCGTCTTGAGGCCCATCGGCGTGGCGTTGATTACGATTCCCGCAGCGCCCATGGTGGTCGCGTTGACGAGCGCGTCGAGGCCGCGCGCCTCGATCGTCTCGTGCGGACGTCCGCCTCCGCGCGCGCCCAGATACTGCGCAAAGCTGCGCGCCAACCGATTCGCCCGTGATATCGTGCGATTGCAGATGACGATGCGCGCCGCGCCCAGCCGAATCGCCGCGAGCACCGCCGCCGACGCGGCTCCCCCCGCACCGATTATCACCGCCAGCTTGCCGGTTACGGTTACGTCCTGTTCGCGCAGGTCCGATTCGAGGCCGCGCGCATCGGTATTGTCGCCATGGAGTTCCCCGTTTCGATTGATCACGCAATTGACCGCACGCAGCAGGCGCGCCTCTTCAGTCAACGTCGCCATCATACGCATCGCGCGTTCCTTGTGCGGCACGGTCAGGTTGACGCCGGCGATACCCAGGGCCGGAATCGCGCGCAGCGCCTCACGCAGATGCGCCGGCGTCACGTGAAAGGCCACGTACGCGCGGTCCATCGCGAGCGCCGCGTAAGCCGCGTTATGCATCGCGGGCGACAGCGAATGCACTACCGGGTCGCCGAAGATCGCGGTCAGCAGGGTGCGTCCGCTCGGGCCGTGAGCGGGATCCATCGCGGTCACCCGGCGGCGGCGCGAGCCGCGCGGATTTCCTCGGCGGTAAACAGGAAGACGTACTTCAGACCTTCGCGTGCGAAGGCCTCGGCGGCGCCCTCGCCACGCTCCACCAGCGCGAAAGCGTTGCGCACGGTCGCACCCCCCGCGATCATTGCCGCGACCGCCTGCAGGCTCGAACCGCCGGTCGTGATGGTGTCGTCGATCACGGCGGTCGTGCGATCCTTTTTGAACGCTCCCTCGATTTGCTGCTGCAGCCCGTGAGCCTTCATCTCCTTGCGCACGAAGAAGCCGGTTAGGTCGCAGCCCCTGCGATGCGCCGCGTTGATGATCGCGTCGGTCACCGGCAGGGCGCCCGCCGCCATCCCGCCAATCTGAGCGACGCCCTCGGCCATCACCAGATCGAGCATCAGCTCACCCGCCAGATGGGCGCCGCGCGGCAGATAGAGCGTGCGCTTACAGTCGATGTAGTAGTTCGAAGCGCGGCCCGAGGCCAGTGTCAATTCACGCTCGAAATAGGATTCGCGCGCCAGCAGTTTCAGCAATTCGGTACGGTCGTTTGCATTCATTGGTGGGTTCCCGGTCCTGGCGCAATCTTATCTTTGACGGCGGCTCGAACAAGACCCCTCGGGTTGGCTCACGCGATCGGCATGGTATGATTTTGCGCGATGTTCCTGGCGCCATTTATTATCTTGTACGCTCTCGTCTTCTTCTTCATCCTGGCGTTCTTCTTCGTTCTGCTCGAAATCGGCGTTATCCATCACGCGTTCCTGGCGGTGGGACTGCCGCCCGAATTGGCTTTTTTGGCGTTATTCGCAAGCCTCATCGGCAGCTACATCAATATCCCGTTGTTCAAGGTGGCAGGCGGGCCGCCACACCCGCATGAGATGGTGCACAGCTTTGGCGTGCGCTACCGGGTGCCGATGGAATACGCCGATGATTCCACCACGGTCGCGATTAACGTGGGCGGCGCGTTGGTGCCGATCTTCATTTCGATTTACGTGCTCCGCATGCAGCCGGGCGCGCTTTTGCCGGCGGCGATTGGCGTGGCGCTGGTTGCATTCGTGGTTAATCGCTTCGCGCGGCCGGTGCCCGGGTTGGGCATCGCCACGCCCATGTTCATACCGCCGATTGCCGCGGCGCTGGTCGCCTGGGGCCTAAACGGGTTGATGGGTGCGGCTGGGCAGCTCGACGCGGTCGCATATGTCAGCGGCGTGATCGGCACCCTGATCGGCGCCGACCTGATGAACCTCAACAAGCTCGAAGAACTCGGCGCCCCGGTCGCATCGATTGGCGGTGCCGGAACCTTTGACGGGATCTTCCTGACCGGCGTCGTCGCGGTTCTATTGGCCTGAACCTGCCAATCACCCGCCGGTGAAACGAGCGGACATTTGCCGCGCGGCCCTTTCGTCCTCGGCAGGGCAGGTCTTAGGTATCTACTGGTGCCTCCGCGCGATAATCAGGCGGCCTTGAATTTCACCAGCGTGCTCTCGGGCGTGACGTCGTCGAAATACACCGCGACTGGCATCCCGATTTTCAACTGATCCTGCGGAGCGATCAGATTCGTCGTCATCCGCGGGCCCTCGTCGAGCTCGACGATCGCCAGTACGTAGGGCCCATCGGCGAACGATCGAGTCGAGGCGCGCCGCACGATGGTGTAGCTGTAGAGCTTGCCGCGGCCGCTCACGCGCTCCCACTTCAGGTTGTCGGACATGCAGGTGGGGCATCGCGGGCGGGGATAGTAGATAAACGCGCCGCATGCGCCGCAATGTTGCAATTGCAGTTCGTGGCGCTTCGCCGCTTCCCAATACGGGCGGCTGGTCGGCGACGGTTTCGGCAAAGGCTTGATGTACTCGCTCATTAACGGCGCTCCAGAATCAGGCTGACTTGCTCGCTCATGATGCCGCCGTTGCCGTTGACATAGGCCAGCGCGGCATCCTTCACCTGGCGGCCCTCGCCGCGCCCCATCAACTGGCGCACGCCCTCGACCACGTGGCTCATGCCGCCGCCCAATCCGGGCTGGCCGAAGGAGAGTTGTCCGCCGTGGGTGTTGCACGGAAAGTCGCCCGCGTATGAGAGGTCATGCTCGGCGGCGAACGGTCCGCCCTGGCCTTTCTTGCAGAAGCCCGCGTCCTCGAGCGTCACCAGCACGGTGATCGTGTAACAGTCGTACGGACAGATCAGATCGACGTCCTTGCGATCGACGCCCGCCATCTTGAACGCCGCGTCCGCAGCCGGCTTGATCGGCGATTCGGTTAGTGATGGTGCGTAAGTGATCGACGAGTGATTGGAATACTCGCCGGCGCCCAGCAGCCAAATGGGAGGATTCTTCGCGCGTTTCGCGACCTCGGGCGAGGCCACGATCACCGCCGAGCCGCCGCTGCACGGACTGACGATTTCGAACAGGTGAAGCGGGTCAACGATCATGCGCGAATTGAGCACGTCGTCGATCGTCAGCGGCTTGTCGCCGAACGCGGCGAGCGGATTCTTAAGTGCGCTTTTGCGCTGATCGACGGCGACCTTCGCCATCTGTTGCGGCGTGGTGCCGTACTCGTACATATGGCGATTGGCGATCATCGCATAGCCGCAGTTCGCGCCGATATTGCCGTAGGGCGACTCAAACTCCCGCTGCACCGAAACCACCGGTACGCGTTGATCGCCCACCTTGTTCAAATCGGCGACCAGGCAGATCACCGCGTTGCACATGCCCGCCTGGATTGCCGCTGCCGCCCGCCAGATCATGCCAGCCGGACTGGCTCCGCCGATATCGACCACGTTGAGCATCCGCGGGTTCAGGCCGAGCACCTCGGCTGCCGCAGCAGGGTAGATAAACCCCGGCTCCGCACTCGGCATCCCGACCAGAAAGCCGTCGATATCGCTCTTCTCGAGGCCTGCATCCGCGATCGCATCGGCGGTCAAACGCGCCATCAGGCTGAGCGGCGTGATATCCGGCGGGGCGTCCTTCAGCGGCTTGAGTTCGGCGAAACCAATCGCCGCGGCCTGATTCTTGAGACTCATGGCAGATGCACACTCCTGAACGGAAACTTGAACTGTTGCAGTAGCACAAAGTTCCTGGAGCCGCTAACGCGCTGTGCTCGCCGAGGCTGACAGCGCCGAGCGCATCGTGTACCGTGATGAGCCTCAAGGAGCTTTACGCATGGCCTTCATTTTCTGCGACGATCACAACCTGTCGGTCGAGGCCGACGGCATGGACCCCGCTACCGCGCGCAAGCATATGCTGAGCGAGCCTAAGCCCGATCCGACCGCGATCGAACTCGAAGTGATCGAATTCGGCAAAGTTCATCGCGAATGTAATATTCGCGTCCTCGCAGATTGAGATCCGGTACACGCTCTAAAGCACATCTTGAACGCTGCGGACGGCTACGCGCTGCATCATCGTCCGTGATCGATCGGCGATCGCAGGATCATGCGCGGACCTGACCACCCCATTTGCGCCATCGTATTGACCAGCTCGCCATGAGGCCGTTAGTATTCGCGGGCGGGGTGGAGCAGTCTGGTAGCTCGCCGGGCTCATAACCCGGAGGTCAGAGGTTCAAATCCTCTCCCCGCAACAGTAAATCTCTTTTCTTCAGTAGCAAAACTTCGGCGGACTAAGCGTCCGCGCAAAATTCGTTTGCGAAGCGAGCCCGCTTTGCGAGGGCCCATCACTGAGGCCCAATCCATTCTTTCTTTTCCATTTTAACCGCGCTGAGCCCACCCAGCGTAGTACAAATGGTTTACCTGTCAGGAATATTTTACCGAATTGCCAAGGGATTCCTTGAAAGAACTACCGAATCTTGAAAATGTCAAACCCTATTTGATCCAAAAGTGAGATATTAAGCGACGCATAGATAGCTTGTAACAAATTTACGGGAGTCATGCTGCTTGGGAGTAGCGTGGGGCTGGCTTTTGAACACAAAACTTGATTAAAGTAACTACGTGGATGACAAACGTAAGAAACCAGGCTCAGCCCCTTCACCACCAAGGGTTCTGACAGTGAGAGAGCTATCGGAGTACCTGCGGGTACACCCAACCACTGTGTATCGGCTGCTGCGTGCAAAACAGCTCCCAGGCTTTCGCGTCGGTTCAGAATGGCGCTTCAGCATCGATGTGATCGATCGCTGGCGTTCCGGCGAAGAGGAAGCCTCGGTGAGCGCGCGGCACCGTCGCAGACGCGCCGGATAGCTATTTTCCGCCGGTCGCAATCGCCGGCTGAAAGTCTAGGTGGTTCCCTCGCTTCGCGCGAGGTAGGAACATTTTCGTCCTCCTCCAGACTATGCCGATTCCAAATCAGCGAGGGCTTCACGCCTCTCCGCCCTTTTAGCTATTGATGTTACCTAGCCGCGACTCCCGACCAGGGAGCGGTGGGAAGATGAAATTTACGCCGCAGGCACAGAAGTGGTGGTTTAACGTCGTGCAGCGAGGTACCGCGGCGAATCGCTGAACGAAGCTCGCGACGGTACGGTTCTGCGCCGCAATACAGCATAGGTTGGTACTCAACCCAAGATATCATAGGAATCCAGCGTCGGCGCCAAAAATCGGGGAAGGAATCGACTCCGCACGGTTGCCGTGTTGCGGACGTGTGATAAAAGTTGGCGCTGTGACGGACTCCGCAGAAGCTGAAAGATTCCGATTGCTCTACGAGCTTGGTTGCGCGTTTGCCGCCAAGACTGATCTCTCGGAGCTGATCCCTTTTGTGATCGCGAAGTGCCGCGAGGCGCTTAACGCCGAGGCAGCCTCGATGTTGTTGCTCGACCCTGAGCGCAACGAACTCTATTTCCCTTACGTGTCTGACGAGAACGCCTCGGTTGCAGGATTGCTCGCGCAGATGCGCGTGCCCGCCGACCGCGGGATCGCCGGCGCGGCGTTGCGGACCGGCAAGCCCATTGTCGTGGCAGACGCGCAAAACGACCCGCGGTTTTACGCCAACGTCGATCGCGAGACGGGTGCCGTCACGCGCAACCTGATTGCGGTGCCGCTCACCGCGGGCCATGGCGCGATAGGAGTACTGGAGGTACTCAACCGCCGCGACGGCGAGGGTTTCGGGGCGGCCGATCAGACTTTCCTGGAGGCCGTTTCAGGCAGCGTAACCATCGCGATTGAGAATGCGCGCCTCTACGAACAATTGCGCGATCGCGAGGCGAATCTGCTTACCCAGGTGAGCGTCCTGCGCCGCGATAATGCGCGCAACACCCTCTTCGCTGAGATCATCGGCAGCGGCGCCGAGATGGAGGATGTCTTCCGCCTGATGGAGAGCGCGGCGGCGTCCTTTATCACTGTGCTCATCGAGGGCGAGACCGGTACCGGCAAGGAACTCGTCGCGCGCGGAATCCATCGCGCCAGCGGGCGCTGTGAAGGACCGTTCGTTGCGGTCAATTGCGCGGCTCTGCCTGAGACTCTGCTCGAGAGCGAGCTGTTTGGGCATCGGCGCGGTTCGTTTACCGGCGCCATCCGCGACAGTCCGGGGGTTTTCCGAGCGGCAGCCGGAGGCGTGGTGTTCCTCGACGAGGTCGCCGACATGCCGGCGCATATGCAGGCGAAACTGCTGCGGGTGCTCGAGCAGGAGGAAGTGATTCCGGTTGGTGACACTTTTCCGGTCAAGGTGGACGTCCGAATTTTGTCGGCAACCAATCGCGACCTGAAGGCGGAGGTCGATGCCGGCACGTTTCGCGAAGACCTTTACTATCGGCTCTCGGCCTTCCCAATCCGGGTGCCACCGCTCCGCGATCGGCGCGACGATATCCCGGTAATCGCGAGCCGCTTTATAAGTAGTGCCGCCGAGCGTCACAACAAGCGCATCAACGGTATCGACGCGGCCGCGATAGAGTTGTTGATCAAGTTCGAATGGCCCGGAAATGTTCGCCAATTGCGTAACGAAGTCGAGCGTTCGATAGCGCTGGCGCGCGACGGCGAAACGATCACTCCGAGGCATCTGTCGGCCAGTCTGAGGGGTGAGGCAGAGGCGCCACGGGCATCGCGCGCAGCTTCAACGGGCAGGCTGGCGCCATTGGCGGCGGCGGGCGATACCGGTGAAGCCCTGGACTCGACGCGACCGCTGCGCGAGGCGCGCGCCGACTTTGAGGCGAAATACATTTCTGAGGTCCTCCGCCATCATCAGTTCAATGTATCGCACGCGGCGCAGGCGCTGGGGATCTCACGGCCGGCGCTGCAGGAAAAGATGAAGACCTACCGGCTGCGCTGAGTGAATCTGTCATCATGCCCGCCGCCTGCCAAGAGGACCGCCACCGTGGCTGGCCGCGCGCAAAATTAACTGGCACCATCACCGCCAAATCCGCCGCAACTGCTGTAAAGACAGTGTCAGGCCGCTGCCAAGCTTGACAGTACACCTGCCAAGCGAGGGTAGCATCAAGCGCCAATTGGAGTTGGCACCGGTCCCGAATTGTCACATTTTGGCCACGCTCTTACTTTCTGTTTAATCAATAAAATCAGCTATTTAGCTAAACTTAATCAAATCTGGCGCAGTCGGCACCTCAATTGCTCTTACTACTGGTGGAATACTGGGGTGGAACTCAATGCGCATCAAACAATATGGAGCTCGGCAACCAATTCGGTCGATGGACAGTTGCCGCCGCACGGGATCTCGGCAGAGCAACGACCTCGGCATGGCGATGTTGAAAATCGCCCGCTTGCGCTACCAGATATTCCGCGATCGATTCGGCCGCGACCCGGGCCCGGACGAACCGTTGTTTTTCGACTCCAAGCAGAGCGAACCGGTGGTAGCCGGAGCCCGCGAAATGAGTTCGCAAGTGATGCACGCGGCTAATGCTACACGCTCAGATTATTTGTCCGTGATGAGGTATCTTGGGCTGGATTGAGGGTCGGCCGTGGGCCGGCGTCAAGAGGGGGAACCGCGTCGGGGGTGCTCATCGGAGCAACCCCCAGACGTGGTCGTGATTCACTCGAACCCATTGCTCCGGAATGGTGCGATCGCGTTCCGTTCCCGCCCTAATTTCGGGCAGCCCCACACGTTCCTTGTCGGATGCTCCCGTTATCGCCTATGTAGTGAAAGGCAGCGGCGCGCGGAACGGCCGCGGATGAGTCCCAGGGTGATGCCGGCTGCACTGGCGATGCGCCCGGGATATCGAGCACACGGAGGACGAGAATCGGATGGCGGGAATACTTGATGGCAAGGTAGCGATAATCACTGGCGCCGCGTCGGGAATCGGGCGGGCGACGTCAGTCATATTTGCTCGCGAGGGAGCGAAACTGCTGCTCGCCGATCTGCAGGAAGATGGCGGCAACGAGACCGTCAAAATGGTGAAGGAAGCGGGCGGGACCGCGGCCTTTATGAAGGTTGACGTGTCGAAATGGGCCGACGTCGAAGCGATGGTGGCGAAGGCGGTCGCAAGTTACGGCCGGCTTGACTGCGCTTTCAACAACGCGGGAATCGACGGCAAGGGCGGCCTTACTCATCAATGCACCGAGGAGAACTGGGCGCGGGTGATGTCGATTAACCTGACCGGCGTCTGGCTGTGTATGAAGGCGGAAATCGATCAGATGCTGAAGCAGGGACACGGCGGCGCGATCGTCAACACGTCGTCCGATGCGGGGCTGATTGGAGTCAGTGGAATGCCCGCATATGTTGCGTCCAAGCACGGCGTCGCGGGGCTGACCAAGGCGGCGGCGATCGAATACGGGCGTCATAAAATTCGAGTCAACGCAGTCTGTCCGGGACCGATCCGCACTCCGATGCTCGGTAGGCTGCTGGCATTGAAGCCGGGTAACGAAGAGAAGATCGCACGCTTGGAACCGCTAAAGCGGCTCGGGGAAGCGTCGGAAATCGGCGAGGCGGTCGCGTGGCTGTGTTCGGATCGTGCGTCATACGTGCATGGCTTGCCGATGCCGGTCGATGGCGGCTTCATGGCGACGTAATTCACGTTTCAACAATGGAAATGAAAAGAGCCGCGGACTTATCGTCTGCGGCTCTTTTGTTGCGTGAAGTTTAAATGGAGCTTCGCTGACATTCTGAACGCAGCTCAGGAGCTTCGCTTGCTCGGCTCGTCAAGCTCGCCTGGTGACCCCCGACCCCTTCTAAAGAAAGGGAAGGGAAAGAAGAGCGCGGACATTGGCGTTAGCCGAGGAGGTTGCGAGCGACCACTTCGCGATGAATCGGTGCATTGCCGAGATTCGCCTCACCGGCCAGCGCGCGCCGATGATACAGGTGCATGTCGTGCTCCCAGGTGAAGCCGATGCCGCCGTGGACCTGGATGGCCTCCGAGGTGACGTTCTTCGCCATATCGGAGGCATACGCTTTCGCCATCGGGACGGCGGTAAGCGATTCGTCAACGCGCTCGTCCACCGTCCAGCAGGCGTAGTAGGTGAGCGAACGCGCGTTCTCGACCGAGACCATCATATCGACGCACTTGTGCTTGACCGCCTGAAAGGAACCGATCGGCTTGCCGAACTGGACGCGAGTCTTGGCGTACTCGACGGCGATGTCGAGGGCCTTTTGCGCCGTCCCAACCATCTCGGCCGAGAGCGCTGCAGTGGCGATTTCGAGCGTGCGGCGCAGGATCGGCCATCCGGCGTCGGCGCTGCCAATAACCTCGGAAACCGCGACATCGTCGAACTTCACGTGGCACATGCGGCGCGTCATATCGACGGTCTTCAACTGGGTGACGGTGACGCCTTTCTCGTTGGCCGGGACGCATAGCAGGGTGATGCCGTCTTCGCCGGAGCCATTGCCGGTGCGCACGGCGACGACGATAGCGTCGGCGACGTGGGCGTCGGGAACGAAGAATTTCTCACCCGTGAGAGAGTAGCCGGAGCCTTTCTTGACGGCTTTCAGTTCGATGCCGCCGGCGTCCCAGCGGCCGGATGCCTCAGCGACGGCGACTGTCGCGATAAACTTGCCAGCGGCGATTTTAGGCAGGAAGTCCATTTTCTGCGCGTCGGAACCGCCTTCGAGAAAAACTGGGCCGCCGAGCGTGGTCGCGGTGGAGAATGGACCCGGCAGCAGCGCCTTACCGGCTTCCTCCGCGATGACGGTGAGGTCGAGGAAGGTACCGCCCTGGCCGCCGAATTCTTCGGGAATGATCAGCCCGGGCCACCCGAGGCCGACCAGCTTGTCCCAGAAGGCGGGGTCGTGGGCGGTCTCATGCGCCATCATTTGGCGGACGTATTTGGTCGAGCAGTTATCGGTGAGAAAGCGCTTGGCCGAGTCGCGCAACATTTCCTGTTCTTCTGAAAAACCGAAGTCCAAGTTGATCTCCTTCGACGCCCCGATCGTTCGGTAAAGGGGCTGAAGTGTGTCCTATTTTTACTCGTTCTGAGCTACCATTATCGGTCCCGACGCTGCAAGCGCGAGGTCCCGGACATCAGCGCGTCGCATCGTTTCGGACATATTGGGGAACGAAAGGCAGGAGAGATCGGATGGCGACGAATGCCGAGGTGGAAACCCAGGACCATAAGGCGAGAGTGCGCAGCGAGTTCACGCGCCAGGCCAAGGCGTATGCGGCAGCGCCGGTTATCAACGACGCCGAACGGCTGGCGCGGCTGGTGCGGGCGATCGATCCGCAGCCAGAGGATCGCGCGCTCGAAATTGCGACCGGTCCCGGCTATGTCGCGATGGCGCTCGCGGAGCACTGCCGCGAGGTCGTGGGAGTGGACCTGACGCCGGCGCCAATCGCGATCGCGCAGCGCACCGCTGGCGAGCGGGGGTTGACGAACGTCCGCTTCGAGGTGGGCGAGGCCGACAGGCTCGCGTATCGTGACGGCGAATTCGACATCGTGGTTTGCCGTTTCGCGTTCCATCATTTCAGGAATCCTGAAGCGATCCTGGCGCAGATGTACCGCGTCTGCCGCGTGGGCGGAATGGTGGCGGTCGAGGATCTATATGCGCATGAGAATCGCGAGCGGGCGGAGCGCTACAATCGGATCGAACAGTTGCGCGACACTTCGCATACGCGGGCGCTCCCGTTGAGCGAACTGATTGCGATGATGGGGCGGGCGGGACTCGAAGTCGAGAGCATTCATTCGGAGCGGTTGACGACCCATCTGGAGAACTGGCTGGCAAGTTCGCAGACGCCGCCGGATAAGGCCGCCGAGGTGCGAGGATTGCTCGACCAAGACATGGGGGCGGATCGGTCGGGAATGCAGCCGTTCAGACACGATGGTTCTGTCCACTTTCTTCAGCGCATCGCGGCGATCGTCTGCCGCAAAGTGTGAGGGGGCCAAGTGAGCCGTCCGCTGTTTCGCAACAGCGGGGCCGGTTGTTGAGACTGAAGATCGCCATCATCGGTCTCACCTGGGAGGAAGCGAACTGCGCGAGCTGATTAACGGAGGACGAGGAGGTCGATCGACATCGCGAAGCCGATCAGAGCGAGAAAGATGGCGATGCCGATGACCAGAAACGAAGGGCGTCCCGCTATGTAGGCGCCCTCGTGCAACTGCCTCGTTGTGCGCAGATGATGAAGGGTCGCCGCCACGTTCACGAAGACCCCGAAGAGGACGAGGCCCACGCCGACCTCGATCGAAAAGCCGCTCGAAGTGACTTTGCGGCTGCCTTCGTGCTCAAGGAATTCGCGCATAAAGATGCCGAATCGCGCGCAGACGAAACCGAACCCCATGAGCGCTAGGCCGGTGCGGATCCATGCGAGAAACGTCCGCTCTGCGGCCAGATAGACGTTGGGGTCGTTGCGCGGGTCACCAGCCATCGCAGATCACATCGGTTTGTCGGAAATCAACGCCAACACGCCGCAGTATTGCAGCAGGCCGGTGCGATCGCCCATCGGGCCGACCTCGAAGCCGGTGAAGAAGCCGGCGACCGGTACGTTGCCGAGATATTGGCCGATGTAGGCGGAATCATGGTCGGGGAGGTTGTAGAGGCCGGAGCCGCGCGAGACACAATCGAAGTACAGGCCGAAGGCGGCGGGATTCGCGAGGCGCGCGGTCAAGTCCTCGAGAGTGGCCTTCAACTCCGAGCGCGAGCGCTCGCTGTCACGCAGGACGAAGCCGATCGTATCGCCGAGTGCGGGGCGATGAGCGACTGCGATAGCGCCATGATCGGGACTCGCGCCGGTGATGTTGCGGACGTAGAAGGTGCCGCGCGCGATACGATCGGCCCCGGGAATCAACGGGATGCCGACGAAGACGAACGAAAGCGCGCGCTTGAGATCCTCGGCGAGGGGACCGGCGGCCTCGGAAAAGACGTCCCAGGCCGGGCGGCCGTCGAGTTTGAGAATTATGTTGTCGCGGACCGCGGTTACGCGATGGGTGGGGCCGATTGGGGCGCAGGCGTTGGCGGCGCCGAGGTTGATGTCGAAATCGCCGGCCAGCAGCATCCCGGAGACGGCGTTGGAGCTCACCACGTCGCCGCAAAACTGGAAGGTCTCGCCGATCGAGCCGTCCTCGGTCGCGCCACCGCCCACGACGGTGACGCCAGGGAGTTCGCGCGCCAGTTCGGCGAGCAGCGGTTCCGGATCGAGGTTGTAGGTATCGGGAAAGAGGCAGAGCAGGTTGCTGGCGCGCAGATGGGGCTGGACGGCGGCGACGAGAGTGTGCGCGACCTCGCGCGGGCGTCCGCGGAGTTGCGGCACGAACAGGCGTGTCGCTTCGATCGCGCCGCCACCAATCACCATTACCGCGAGCGCCGGCCCCGACTCGAATTCGCGGCCGCCGGAGATGACGCCGATGCTGCCGCATCCGGCGACCTCACGCGTGGCGGCGGTCTCGGCGACGCTGCGTACTATCATCGGATAGGCGCCGCCGTACGCCGTGCTCGCGAAGATAAACGCGCAATCGGCGGTTCGCAGGCCCGCCTGCTGGAGCGCGGCGGTGGTCGCCTCGACAGCGGCTTTGCGTGGATTGGTCGCGGTCGAAGAGCCGGTTCCCGCACGAATCATAAATCGTCCTCCTGACCTCGATACTATTTGGACGTACCGAAAAGTCTCAGCAGATCGACCATCCGGTGAACCCCGGCACCTAATTCCTTCACCGAAATCCGCTCGTTGATGCCCTGGGCCCCGCGCAGCTCTGCCGGCGAAGCCTCGATCGGAACGAAGCCGTAACAGTCGAGTCCGGGCTGACGAAAGTAATGACTATCGGTGAACCCGGGAATCATCATAGGAATGACGATCGTATCATTTTCGGCGGCCAGCTTGCCTAGCGCGGTCATCAGTTCGGATTTGCGCGGAGAAGTGGCCGCGGAGAAATTGAGGATGACGTCCAGCTTGATGCCATCGTCAGCCATGACCTTGCGCAGATTCGCGATGACCTGCTGCGGATTTTCGCCGGGCAGCAGGCGCGAATCGATTTCGGCTGATGCGATTGCGGGAACGATGTTGACCTTGCTGCTGCCGGCGAGGACGGTTGGCGCGAAGGTGTCTCGCACCAGGGCGTTCTGGCTCGGCACCGAGAGGAATTTATCGGCAAAAGCGGGATCGCGTAACGCGACCGTCAGATTGGCAAACTCGGGCGGACCGCCGTCGAGTTGTCCGAGCGCTCGAAAGTAGTCGCGCACCGGTTCAAGCACTCGGGTGGGTGCGCGATAGGCGGCGATACGATCGAGCGCGGCGATAAGCCTGGTTACGGCGGTCTGATCGGGCGGAGCTGTGGCGTGACCTTCCTCGCCAGTGGCAGTGAGCCGCAGCCATAAGGGAGTTTTTTCGGCGATGGAAACGCCATAATACTTGCGGCCGTTAGGACGGCTCATGATGCCGCCGCCCTGGTTGAGCAGGTAGCCCGCGTCGGCGTAAATGTCGGATTCGTGTTCGACCATCCAGCTCGCGCCGGCTTTGCCGCCTTCTTCCTCGTCGCCGGTCGCGATGAAAATGACGTCGCGGTTGAGCAGCATGCCCGCCCGCTTGATAGCGATCATCGCCATCAAATCGATCACGCCGGGCCCCTTGTCGTCGAGGGTGCCGCGGCCCCAGATTTCGCCGTCGTGGATTTGCCCCGAAAAGGGTGGCACCTGCCATTCCTTCGGATTCGCGGGAGCCACGTCCATGTGGCTCAAGAGGACGAGCGCCTTGGCGTGACGGCCCGTCCCGCGCAATCGAGCGGCGATGATTCCGCGTCCGGGCGCCGGCTCCCATACGGTGGCCGGGATACCCGCGGAGAGAAACTTCTGCTTGAGCATTTTGGCCGCGGCGAGTTCGTTGCCGGGGGGATTAGTGGTGTTGAGACGGACGTATTGTTGCAGGAAGGCGACCGCTTCCTGCGTGAGTTTGTCGTAGTTGATGGTTTTCGGCGGCGGCGCATCCTCGATCAGGCCGCGATCCTTATGGTCGCGAGCGTGTGCGACGGTGGGCACAATCAAGGACGTAACTGCCAGGATGAATGCAGCGCAAAGACCGGCGCCGGCTAAGATTCGGGCAAGAGGGGAGTGGTGACGTTTCATCGGTAATGACCGAACCGGAGGAGGCCGCGAGTAGCTTCGAGTGTTCGGCGCGCTACCGTAATATATCGATTGCGGCAGAAAGGAAATTTACCAAAAGGGATGGAGCGGGTCTCGGCGCGTAATTTGCCCCGATCTATGTCCGAAATAGTTCGGGGGACGGGGCGGCCCGTGACGGCGCGACGCGGGGAATTGTGCGCGCGCATCGGACGATTCGAAACGGCCTGGCCGGAAGAGTGAATTCAATGGCAACGGTAGTTTGCGGTGTTTGGCGTATTTTCACCTGGGCAAGCCGGTACGCTGGAACTATGCGGTGTGGTTCGTTTCATTTTGGGCGCGGTCTTTTTCGCGTTCTGGGAAAGCGTCTCGATTTGATTTTGGGGCACCTTCGATCGGTTTCGATACGTCTGCGGTTCCAATCGGATGCATCGACGCGCTAAGCAATGGGGGCCCGCTCCACACACGAGATTATGGTAACCCGGCTGGCATATAAGGACGTTCAAGACGCGGCGCGAAGCGTTCGGCGTGGCGACAAGAAAAGCGCGGGCAAGGCCAAGCCAGTTCCAGTCACGGGCAAATCGGTTGGGCGAATGCTCGCGATATTGCGGCGGGAATCGCGCGGATGGGATGCGCCGGTGCTTACGCTCATGGCGGCGGAAAAGCACGATCCGTTTCTGACGCTGATCGGATGTATCCTCAGCCTGCGCACCAACGACAAGACCACGGCAGTCGCTGCCCCGCGGCTATTCGCAAAGGCGCGCACGCCGGCGGAAATGATCGCGATGGAGCCTCAGGAAATCGAGAAACTGATTTACCCGGTCGGCTTCTATCGCACCAAGGCCAGGGGAATTCGCGAGATCTGTCGTGACCTGATCGAACGCTTCAACGGGCGCGTGCCGGATGAAATCGACGACCTGGTGACGCTCAAGGGCGTCGGGCGCAAGACGGCGAACCTGGTGGTGACGGAATCGTTTCGCAAACCAGGCATTTGTGTTGACACGCACGTGCACCGGATCTCGAATCGATGGGGGCTGGTGGCATCGAAGACCGCCGACCGGACCGAGGTGGCGCTGCGTGAGGTTCTGCCGCGGCGCTACTGGATTGAATACAACAGCCTGCTGGTCGCGTTCGGGCAGACGATCTGCCATCCGACGTCGCCATGGTGCTCGCGCTGCCCGGTGGAGAAGATGTGCCCGCGCGTCGGCGTCGAACGATCGCGTTGATGCGATAAGGAGAATCGATCATGAGCATTGAAGCCGGATTTATCGGATTGGGTTCGATGGGGCTGCCGATTGCGACGAATGTCGCCGCGGCGGGAGTTAAATTGCGGGTGCATAACCGCACCGCGTCGAAGGCCGAGTCGCTGGTGGAAAAAGGCGCCATTCTGGCTGCGACCGCGGGTGACGCAGCGACGGCTGGCGGGATCGTGATGACGATGCTGTCCGACGACGCTGCGGTCGAGAGCGTCGTGATGGGAGCGAACGGTATCGCCGCACGCCTCGGACGGGGCGGGATTCATGTTTCCCTGAGCACCATTGCGCCGGCTACTGCGCGCCGCCTGGCGAGCTATCACGCGGAACACGACAACACCTATGTGGCGTCGCCGGTTTTTGGCCGGCCCGACGCAGCGGCCGCCCGCCAATTGGTGGTCTGCACGTCGGGGCCAGCGGCGGCGAAGGATCGCGTGCGTCCGCTGCTCGAGGCGATCGGCCGCGTCACGTACGACTACGGCGAAGATCCGGGCGCGGCGAACGTCGCCAAGCTGACCGGCAACTTCCTGATCATCGCGGCGCTCGAGGCGATGGGCGAGGCGTTCGCGATGGCCGAAGCCAACGGCATTGACCGCGTCGAGGTCGCAGAGATGCTCGGCAAGACCTTGTTCGCCTGCCCGGTATATCAGCGCTACGGCGAGATGGTGGCGGCGAAGCGGCATATGCCCGCCGGATTCGCGTTGAAATTGGGGCTCAAGGATGTTGACCTGGTGCTGAAGACCGCGGGGGAAGCGCACGTGCCGATGCCGGTCGCGTCCGTGGTGCGAGACCGGCTGATCGCCGCACTGGGACATGGCCGCGGAGAGATGGACTGGTCGGCGCTGGCCCTTGGTGTCCTCGACGACGCAGGAATCAAAGAGCAATGATTTGTCCTTCCGGTGATGTACAGATGCGGATCGCAAATAATCGGCGAGGAATCGAATCCAAACGCCAGCGGTTCGCGTATCTACCATCGTGCATAAGGCGGAGTGGTCAAAATCATCGTGGGATTTAATAGATTGCGCGTAGATTACCGCTTAACTATTGTCGATCAATCAAGCCGCGGCGGTCCTCGCGCCCGGCCGTATCCACGTGGCTGAATCTCGCCGAGACGAACAGAAACTCTGGCTGATCTTGTTTCAGATCAAGGGCGTGCGATCGCGCCTGAATTTCCTCGCGATGCAACGTTGGATGTTCGCCGCGATCGCCCTGCTGATTGGCGCGATCGCAGTAACTTTTTTTGCCGCAGCGACTTTTGGACCGCTGACTTTCCTGGTGCTCGCCATCATCGTAACGGTCGCCGCGATCGTCGGGATTATCCGCGAGACGATGCTGGTTAGCACGACGCGTGCGAGCGCAGCGCAGGCGGCCGCGATTGCCGACGATCGCGCGCAGATGGCGGGTCGGCTGGCGACAGTGCTGGCGCTCAACGAGGCGCCGAAGCGGTCCGCGCTGTGGGCCTACCTCGTTGAAGACACGTACGGCCGGCGCGAGAACTACGAGCCCTCGCGGATCGAGCCGCAATGGCTGTCGCGCGCGTTTTATCTGATGCTCGGAGCGATATTGCTGGCGGTGATCGCGTTGCCGGCGGCGCAGTTGAGCCAGGGACTGCGTCAAAGGATGGCGTCATCGGGAGTTCCGATGCCTGGGTCGGTGACCGCGGATATCGCCAATCTGGACATCCGTCCGGCCGACCCGGCTCTGCAGCCAAATGCGCAGATCTACGCCGATCCTGAAACGCTCAAGAAGCTCGCGGACAAGCTGGCGTCAGCCGACAATGAAGATCATCAACCGCGCGGGCTATCGAAACTGCTCGATAAAGCGCGCGACTTTGCCGACACCTTTCAGGACAAGCTCAACGGAATCGATCGAAGCCGCGCGAATCCCTTGCGAATGCGCTTGACGGACAGTAATCCGGGCCAGCCGAACAGTCCGAAAAACAGTAACTCGAATCCCGGCAATCCCGGCGGCGCCAACGGTGGCGGCGGCCTCGCGAGCAATTCGCCGCCCGGCGGCGCGGGATCATCGCAACTGGGAGGCGGACAAGGTCAGCCTCCGATGACCTCCATACCGCCCCAACAGGCTGACGAAATGGCGTCGAAGGACGCGGCCGCGCAACCGGGTGCGGGCTCCGATCAGGGTGCCAATGGAACCGACAACCCGGCCGAGGCGAACGACGCGAACGCGGATGGCGGTTCAAGCCACGGGTCGGGCAGCGATCCGTCGAGCCTGTTCGGACCGGTGAGCGACCAGCCGCTGGGGAGCGATAGCTTCAAGATTGCGATCGAGGCGGAGCCATCGGATGAATCTTCGTCGCGAGGCAGTCCAACCTATGTGCCCCCGCGAATCCGGGTTCCGTTGAACTCCCTGCAATACCCCGACGAACCGTTGGCGCGCACGGCAGTCCCCGACGCCGACCAGGATACCATCAAGCGGGTTTTTGAACGATGAATGAAGCTCAGTCCGCGGCAATCGCCGAATTACCGACGATCGCCGATTTCGCCCGCACCTTTCGCCGTATCCAGGCTGAATTACACAAGGTCATAATCGGCCACGAGCGCGCGATCGAGGAGTTGCTCAGCGCGTTCTTCGCCGGTGGGCACGTCCTGATCGAGGGCGTGCCTGGTACCGGCAAGACGACCCTGGTGAAAACGCTCGGAATCGCGTTGAATCTGAGCTTCAACCGGATTCAGTTCACGGTTGACCTGATGCCCGCAGATATCACCGGCACGCGGGTGATCATGTCGAGTGTCGATGGGCGGCGCGAATTCAGTTTCCAGCCCGGACCGATTTTCTGCCACATCCTGCTCGGCGATGAGATCAACCGGGCGACCCCGAAAACCCAATCGGCGCTGCTCGAGGCGATGGCCGAGCTCCAGGTTACGGTCAGCGGCACCACTTATCCGCTGGTCCCCCCATATTTCGTAATGGCGACTCTGAATCCGATCGAAATGGAGGGCACCTATCCGCTGCCCGAAGCCCAGCTCGATCGCTTTTTGTTCAAGGTGCGCCTCGGCTATCCCGGTGAGGACGAACTCGTGCGGATCATCGGGGCGACCACCGGGCCGGAAGAAGCCGGAGTCGAGCCGGTGTTCGAGACGGCCGAGGCGGCGCAGCGGATCGAGGGGCTCAAGCGGCTGGTGCGCGAGGTGTTGGTAGCGCCGCCGATCGAGCTCTATGCCGCGCGCCTGGTCCGCGCGACCCAGCCGGCGAACTCGCGCATCCTGGGCGACCTTCATGCGCCGCTCACAGTTGACGAGGTGAATCGCTACGTCAGCTTTGGTGCGAGCCCGCGCGGCGCGGTGGCGCTGATCCTCGGGGCGAAGGTGCGCGCGATGCTCGACGGCCGCGCCAATATCTCCTATGACGATATCGATCGCGTTGCGGCGGCGGCTCTGGAACATCGGATCATGCTCAACTACGCCGCTCATTCCGACCACGTCGATGCCGCCCATATCGTCGAGCAGGTCATCAAGGCGGTGCGCGCGATGCGCACTTGAAGGAGGCGCAGCCGATGGCGCTCGCGACGCGCGCGTTCGAACCGGAATTTCTGCAGAAGCTCGATGGACTGATGCTGAGCACGCGTCGGGCTCGCACCCGGCGGGCGGGGCAGCGCATCATCGGGCGTCATCAGGGCGGCGGAATCGAGCCGGAGAATTTCCGCGAGTATGCGCACGGCGACGATCTCCGCTACCTGGACTGGAACGCATTTGCACGTCTGGATGACCTGACCATCCGTACATTTCGCGCGGAACGGCAACTGGAAATCACTATCATGGTGGATGCGAGCGCCTCCATGGGGATGCCCGCCGACGACGACAAGATCGGCCTGGCGTTGACGCTGGGCGCGGGTCTCGCCTTCATCGGCATGAGCGAAAACGATCAGGTGCGCTTCGCGGCGTTCTCCGGCCGGCGCGGCGGATCGCGGCTTGAGACCACGCCATTTCGCAGCCGGCGCGAGACTTATGTTGATTTTCGTCCGTTCATAACCGGCCTCAAGGCAGGCGGCGAGACCCGCCTTGCAACTGCCGCCAGCGAATTGATTCAGGATCGGCGCGTGCCCGGAATGGTCATCGTGATTTCGGATTTCCTGGTCGGCGCAGGCGACTATGAAGAAGCGCTCGGCAACCTCGCGGGCGTCGGCCACGAAGTCAAAGTTTTGCACGTGCTGGGCGATCGGGAGTCCACCGGCAACTATCCCCCGGGCAACTACCGGGTGCGCGATTGTGAGACCGGGGAACTGCGCGACGTCAGCTTCGGGCCGACCGCCGCCGAGGCCTGCCGCCGCCGTATTGCAGAACATACAGCAGGCTTGAGCGGCTTCTGCACGCGGCGCGGAATGATGTATGCGCAGGCGTTCGGCGCATCGCATCTGAATGAGATAGTAACGCGCGAGTTCCCGCGTCTCGGGGTGATGAACTAAACGTGGGCCTCCTTAGTCCATTAAATCTGTTGTTCGGATTCAGCCTTGCCGCGCTGATTGCGATCTATCTGCGCGCGAAATCGCGACCGACGATTGAAGTCTCCAGTCTGATGCTGTTCGAGGAGATTCCGGCACCCGTGGCCAAAAGCCGGAGATTGCACCTCGATCTACTGTTCTGGCTGGAGGCGCTGGCGTTGGGCGCCCTGACGCTGGCCGTCGCGGGTCTCTACTTGCGGACCAGCCAGGCCCCGGGACCGGGCCGGCGTCACGCTTTGGTGTTCGATTTGGGCGCGGGTATGGGCGCCGTCAACGAAGGCGGGGGCACTCGCCTGGACGAGGCGCGGCGAATTGCGAAACAGATAATCGGAGATGCACCGGCGAGCGACCAATTCACCGTTTTGGGATACGCGCTCGAAGCCGAGACCACCCACGCCGCGGGGTCGAAGCCGCAGCAGGCGCGCGACGCACTCGCTGCGCTTACGCCGGTGGACGTCGCCGCGCGTCCGGCAGCGCTGCGAGCGGCCCTGCTGCGCGCGCGTTCGGCAGATCAAATCGACCTGTTTGCGGATCGGCCACCGCCCGCGTCGGTAATCGAAGATGCCCGCCTCGGTGGCCGAATCAATTTTCATCAGGTTGGAGCGCCTGCCCCCAATCTCGCGATCGTCGCTCTCGACGGCGGTCTTCCGCGGGCGACTGTCGGACGCTGCGTGGTGCGAAATTTGTCCAATCATCCGCAGCTTTGCGAACTCGTGATTGAGGCGGGCGGCCACGAAGTATTTCATTCGAGCTTATTCGCTGAACCGCGCGCGGAGATCGTCGTACCATTCGGGCCCTTGCAGGCCGGCGGCCCGGTCCATGCGCGAATCGTCACACCCGACGCACTTGCCGCAGACAATCAGCGCTGGGCGCTTGCTCCAAGTATCGCGCAGGCGCACGCCTTGGTGTTGTCGCCTGATGCGCAGGTGCGCGACGATCTCGCGCGGATCGTGCTCGCAATCAATCGCAATTATCTGGTAACCGCCGCCGATCCGAATCACCCCGATTCTTTCAACCATGCACAGCATTTCGACCTCGCGCTTATTCACGACACCTCAGCCGCGGGAGTCAACGCGACGGCGCGGCTGTTGATCTTCCCGGAACCGCCGCTCGACGGGTCAACGCGCCCGCAAATGATTCCGGTCAAGAGATCTGTGGCGATTGCCGAACTGCAGGAACGTGAAGGAGCCGGCAGCCTGAGCGCGCCCGTATTGCTGGGACCGGCGCGGGTGATCGCGCCGCCTCCCTGGATGCAACCGTTGGCGCGCGGCGTCGGCGTTCGCGAACACGACACTTTCCCGCTTGCCGCCATGGGCTACGATGGCGACCAGGCGATCGGCGTACTCGCCTTTGACGTGCGCGATCATCTGCTGCTCGATCCCGATCGGATGGACGCGCTGGTTTTGACGGTCGATTTGCTGCACCGGTTGGTTGCGCCTCGCGATATCGTGATCGAGCCGACCGGCGCCTTCGTCGCCGTCACCGCCGGCGCGAAGGCCCGACTTGTCGCTCCCGACGGAACCGTGAGCCCGCTGCTCGGAGACCAATGGGGACAGGTTCGCTTCCGGGTGCTCGAGGCCGGGCGCTACCTGGTTGTGGGCAACGGGCCGGCGATGGCGGTTTACGCGAATTACTACGACGCCGGAGAGTCGGATTTGTCGGCGCCCGCGGCAGAGCTCGTGCGGCCGTCAGCGGAGGCTATTTCGGCAGGCCCCTCGCAGCTGAGCGTGCGGCCGATCGTCCTGCCGCTCGCTATTCTTGCACTGCTGGCCCTGATCGGCGAGTCCATCATGCTCGCGCAACGCGCGGTGCGTTGGAGAACCACGCATGTTTGAGCGGCCGCTAATCCTGTGGCTGCTCGCGGCGGCTCCCCTGATGGCGATTCCGGGAGTGATCGCGATGCGCGCCGGCCGTCCGCTCGCGGGGGCGCTTTCCGCCATTCTGCGAATGGGACTGTATGCCGTATTGATCCTCCTGATAGCGGGCGCGCGGTTGCCGCTCAATTCCGCCGCGCAGCGGATGGCGGTCGTCGTTGCAATGGATCAATCGGAATCGATCGCGGGCGATCAGCGCGACTGGATGCTGGAAAGGATCGCGGCGATTCGCCATGCGATGGACCCGCGCGATCGGCTCGCGGTGATTGGCTTCGGCCGCGATGCCCAACTGGTGGCGCCACTAAACGATCCACGCCTGCTCGCTTTTTCCGCGACCACCGCTGACGCGGGCGCGACCGATATCGCCGGGGCTCTCACCACGGCGGCGGGAATCTTTCCGCCGGCCGACGAGAAGCGGCTGATATTGCTGAGCGACGGCGTCGAAACCGAAAACAGCGCGATCGACGAGTTGCCGGCGCTGAGTGAGGAAGGTGTTCGCGTCTATACGGCCGCGCCACCGCCCTCGGCGAGCGCTCGCATCGCCCTTACCAGTTTTGGCGCGCCCTCAACCGTCCACGCGGAAACGAGCTTCGCGCTGCACTTCGACATCGCCAGCGAAGCGCGCCATCCAGTAGATGCACATCTGCGGCTTTACAACGAGAATGCGGCGGTCGGTGGTCAGGAAATCCAGCTCAACCCCGGCATGAACCGCTTCGAATTGCCGTATCGAATCGACCAGCCCGGCGCATACAACCTGCGTGCTGAAATCGAGGTTGCGCCGGGTCTCGCATTGGTCAATCCGCAGGCCACCGCGGCAGTTTCAGTCGCGCCCCCGCCGCGCGTGCTGCTAATCGCGAATACGCCGCCGGAGAGTCTCGTCAGGGCGCTGGCCTTGCGTAATTTCGATGTGGCGAACGCCGGCCCGCATGGACTGTCCGCACGCGCGTCCGATTACCTGGACTACCAGGCGGTGATCATCGCGAACGTCGCGGCGAGCGCACTCGCACCCGATATCCAGTCGGCGCTCAATCATTATGTGGCCGATTACGGCGGCGGTCTCATTGTTACCGGCGACACCCTGCGCGACTCGAAATTTCACGGCGGACCGCTCGAAAAGACGCTGCCGATCGAGTTCGAGGAGCAGCCTCCGCCGCCCTCGCGCGAGCCGATCGCGGTTTATCTCCTAATCGATAGATCGAACTCGATGAGCTACAACTCGCGCTATCCGGCGGTACGCGACGGCGAGCGGATTCATTATGCGAAAGAGGCCGCGATCGCGCTGCTCAACCAGCTCGACGACACCGATTACGCCGGTGTGATGGCGTTCGATTCCGAGCCGTATGTACTCGGCCATCTACGGCCGCTGGGCGAGAATCGCGACGAATTGCTCAGCCGCGTGGCCCGGCTGGAGCCGGGCGGCGGGACCGATTTTAAGGACGCGCTGGAAATCGCCAAGAACGAAATCCTGGCGACCGGGCTGCCGGTGCGCGAGGTGATTCTGTTGACCGACGGCGATACCAATCGCCAATATCACGATCACGACCAGTTGATGGCCGATTACGCCAAGGAGAATATTCCCGTCTCGACCATCCGGATTGGTCCGGATCTCGAAAACCTGCGGCTGCTGCAGGACTTCGCGCACGTCTCGGGCGGGGTGTTCTACCGCGTTGAAGACATCAAGAAGTTGCCGCAACTGCTGGTGCATCTGACCCACGAAGCGCAGAGCTTCAAGAGCCGCAAACGCACTCACGTCGATGTCACGGCGCCGAGTTCGATTCTCAACGGAATCAGCCCCGCCGAGATTCCGCCGCTGGATTTTTTTGCCGAGACGCACACCAAGGACGGCGCTGAAGTTCCGCTGACGATCCGCAGTCCAATTCATACCGCGCCGCTGCTGACGACCTGGCAATACGAACTGGGCCGCAGCGCGGTGTTTGCCGCCGATCCTGATTCGATGGGATCGCTCGGATGGATCCGCTGGGACCGTTACGCCGAATTCTGGTCCCAACTGGTGAACTGGGTAGCCCGCGCTGGGGATTCCGGTCCATTCACCCTGCGCGTCGCCAGCGCCTCCGACGGTGCGCTTACTATCGAAGCGGACAAGGCCGATGCGATTCCTGCCAATAATCTCTTCGCCCGCATCAGTGGGCCGAACCGCACCACCGACGTTGCGATGACCCAGATGGGGACGACGCTTTATCGCGGTGAGGCGGCACCGATGCCGCGCGGCAAATACACGGTAACCCTGATGATCAAGGCGGGTGATACCGAGCGGGTGCTATTGCGGCGCGAAATCGGAATCGCAGGAACCGAGTCTTCCGACAGCGCCGAGCTTCGCCTGCAGCCGCCCAACGAGCCGTTGTTGAAGAAAATCGCGGGGCAGACCGGCGGCCAGTTCGATGCGCCGGTCGAACAGATGATTCATCCGGCCGGCGCGACGGTGCTCGATTATCGGTCGATCGATAACCCTTTGCTGGCACTCGCTATCTTTATGCTATTGGCCGAAGTCTTCGTTCGCCGCCGAATCCTGGGCGCATAAACCCTAACTTGAAACACCGCCGGGCGTTCGAGGGTCTAAAGAGGAAGCGGACTCCTATGGAAACTTAGGGCGGGATTTTAGATCCGGCCGTGCCCGGGATGCGTGGGCGACAGCGCCGGATAGGGTCCGCAGACCCTACACAGAATTGTCACTCCGCCGGGGCAGGAACATTAGCCAAACCGCCTAATCGCATATGCGTTATCCAAAGCGGTCGGTCTCCGAACGGTTGCAGTTATCTTCGACGCTCTCGATCCTGCACCGCCACCTCGTCCCTATCTCCAGGTTCCCGGGCGTATCGCCACACGCTCGGCCCGGAAGGGGGTATCCGGCGCGCTCAGTTGGCGTTGCGCAGTTCTTCAAGCTGGGCGGCTCCCTGCTGCATCCGCCATTCGTCGATCGCCTCGACGTTGAAGCGCCAGTCGCTGCCGATTTTGAAGCCGGGCAGTTGGCCTTTTTTAAGCAGGCGGTAGATGGTAGAGCGATGAACCCGGAGGTAATCGGAGAGTTCGCTCACGGTCAGAACCTTAGTGTCTGACATCATATAGATGTGATTCCTTTTTCGAATTTCGCAACATAAGGGAACAATTCACTACAAACGCGATACGGCTTCGTTGCTACCAACTCAAACGGTGGCGCTAAAATCAGCGGGGTCGAGCGGGGATTTAAAGGTTGTCCACTCGGCGCCCGGGAACCTCTCATCGCGACCTTCAAGAATGCGTCCGGACCGAAACAACAGCACGGATGCGCGTACTCCTTACGACGCTATGAAAAGCGAAGTTATTCACCTCGGCTCGACCGTCCTCTTCTCCAGTGCAACTAAAGCCGCTCAAGACATAACCTTACATCATCTTTAACAGCTTTTAAAGGTCAAGTCGTCTAAAGATACCCGCTTTTTTTAGTTTTGGGGAAAAGAGCCCTGATTTTCGGTCGGGGAGTATCGTCTTGTTGAACCGATTACGGACGGTTAAGGTGCGATCAAGCATCAAAAATACGGCATGAAAACCTCGAGGAAAGGGATCTTCGGAGCGTGCGCAGCGCTTTTCGCGATGGCGGATCGTCCGGTGACGTTTCATAAGCGTGACCGGGGCGCCGACTTGCGGGGTGAGGCAGAATGTTAATTGCGCCGGGCGCCTACCGCTACGAGATTCGACGCGGCGGATCGATCTTGGCGCTCGAGGAAACGCGCTACGCCAACGGGATTATCACTGGTATGCGAAGGACGACCGACGGCGCCAATGTGCACGAAGTCCAGGCCAATCTCGACAGCGAGGAGCAGGTCACGCGCGTTAGCGTTCGTTACAATCGCGGGATGTTCAAGCGCAGCGCCGTGTATGAAGCTGCCGGCGATACGCTGCGGGGCAGCGTCAGCGCCGTCGCGAGTCGCAATGAAGTTGCGGTAAAGCTCGGCCGCTTCAAAGAAATCGACGCCGACCTCGTCCTATTCCGCGCGCTCATCCTCGCTCATGTGCGCGCCCGCGGGCAGGTGCGGTGGACCGGGAGAGTTGCGATTATCGATCCGAACACACTGGTCGCGGCGGCTCTCAAGCAGAATTGCCGCCAGCGTGACGAGGCTGGTTCGCGATGGGCGTGGGAGGCCCGGATGGGTGATTCCGAGGAGATCGAACTCGATAGCGCGGGCAAGATCGTGCGACAGCGCGACAGTTGGGACGTTGAAAAAGTGCTGGTGGAATTCGTTCCTTTAGATCCGTGACTACGCAGCGTCGTCACCCTTAAGCATTGGCATGTGCCTACCGGCCAGTGAGGGCCAGTAAAGGCATAAGCCGCTGGTCATCGCGACGAAAACGATGCTTCAGGCGGCGGCCTTCTC
>Ga0302326_10006220_pt1 | contig 26839 bp, 22 predicted proteins | sample Palsa_T0_3_FD_202264 | JGI IMG/M metagenome (GOLD analysis project Ga0302326, IMG submission 202264) | Peat permafrost microbial communities from Stordalen Mire near Abisko, Sweden - Palsa_T0_3 | ecosystem: Environmental > Terrestrial > Soil > Palsa > Peat permafrost | place: Sweden: Abisko... | reverse complement strand
CAACTTCGCGAGGTAGAAGTGCCTCAGTTGAACCGTGCACTGGCGAGAGCGAGATTGCCACGGCTCCTCCCCGATACCGAGCCGCCACGGGATCTGAACTTCGCGGATGAGGACTAGGGCCGCAGCGTAGCCTGTACTGTCGCATGCCGCGCAAAGTGTTATGCGAACTCGCTAACGCAGCACCTTGAAATCGATGGGCAGCGCCTGACGCTCCATCAGCTGATCCCGGTCGGTGGTCCGACCGGCTTGAGGATTCGCCGAGCCTTCGTCGGCGTCTTCGTCCAAGTTTTCGTCGATGGGTTTGACCTGGATTGCCGGTCGCTTTGCTGCACCAATTTGTTTGTTGAGATCGGGCAGATTCGTTGCCGTCAGTGAGTCGAAATCGTGATGGATTCTTTCAAATTCGGCTTCGAGGGCCTGGATGTTGTCCTGCTGATATGTGCTTGGTTTGCCCTCCCAACTTAAGATGGCGCCATACAGCTGGTCCGTATGTTCGCGCAGACGTTCTTCGCCGGTGACTGCACCGCCTTCAGTCGTGGCGACGATTTGCTTGCGAATGGCGTCGACCTCATCGTCAAAGCGCTTCAGTTTGCCCGCGAGTGAATCGGCTTGCGCTAAACCTGCAGCGGCGTGCGCCAGGTCGGCGCGCAGGCTCGTGATGCGCTCCATGAGCTTGCTCTCATTGCCAAACAGCTTTTTGACGCGTATCGCGGCCGCATATTGGGCTTCGCGGTCGGCGAGCGTGAACGTCGCTCTGGAATCGATGCTGACGGGAAGCGACGAGGTGTATACCTTGCCGTTGTCGGTGATGCGCAGGGTGTAGTTGCCGGGAAGCACCCGCACACCCTGCGTTCCGGAGCCCGCGATCTGGGCCGCTGGTGGCACATGCGGCGGCTTTTCAAGCATATTCCAAACGACGCGATTGAGTCCCGGGCGCTTGGTCGCCGGAAGATCCGCGATCACGCGACCTTTTGCGTCGAGAATTTCGAGCTTGAGCCTGCCGTACAAGTGCCGCGATCGCTGGTAATAGCTGATTGCGACCCCGTCGGGCGGATCGTCGCCAATAAAGACGGCGGCACCCGTCGGATCGCCGCCATTTGCGCGCAGACGCTGAATCGCCGGGCGGGAAGATACGATGCTGAATTCCCGGCCAAGCAGTTCGTCCGACAAGTCCCGCAAGGGCGTGATGTCATCGACGATCCAAATACCTCGCCCATGCGTCGCAAGCACGAGATCGTTCTCTCGGGGCTGGATCGCGAGGTCGCGCACCGCAACCTCCGGAAATCGGCCGCCCTTGAACTGTGCCCAGCGCTCGCCGCCGTCGATTGAAATGTACAGGCCGAACTCTGTGCCGAGGAACAGCAGGTTGGGAGTTTTAAGGTCCTCCTTGATCACGTGCGCATACCCTCGGACGGTTTTCGGATCGGCCGGCGTAGCGAGCGCCGTCCAGGTCTTGCCAAAGTCCCGAGTGCGGTAGACGTACGGCCGCATGTCACCGAAGCTGTGCAGGTCAAAGACGGCGTAAGCGGTCGCGGCATCGAAGCGACTCGCTTCGATCCAATTGACCCATGCGCCTTTGGGCAATCCGGGTACATTGCTGATCACATCGTGCCAATGCTCACCGCCATCCTGCGTTAGCTGCAGGCGCCCATCGTCGGTGCCCGCCCAGATGAGCTTGCCATCCTTGGGCGATTCGCTGATCGAGAAAATCGTCTCGTACATTTCCGCGGCGGAGTTGTCGACCGTCACTCCGCCGGACTCCTCCTGCTTCTGATGTTCCGGATCGTTCGTCGTGAGATCAGTTGAAATGCGATCCCAGCTCTGTCCGTGGTCGCGGGAGCGAAACAAAAATTGACTGCCAATGTAAATCGTGCCGCGCTCGTTCGGCGAGAGCGCGATCGGCGTGTTCCAGTTAAACCGCAGCTTTTTATACTTGACGAGGTCCTCACGCCCCAGCAGCGGATGAATGTCTCGCGTCTCGAACGTGTGGCGGTTGACGCGTCCGGCGAAACCACCCTGGCCCTCGGCGTAGACATAATTGTCGTCCGCGGGGTCCTCGAATGCCCAGAAGCCGTCGCTGCCGTACACCGATTGCCATTGCGCGTTCGTGATGCCGCCCGGATGGCTGGTATCGCCGATCCAGGAGCCGTTGTCCTGGAGCCCGCCGTACACATGGTACGGATCGGCGGAGTCGACGCTTACGTGATAGAACTGCGAAACCGGCAGATTACCGGCCTTCCACCACTTGGTACCACCGTTATAGGAATACCACATGCCGCCATCGTCGCCGGCATATACGGTTTGTGAGTTTGCGGGGTTGATCCATACGTCGTGCACATCGCCGTGCATACCCGCGAATCCGCCGACAGTGCTGAAGCTCTTGCCGGCATCGTCGCTGACGATCAGCGCCCCGTCGGTCTTAAACAGCCGATCCGCATTCTTAGGATCCACGACGAGATTCGCAAAATAGAACGGCCGCCAGACCATCCACGAACTTTTGTCGCGCTGCTGCCAAGTTGCTCCGCCGTCATCGGATACATAGAGTGCGCTATCAGTCGACTCAACAAACGCGTAGACGCGGCTCGACTTGCTTGGCGCAACGGCGACCGCAATGCGACCGAAGGGTTTGTGGCCGAAGCCGGCATTCGCCGATTCCGTGATCTCAACCCAAGTCTCTCCGCCATCCGCGGACCGGAACAAGCCGCTGCCAGAAGCAGCGTTAGCGTTTTGCCCGCCCGATCGAAATGTCCAACCGTTGCGGCGAAAATCCCACAATGCCGCGAAAATGATGCTCGGATCGGCGGGGTCCAGCGATATGCTGGAACATCCCGTAGACGGATTCGCACCGGGCAGTACCAGCTTCCAGTTCTTGCCGCCGTCGGTCGTTTTGTAAAGGCCGCGCTCGGCGGAATCGCTCCAGAGCCTGCCCGCCACGCAGACGAATACCGTCTGCGGCTCCTTCGGGCTCACCACAATTTTGGCGATGCGCTCGGAGTTCGGCAGGCCCATGTTGGTCCAGGTATTGCCGGCATCCGCAGACTTGTAGATGCCGTCTCCGATCGAAACACTGTTCCTCGTCCAGGCCTCACCCGTGCCGACCCAGATCGTGGAGGGGTTCGAGGGGTCGAGCTCGATGGCGCCGATCGACTGTACCGGCTCATTGTCAAACACAGGTTTATAGATCGTTCCGCCGTCCTCGCTCTTCCAAACACCGCCACTGGCGGCGCCGACATATACCAGTGTTCGGCCGGAAGGGTCCTGCGCACCCGCGATCGCGGAAATGCGCCCGCTCATCGTGGCCGAACCGATATTGCGGGCGGCGAGTCCTGAGACCGTTGCCGATGAGTAAGGCGCCGGGCTGCCCGCGGAGGCTTGGAACCCGACCAGCAGCGAGACGAGGGCCGTCAGGGAACAATGGGGGAATTTCATGGGAGTCATTCTTTCGCAGCCGGGAGGTTGAACAAAGCGTCGTCCGTCCTGGCGTTGACTTTCGCTGAGCTCACGATGAGCTTTTGTCGATCCGAGGAGCCCTTGGGGCCGAATTCCATCGAGAACGGCACAAATACACCCTGAATCTTTTCGTAGTCGCCGAGATCCGTTTCAGTCTCGACGGTCACGCCGTGTTCAGTGCGCTGACTGAGCAGCCGGATTTCCAGAAAGTGATCGGGGTCCAGATAGACGTATTCCATATCGCCGCTTTGACGCGTGAGCTTGATCTTGTGCGCCTGCGTGCCGTCGACGTCTTCAATGCCAAGGTACTCGAGCTTGTTGCCCTTCTTTTGCCAATCGACGAGCGAGCCGTCGAAGTCGGCTATGGTCTCAGCGAGGCTCTTGATGTCGTCGGCCGATAGGCGTTCCGGATCCTTGCGGCCCTGGAAGGGGTTGATCTGCCAGCCGACCGTGCCGTTGTATGCTTGGACCTGGGTCAAGCCCTGAATGCTGGCTTCGACACGGATGTTCGATGGGCGCTCGACAGTCTGCACGAAGCCGAGTTCAATTTGGCCATCGTTGACGAGCAGCTTTCCGCGAAGCGTCAGCGAACGCATCGCATGCAGTGCCACAATACCGCCTCGCGCCTGGATATTCTTGGCGACCAGATCGTCAAGCGCATGCGTTGGCACCCCCTGGGCGATCGATGACGCGCTTAGCGCGCCGATCAACAGCAAAAAGACCCCTCGATTCATCGGTTTGATTCCTTATGTCGATTCGCAGGCGCCCTAGTATAGTCGCAGGCAGAACGCGCGAGTATGCGGAGGCGCAAATGTGAGACTCTTCTTATGCAGTGGAACTTCGCCGGAAATTCATCAACCTTTCGATTTTTGTTGCTCAGATTCATTGACGGCGCTTATGATTCGTAAATTCATGCCAACGAGCAGTTCGGCCTTTGTCTTGTCGGCCGCAATGCTCCTACCCGTTGTGACATTAGCTTCGGAGCCTGATACGGTTCTCGAGGAAGTTGTCGTGACTGCGCAAAAGCATGCCCAGGATGTGCAGGAAATAGGTGTCGCCATCGACACCGCAAGTGGCGGCGAGCTCGCTGCGCTGCGCATCGAGCAACCTCTCGCCCTTTCCATGATCTCATCGAGCCTGTCGACCATGAACGCCACGAGTGACTCGACGCCGCTGTTTCTGATTCGCGGCGTCGGTCTCGATGATTTCAACATGAACAACTCGAGCGGCGTTGGTACGTACCTCGATGATGTGTTCGCGAGCTTCCCGGGATTTCTGACGGACACTCTCTACGACATCGATCGCGTCGAGGTCCTGAAAGGCCCGCAGGGGACGCTCTACGGCAAGAACACGGCCGGTGGCGCCATCAACATCATCTCGAAGGGCCCGACGGATGATTTCGAGGGCTACGCCGACCTCGACTACAGCCGCTGGGAGACGACCGACTTGACCGCGGCGGTGAGCGGCCCGCTCAATGATTTCATCAAGGCGCGGCTCGCGGGCACGGCGACGATCCAAGGGGAGGGCTATCAGACCGACATAGACACGGGCCAGAAGTACGGCAGGCTCAACCGCGGCGGCGCGCGTGCGCTATTCGACGTCCGACTCAGCGACGCCGCCGATCTGCGCCTCAATTTCCACTATATCTACGACCATTCGGTACCTTCTTCTCCCTCCACGCCGAATGTGGAGGCGCTGGTGCCACCGGAACCGTTCAAGACCGCCGGGCTCCTTGACAGCCCGCCCGGCGGCACGCTGGTGCGCGTGGGCGGCCTTCCCTTGTATAAGGACGAGAACGGCGAGGGCGTCGTCGCCAACTTAAAAGTGCGCCTCGACGGGCTCACGCTCACCTCCATTGCCGCATTCGACGATTTTTTTGATCACAGCCTCGACAATTACGACGGCTACCCGGCTGCCGATAACAATTGGACCAAAAACTTTCAGCAACAGCAGTTCAGCGAGGAACTGCGCCTGGCCTCCGATCCCGGTCACCTGGTCGACTGGATCGTCGGCACCGAGTACGCACAGAACTGGTACCACAATCGGGATTCGCTCGACTGGACGTTCGTCTATGGGCTCGCGGATTACATCACGCAGGGTGGCAAGGCCATCACCGCGGATAATTTCATCCAGACGCAAACCTCCGGGGGCGTCTACGCCCACGCCGAGACGCATTTGTCGAGCCAGTGGACCCTCGTGACGGGGCTGCGCTACTCGCATGATGAGGCGAGGTTCGACGGGAAGACCATCGACCCGACGGGACTTCTGACCTATTCCGCCAACAATTTCACCGGGCCGATCATTCCCGACACCGTGCTCGCGGCCCTCGCGTCGTCACACTCGAGCCAGAACGTGTCCTATCGCGTTGAACCCGACTATCATCTAACCGACAAGATCCTGCTCTATGCGAGCATCGCGACCGCGTACAAGGCCGGTATCTACTACGGACAGCCCGCCCAAGTGCAGGTCGACTGGGGCTACGTGCAGCCCGAGCACGTGCGAACGGCGGAATTGGGTTTGAAGAGCCGCTTCTTCCACGATTCGCTCCAGTTCGATGCCGCGGTGTTTGATACCGACATCCGCGATCGCCAGTCGAGCCTTTCACTGTGGGCCGGCCCCGTCGGCACGCAGCCGCTGATAGCAGGGTTGGGCAACGTGCCACGATCGCGCATCGACGGCGCGGAGAGCGACATCGAATGGCGGCCGCTGCGCGGCCTCGAGATCCATCTCGGTGCAACCTACCTACATGCGCGCGTAACCGAAACTTTAACGAACGACAACGGGCTTGCGCTTTTCACGCCCGTCGTGGTCGGGCAAATGCTTCCCGATGCACCCGCTTTTAGTGGCAGCTGGCTCGTTCTCTACGAGCATCCCATCGGGGCGGACCTAACGATATACACACAGGCAAATGATCATTACACGGGGGCCGAACATCCATATCTCGCTGACCCGACGACCTTCGGCCGGGGCCACGACTTAGGCGCACGTTTGGGAGTCAAGAATCCGGCACAGCGCTGGGACATGAGTCTCTGGGTTACAAACCTCACCGATACGCGCCCGCTCACCTACGCATTTGCCGGAAGTGAGGGTCAGCAAGTCTCGTTCTATCAAAAGCCGAGGTCTGTGGGAGTGGAGGTAATGTTCAGCTTCTGATCGCGGGTGCCGGTGCCGGGTCGGGCGAGGATGGAGATGCGATGAATCAAGCGGCGCCCCTTGTAGTCCGCGACCGCATGGTGCTGCACGGCGCGATTGTCCCAGAACACCACATCGCCCGTGTTCCAGCGTAGACGCACCTGGAATTCCGGGCTCTTGATGTGCTCGTACAGGAATTTGAGAATGGCCGCGCTCTCCTCCGCGCTGAGCCCGTCGATGTGGCTGGTCCAGTTGTAATTGACGAAGAGGAGCTTGCGTCCGGTTTCCGCATGCCGCTTGACAACCGGATGCTTGTAGGGCGGCCACTCGGTCAGGTTCAGGGCCGGCTTCACGCCGGATTTGCGGCTCAGCCGCTCCATCATCTGCGCATAGGAGTGATAGGCCTCCAGGCCATCCAGATACGTCTGCATGCGCGGCGACAACGCCTCATAGGCGGCATACATGGAGGCGAAGCAGGTATCGCCGCCGCGCTCGGGCAACAGATGCGCCTGCAGAATCGCCCCCATCGGCGGATCCGGGCGGAACGTATTATCGGCATGAAAATGCGCCGCCTCACTGCCGGTGGGATCATACTGATCGAGAATCAATAGATCATCCGGGCCCTCCGCGCCCGGGCGGCGAAACGGCGTTGGCTCGGGCTCGCCAAAAGGCTTGATGAGCGCCCGGTGCTGCTCGAGCGTCATCAGCTTCTGTTCGCGGAAGAACAGCACCAGGTGCTCGAGCAGACCCGCGTGGATCGCCTCGAAGGACGCGCTGCTCGGCGGTTGCGTCAAGTCGATGCCGTGCACATCCGCCCCGAGCGCGCCTGTAAGCCGTTTGAACTCGATCATGCTGCTTTCTCCTTCGGCGCCCGACTTCGTTCTCGAGCGGCGTGCTATCCGATTATAGGAAAGCGTCCGTCGTCCATGACTTTGTAAAGACGCAAACCCGCCGTGTCGAAGGCGTCCGCAGGTCCGCCGTTCCAGCATGCATCCGCTGGATTTACAATGACCATATAGGTCCACCGCGGACCGCAGGTTCGGTTGAGCCCCGCCGAGTGTACGCAAAGATTTGGGTGCACGGTCACATCGCCAGCCTCGCATGTTTGAGGCTCCGTCATCGCACAGTGATCGAGGAGCTCCGGATATGCATCCAAGAGGTTCCCCTCTCCGTAGGTGGTGTAGTGCCCATCGGCCCAAATCGATGCGAGCCATTGAGGAAGGCCATTGTTCCTGATTCCGGTGTGAGATCGGCCAGCGCCAGTTAAAATACCATTCCCCCCGACCGGTCGGATGCCGATGCGGCATAATCCTGGTGCCAGTCCGAACTGCCGTTGCCACCGTGCTGCGAGGGCTTCTCGGAGGGCAATTTGGCTGCGAAAAAATCGGTAAAGTACCTTACACCAACGGCCGCCTTACGCGCCAACAAAGCTCTGGCATTGTGTCCACAATGCCGGATAACCGGCCCTAGCACTGGATGTTCGAGTCCGCGCATCGTCAGGGGATTGAAATAGGAAAAGGCCTGCGGTGGTGCGTTTCTGTCGCCGGCCTCCCCCATCTTTTCTTTCGCGATAGAGCAGCGCTGCAACCTGCGCTTTTGGGACAAACGCTTTCAGCTTGACCCATCCGAACTCACGGTAGTGCTCGATCTCTGCGGGTGTCACGTCCCGAAAGCGAGCCTCGGCCTCTCCCAACTCTGCGCTCATTTCTGATTTTCTCCTGCAAAAGACGCTTGGCTCCGAGATGTTAGTCGAGCAGAGCGGGATGAGATCGTCGATTTGCTTAAGGCCTTAAGCTTAAGGCGACGGAGAAAGTTCGCGGTCGAGTTGCGTGTGCAGTTCGCCCATGATGCGGGCCAGCGCAGACCGATCATCCTCGGACAGGCGATTGAATTGACGGACGAATGTAGAGTCGCGCTGGACAGAAAAATGAATGGTTTCGACCAAGCGCGCACCCGCTGGAGTCAAGTGCAGCATCGATGCGCGCCGATCACGCGTCGCCGGTGATCGAACGAGAAAACCGTCGCGCTGCAGCCTCAGCAAGCGCGCCGACAGGGCCGCTTGCGAGACCTGCAAGGTGGCGGCGAGATCTGTCGGCCTCAATTGCCGAGGGCGATCAATGCGAAGCGCGCCCAGGAGATTGAAGTCGGTGATGCTCAGGCCCTGTTGGCGGCAAATCCTGTCTAGATCAGTCGCGAGCATATGACCCACGTTGAAGGTATGCCACAACGCGGCGAAATAACTCACGTCCAACCCCAACGCGGAGTAGAAGCTCATCGCGGTCTTTACCGCGTCTGTGGGACGGTGCGTCATTTGCCGTTAATACCAGCTTGTGTGCGTCCTCGTACAGACGGTGCCAAGAGATGTACGTACTGTTCCTAATCAACTTCAACCTTTGAAGTTCGGCATGCCTCGGCGGCGGGCGCGTAGTAGTCCGCTAAACAGCAAGGAAATATCTTGAATTATCAAAAGTTTATCGCCGCCTCAGTAGTCATGGTCGCGCTGGGCGCTTGCAATCAGCCGGGTCCCCCGGGACCACAGGGTGCAACGGGTAACACTGGGAGCACAGGCAATCCAGGGAACACCGGATACACGGGGAGCACGGGCGCCACGGGTGCGACGGGTGATACCGGCTACACGGGAGCCCGGGGCAATACGGGCGACACCGGAGCAACGGGAGATACGGGCGACCGAGGCAGGACTGGCGCAACCGGCAACACAGGTAACGCCGGCAATACGGGTAACACGGGTGATACGGGCGCTACGGGCGCTCCCGGCACACCGCCTCCTCAAGCCCCACCTCCTCAAAACTAGACTGCGACAAATCGGCTGCTGTCATCGCGGGCCACCAGCGTGGAACGCGTGTTATTGCATCCGAGCGTCGTAGGTCCACCGACGACGTTTCGTATATAAAGAAGGGGCGTTCCCTTTTTATTCCATCGGGTTCGCGCCAGTTAAAACACTTGACTGAGTTCGCTTATATGTTTTAAATGGCGATTAGAAGTCGCCTTGAGAACAGCCCAAGCGCCGAGGCACGATCTGGGGGACTCGCGATCGTATCTGTCATGTTCGTACAAACATTTAACTCGATAAATCCAACATGCCCGCTGATACCCAGTAACGGCGCGCGAAGCCCTCGTTAGCATGCGTTCAGCCTACGATGTGGTTATCGTGGGTGCAGGGGCGTCCGGCTGTGCGCTCGCAGCGCGTCTCTCCGAAGACCCCAGCCGCTCCGTGCTTCTGGTTGAGGCCGGGCCTCGGTTTCAGGGCATCGAAGCATACCCACCCGAACTGCGCTACGGCGCGATATTTGCCGCCAGTGCGCCGGGACACTCAAATAACTGGAATTTTCTCGCCACACTGCGTCCCGGCGTGCACCAACCCTTGCCGCGCGGACGTGTCGTCGGGGGATCTAGTGCGCTCAACGGCACGATCTTTACACGCGGAGTCGCGGAGGATTTCAACGCCTGGGCTGCTGCCGGCAACGACGCCTGGTCGTACGATTCGGTGCTACCCTTTTTCCGCAAGCTGGAATCGGACGATTTTCCCGGACCTAATCACGGCAGGGATGGGCCGATGCCTGTTCGCCGCATCCCGCAGTCGGACTGGTCACCTATCTCAAAGGCGTTCGTGAGCGCTTGCGAACAAGCGGGTTTTCCTCGTGACGCCGACATGAATGCGCCGGACTCGATTGGTGTCGGTGGATTCCCGCTAAATAATGTCGATGGCGTTCGATTCAATACCGCACTCGCCTATCTGGATCCCATCGTCGGCCGGTCAAACCTGCGAGTGCTCGCGGAGACAACGGTACGCAAGCTAGTGATTTCCGACGGCCGGGCAGTCGGTATCCTCGCTCAGCACGCCGGCGGCGAGATAGAGATCCACGCAGGGGAAGTTGTATTGAGTGCGGGCGCGGTCAAATCTCCGCAGTTACTCATGACATCCGGGGTCGGCCCGGCAGAGGAATTGCGTTCGTTTGGGATTCCTGTTTTGCATGACTCGCCGAATGTCGGAAAAAACTTTACCGACCATTGCACGATACATGTTCCTATCAAGGTCCGGGGTAGTTCGCGGATACTGATCGACCCAACTAAGAAAGCCCTGTCGGAAACGGGTTTGCACTATACCGCTCCCGGCTCCGCTGTGCGGAGCGATATGATGCTAATGCAATGCGTGATTCCCTTGAACGCGGCCATACTCAGGTCAACCACATTGATTCAGCGTCTTCGCGCCGCCGCCTTGGGCGCGCGCCAGTTGTCGTGGGCCAAGCTCAAGGATCAACTCACAACCCAATGGGATCTGTCTATCGCCGTGATCCTTATGCAGGGCAATAGCCGAGGCGAAGTGCGGCTAACCTCGAGCGATCCAGCCGATACGCCGCAGTTGCACTACAATTATCTCGATGATCGAGAAGATCTACGCAGGCTACGGGAGGGCGTGCGCTTGGCTTCCCGGCTCGTTGACAGCGATCCGTTTCGAGAGATTCATGGCCGCAGCACGGTGCCGAGCCACGAGGTGCTCGGCTCAGATACCTTGCTTGATGACCATCTGCGTGCCCATGTAGGCACCTCGATACACATGTCGAGTACCTGCCGCATGGGCACCTCAATCGAGAATTCGGTGGTCGACCAACGCTGTCGAGTCCACGGGCTGGCCAACCTACGAGTCGTAGACACATCAATTATGCCCACAGTAGTGCGACGTTGCCCCAATGCCACAGCCGTAATGATCGGCGAACGGGCGGCAGAATTTCTGTCCTGAACCCAGGAGACCATCGATGACAACCTCTTTCACCTTCGGCGAATTGCCGCCCATGCCCCCCCAATCGATACTCGACGAGCTTCGGGACTATGAAGTCGCGTGGATCAGCGATTCGATGGAGCTGAATCTCCTGGATCACTCGATCCGGCCAATAAATAGCGGCGCCCCTCGAGTTGTGGGACCGGCGGTGACGGTGACCGTGCCACCCGGCGACTTCGTGATGATCGCCGCCGCTTTGAAGACCGCACGACCCGGAGATGTCCTGGTAGTCGATGGTCGCGGCGATACCTCACGGGCGGTATGGGGAGAGTATTTCAGCACCTGGGCGCGCGGCTTAGGCGTTGCAGGCATCGTGATCGATGGCGCGTCGCGTGACGTTGGCAGTATCAAGTCACTTGGTTTCCCGGTATTCGCCCGTGCAACCACGTCACGTAAGCCTACGATCAACGGTTACGGTGAGATAAACGTTCCGGTGAGTTGCGGCGGCGTCTGTGTTCTTCCGGGCGACATTATTATCGGCGATGATGAGGGCGTCATCGTGATACCGCTGCGCCATTTGGACAAGGTGCTGAAACGCGTTCGTGCGACGGCCGAGCGCGAGCGCTCGCACAACGGCATGCCCGCCGGTGGACGGGCGGAATATGAGGCCTTTTTCGAGCGATCCTTTGCGCCCCGGGTCGCCGCTGCGCCGTCGCTGGGAAGCGGCGACTAGGTACTCTGAAGCTGCCAACGGATGGATGAACATTGCGCATCGCAGGCTGCTGCCTCCTTTTGCTATTCCAGGTTCTGTCTGCGCTCGCGCGCGGCGACGTAGGTACCGCTGGAAATTGGTCGAGCCATGCAGGCGGCTACGATGAAAGCGGATATAGCCGACTTTCGGAGATCAACAGATCGAGCATTGCCCGGCTCAAGTTGGCCTGGTCGCTCGATCTCCCCGGCGAGGGGTCGCTCGAGGCAATTCCCCTCGCGATCAATGGTGTCCTTTATTTCACGGGCAGCTATGCGACGGTTTATGCGGTCGATGCGCACAACGGCAGGCTGCGTTGGAAATATGATCCGCAGATCTGGAAACACAATCCAGCCAAGCTGCGCTACAGCTTCGCGATCAATCGCGGCGCGGCCTATGCCGAGGGACGCGTGTTCGCCGCCGCGCTCGATGGCCGACTTTTCGCGCTCGAGGCCACTACGGGCAAACTGCTGTGGAGCGTTCAGACCGTTCCTCCCGAATCAGCTCAGATCGTGAGCGGCGCGCCGCGCGCCTTCAAGGGCAAAGTCGTCATTGGCAACAACGGAGCGGATTTTGGGGCGCGGGGATATGTCACCGCTTACGATGCGGCCACCGGAAAGCAGCTGTGGCGCTTCTACACGGCGCCGGGTTCGCCGGAGGAAAATAAAGGCGATCTAGCCATGGAGCGCGCGGCGGCGACGTGGACCGGAGAATACTGGAAAACCGGCACCGGCGGGGCGGTATGGGACAACATCACCTATGACGCCGAGCTCAACCGAATCTACATAGGTACAGGCAATGCCGGGCCCTGGGATCCCGCCGTGCGCAGCCCTCAAGGCGGAGACAATTTATATACGTCCTCGATCGTGGCCCTGGATGCCGACACCGGAAAGTATGTTTGGCACTACCAGCTCAATCCGCGGGACTCGTGGGACTACGACGCCACGGAGCAGATGACGCTGGCCCTTCTATCGATCGATGGCAGGAGCCGCAAGGTTCTGATGCAGGCGCCGAAGAACGGCTTCTTTTACGTGATCGATCGAGCAACGGGTCGGTTGGTATCCGCCGAAAAGCTCGGCAAGGTAACGTGGGCCGAGCGGATCGATCTTGACACCGGACGTCCCGTCGAGGCGAAGGGCATTCGCTATGAGTCGGGAGAAACTACGATCTGGCCGTCGCCGCTCGGCGCGCATAACTGGCAATCGATGTCATACAGTGCTAGAACCGGTCTCGTTTACCTTCCCTACATGCAGATGGGTGCGAGCTTTGCAAAGGCTAATGGGGGTGCGGCGACCTACTCCGGGTTGAGCATCCACCAAGTCATGACTGACCCACAGGACGGCAAAGCGACGCTGCTCGCCTGGGACCCTGTGCATCAGCGGAAGGCGTGGCAAGCGCCTCAAGACAGTTTCTGGAACGGCGGCACGTTGGCAACCGCGGGCGATCTCGTTTTTCACGGCGATGCGCTGGGCCATTTCTCGGCTTACGACGCCGAAACGGGACAGCGATTGTGGCGCTTCGATGCAGGCCTCGGCATCAATGCCGCGCCCATGAGCTATCAAGTGGCAGGCAAGCAATACGTCGCCATACTCGTGGGATATGCGGGATCGGCTGGGGCGGGTGGTGCTCTCATGAATGTGGGCTGGAAATTTGGCGTGCAGCCCAAACGATTACTGACATTCACTCTTGACGGGAGAGGGGTGTTGCCGCCCTCCTCTCCGCCCGATCCGGCCGTGCATGCGGTGGACGACGCATCGATCAAGATCGAACAAAAGGACCTGGACGCCGGTCAGGCACTCTACAGCCGCTGCTTCTTCTGCCACGGGCGAGACCTCGTCTCCTCCGGAGCATTCGCTCCGGATCTACGCGAGTCCAGGGCCGCCTTAAATCCGGAAACGTTGTGGACAATCGTTCACGACGGTGCGTTGCTGCCAAATGGAATGCCCCGCTTCGAGACGCTTACCCGCGAAGAGATCATGCAAATCTACGCCTACATAAGGTCAGGTGCGCGCGCGGCGAAGCAGGCCGACCGCACACGCGATGACAATCGGCGTTGACCACCGATACGCCGGGAAACAGTTGTGCGCACCGTCTAGCTATGCCGACCGCGGTTCTCGCGGGCGCGGGGGCCGATGATAGCTCACGTCGTTGCGATCGCGGGTCGACGGTTGCCGCTCGTCCGGCCGGTATGCTGACTTGAAGGCATCCCCCACATGGCTTTCAGAGAGTTCGAAGTTCGCCTCGACGATAGCGACCCGATTGGCGATGCGCCATTCTCCGTTTCGTCGCTGGAAATGATCGATGTAGCGGCCCATTGAGAGCAAGTGTGGCGGTTTGACCGCAAAGCCCGTGAATAGATAGTAGGTCTCGCAGTACGCATTGTCGCCATCGAGCTCGCACGAATGGTTCATGACCCCGTGATGGTGCGAAACGAAATACTCGGAACTTTTGTTGGCGTTGTCGATGAAGTCCTCGACCTTTCCAACGTAGTTATCGTGATCATCAATGGCGTCGTCGAAATAGCACGATCGCACTAGCTCGCGGTCAAATCTGTCCAACCCTCGGCCATAGCGAACCAACACCTGCCAGATCTCGTGGCGATCGATAATCTCACGCAGTTTTTTCTCCATCGCAGCATCCATAATCTGTCTCCCCTCAATTCTGGCCTGAAAGATCAACGACTGTTGCACCTATGGCGGCAGGTGCGCCGCTTCGCGGGAGTCTTGCCGAAGCCGCCCGAGAAATAGAGTACGCCATCGACCGCGAGCGGTGTCGCCTCGAGCGTGCGCTCACCCTTCAGATCCAGATACCAGGCGAGTCCCAGCGAATGAACGTTCCGATCGTTGATCTGGGCGAGCGGACAATATCGCCTTTCCGAATAAGTCCGCCCCGTCGATAGCCAGCCGGCCCCGGCCTGCTCATCCGTGAGCGCGCGTTCATCGACGTTCGTCGCGGCAGCGCGAAGCGGGCTATCGTCCACCATCCAGGCACAGAGCAGTGCCAACACCAGCGTCGTTTGTATGACCCGCATGCCTGTCCGGTTGCACTTAGAAATGAACGCGTAGGCGCCCACCCACCATGCGCGGTTCGCCTGCAAAGCGCGACTCGAACCCTGCGAGGTTATAGAAGGTGGTGTAGTTGGCGATATATTCCCTGTTCGCCAAGTTCGTGACGAATACCTCGGCATCGACAGGCTTGCCGGCGACAGACTTCCAGTCCACGTTTAGATTCAAAAGCGTATTAGAGGGAACATAGCTATAGGGCGTCATAGACGAATTGAAGACTGAACTGGTGTAGGTCAGCGTGAGGCCTGTCGACAACGTTCCGTCCGTATCAGGTATCGGCAGGTTGTATGCGCCCGTAAGAGTCGCCTTGTTTTTGGGCGATCCTGGCAGCGGATCTCCCGGATTCAAGATGTTGGTCACCGCAGAATAAGGACTGTCTGCCGGGAGGGGCGTGGTCGAGATCGACAGTAGTTTGGTGTTCAGATACGTGTAACCGCCGGAAAACGTCAGTGACCTCACCGGCGAGATGGCGAATTCTGTCTCCAGACCCCAGATGCGCGACTTGCCGGCGTTGACGATACCTTCGATGGAAGAGACCCCCGGTTTACCGACAAAACCTTGCGCAAGTTGCTGGTTCGTGAAGTTGTTGGTGAATGCGGCGAAGTTCAATATGCCGTTGACCGCCCCGTGGAAGCTCGCCTTCTCGCCAATCTCGTATGTATCAACATGCTCGGGAGCGAAAGTCGCGAATCCGTCCGGCGAATTGGTATTGGCAGCGCCCTGGCGGTAGCCGCGGCTGTATTTCGCATACAGCATCAGGTCCTTGACGGGAGTGTATTCGAAGTCAACCACGCCTGTCGGTGCACTGGAGCTCGTGTGTGAACTCACCAGGCAGTTCTCCGCGAGCGTCGTTAATAAACTGAGGCAGCTCTGTACCGGAGTATCAGGCATCGGGAAGCGGTATACGGACTGTTCAGATCTGCCATCCGACGTGTCAGAGGTGTAGCGCATGCCTCCCGTCATCTTGAATTGGTCAGTGAAGGTATAGGTTGCCTGCCCGTAGGCGGCGAGGTCGCGATAAGTGATTTCGTCAAGCTTCAAGCCCAGGCCGCCGACATAGCCCTCGGCGCCAATCAGCGCGCCGACGGCATCGATGCATTGCAATTGCGCTTGGTTACTGCAGTAGATCAGACTTGGCGGCATCGCGCCGACATAGGCCAGTGGCTCGCTCTTCTCGGCATATACCCCAGCCTGCCAGACTAATCTGCTGTCCGACGTGCGACCTTGGAACTGCAATTCCTCGCTCAAGGTTGACTGAGCGTCGCTCGCCACTCCCGGTGGCGGTGTTGTTGTGACGAAGGGGATTGGCAAGCCGCCATAGGCCGGGACACCGGCGGGTATTGTGAAATCGGTGCCAAATAGGCTGCTCGCAAGATGGTTCCTGATCTGGCTGTAACCGAAGATGTTCTTGACCGTCAGCGTATCGGTTGCCTTCCACGTGGTGGTATTGATGACCCTCCACGCCTCGTTGAGCGATTCCGGATCCGGCTCCTGGTTTTGGGCGGTATAAAATCCCTCGCCCTGATGAGCGGCAGACTGGGCACAGGCGAACGTCCCGAGGAGCGGGACCGCGGGATTGCACGTGAAAAGTTGCGGGAGTGGGCCATTATTCTTTGAGCGGCTGTAGGTTCCGATCGTGTAGTTTTCAAGATCGCTCGTAATGTCGATCACGACGCTCGCGCGTACCGCCGTGTAGTCGATATTGCCAAACTCGCTCGGGCCGATGCCGGTGTCGTTATTGATGTACCCGTCGCGGGTTTCTGAATCAATGCCGAGACGGAAGCGCACCTGATCGTTGAGCGGCACGTTGACCACGCTCTGCACGCGTCGCAAGTTGTAGTCTCCGTAGGAGCCCTCGACGTAGCCTTCGAGCGTGGAGGTCGGCTTTTGCGGCACCAGCAGCACGGCGCCGCCGGTTGTATTGCGGCCGAAAAGAGTTCCTTGCGGCCCTTGCAAGACCTGAACGTTCTGCAAGTCGAAGAAATCCCCGGGGCCCGCGCCGTCGCCGGCGGGCGAGCTTTGGCTGCCGCCTCGCGGTTCGACCACGTCGCCAAAGTACGTTGCAACCGAAGGGGTCGTCCCGAGCGTCTGCGTAAATCCGCGCAGCGAGAAGGTCGCATTGTCTTCGCCGAACATACTGTTGACGGACAGTGAAGGCGTATATTGCGCAAGGTCGGTGAGCGAGACTACGTTGCGATCACTCAGCTGCTGCTGGTTGAAAACCGTCATGGAGATCGGAACGTCCTGCAGACGCTCCTCCATGCGCCGCGCGGTTACGATTATCTCGCCGAAATCGTCGGACGTTTGTCCGATCGCCGGTGCAATAAAACCAATTCCAAGTGCCGCAGCAACACAAAGCAAGCGCTGATTGAGCGTCGTCATTTTTTCACTCCCCCAAAGATGGCTTTTTGGAATAGTCGGCGAGCGGGGCCCATCCAACCCGCAAGCTATCCGAACAGATCTAAAGAATCAGGTCCAACAGGTTATAGCCCTCGATCTTGGCGCGCGCGGACGGGTTCCACTGATAGCGTTCGCCACTTTCCACATGCGGCCGATAAACGTAGGGCCTCTCGCCCGAGAAGCGCTGACGACGAGCATCGATTGCATAGCCAATCATCTCCGCACGCTTGCGTATGCGCTCCGCGTCATAGGTTTTAGTCTCGCCGTCAATGCCCGGAGCGCGGGCTCCGAGAACCGAGTTACGCCGGTGGAATCCTAAGTTGAGGGTCACGCGCCAATCATCGGTGGCGTTGGCGAAGGAACTATGAAGAACCTGACGATTGCTGAGCGCTACATCGCCCGCATCACAGACGAGAGGTACAGCGCCCGGTAAGCGATTGCTGCCCGCGACCGCGACCATCGCCTTTATGTCGCGTTTGCCTTGACTGTGAGAACCCGGAATGAACCAGACGCCGTTGGCAGCCGTGCTGGGATAGAGCTGCGCCATGAAGTTGAAGCCATGGATTTGCAGGTCCCATGCTGGATTGTTCCAATGTGTGAGGCCGTCCTGATGCCAGGCAAACGCGGAGCCTTCTCCGGGCTTTTTGATGATGAACCCCTCGCTGAAAGGGACGAAGTCGTCACCATTCAGCGAGGCGGCAATCGAAAGCAGCGATGGATGCCCATAAACCCGTAGCGCCGCATCAGAGAATTGCAGCGGACCCGTGATGATATAGACGATTTCCTCGGGCAGATCGGCTGCCGACCTCGCCTCAATCATCTTGACTGGATAACGAACGCTTGCGCTGGCGGAGCCGCCGAGCGGATCGCCCAGCGGCTTTGCCCACATCAGCGGTGAGACACGCAGTTGAGAGCCGAGAGCCGGACGTCCTTTCCCGTCGACGGCAACACCGCGTCCGGAGGGCAGACGGTCGAGCATGTCGTGTAGATCAGCTCTTAGCTCGGAGATCTCCTCCGGCGCAAGAACTTTCTCAAAAATATAGAACCCGGTTTCCAAATAGGCGTCGACAATATCCGGGTGCAGCCGGCCGTTCCCGGCGAAACGGATGGGTCCGCGATTGCCGAGTTTGAGCGCCCTCGCCGCGCCTTCGCGAAAATACTCCTGCATCGCTCTCTCTTCGGGACCGAAATCGGCGGTTACTGCATTCACGGCAATTACTCCTAAATGGCCGCCACAAAGGTGACGCTACCCGTAAATTCCACCACGCGATCCTCTCGCATCGCACCGGGAAGAACCGTCCGAGTATCCCTGCCGGAACGAAAAACCACGCCCGGCATGTGACCCGTATGCTTTCCCTGACGCAGGATCGGAACACCGTTGACCAAGACATGGTCGATGCCCTCGGCATCGGCATAGACGCGAAATTGGTTGCCAGGCACGTCGTAACGATAATAGGTGGGGCCGCGGGCGATCGTCCGCTCATCGAATATGACGATATCCGCATGATATCCCGGCCTTAACAGGCCGCGATCGATCAGGCCGAAGTAGCGCGCGGGGCGATCGGACATCTGATAGATCGCCTCCTCCAAGGTAATGACGCGATGTGCACGCACGCCCTTCTGCAGCACAGTGGTTGAGTAGGCGAAGGTGTCGATCTGGTCGAGATGCGCGCCGGCATCGGACGCCCCGATCAGGGTGCGGTCATCTCGCCACAACTGGCTGCGCAGCTGATAACCTTCATAATCGTCACCGCCGAAGTTCGTGGCAAAGCCCGCATCGAGGTCATCGTCGAGTGCAATATCAAGCATCACGTCGATCGGCTTGCGTCCCTCTTTCTTGCCAATATCGCCGATGCGACCGCCTATATATTTTTTATTCTTTTCGGCCTTGACCGATTCAACGCGAAAGTCTTCAAGGCGGGCAAAGAACTTCATCAAGCTGTCGTCGGGAACTGTCGCGACGTCTGCTGCCATTCGCTCGCGCATCTTCGGATCCCGGAGAGCCACGATTCGCTGATGCAATGGCCATTTGAAGAGCTCGGGCCAAATTCCCGGGTTCGCATCGATGTTCGCGCCGCTCTTGAAGTTGACGATGACGTTGGGAGGTGTTGCCGGGGTGAGCGCGATCACTTCGCCGCCACGTGACCGGGCCTGGTCGCTGACGGCAAGATAGCTAAGTGCCCGTGGCCCATCCTGCTTACCTATCAAAAGCAGCGCATTCCAGTTGACGGGGCGATTGCCCGCGACCGACAGATCGGCCATGAGTTGTATCGTATCCGGATTGAAATTACCCGGCAGGAGCTCGAGACCCGTGCCTTCATACTGGCTGACGACACGCCCGAGTTCGAGAATTTCGCTGTAATCAGCCCAGCGTGAGGGCACAGGATTGCCATCGCCGTCGTTGTGCGTCTTCGAGATCGTGGTCGAAAAGCCGAGTGCGCCTTCGGCCAGCGACTCGCCGAGTAAGGCCTTCATCTTCTCAAGTTCGTCGGGCGTGGACTTCTCACCCACTGCCCGTTTGCCCATCACGACCCGCCGGATCGCAGAATGGCCAGCAAAGAACCCGGCATTGAGACCTATCTTGCCGTCTATGCTGCTTAAGAATTCGCCGAAAGACCGCCAATTCCAGGGCACTGCAGTGCGCAGCGTCTCCAGCGGCATGCCTTCGACCCGGGCAAGCATGCGCATTAAGTAATCCGTCGCCTCGGTCGACATCGGCGCAATCGAGAAGCCGCAAAAGCCACCGATAACCGTTGTTACGCCGTGATAACACGACGGACTAATGGTCGGGTCCCAGAAAACCTGAGCGTCATAGTGGGTGTGGGCATCGATGAAGCCGGGAGCGACGATTCGATCCGTCGCGTCGATCGTCTCATGCGCCTCTTGGGTCACTTTGCCGATTGCAACGACATGCCCGTTCTTCACTCCGACGTCGCCACGAAACCGCGGGTTTCCGCTTCCATCGACGATGGTGCCGGCCGTGATCTTTAGATCGAGCATGATGCGTTTATGCCTTAACTCCACCCGCGCATATTTAAGTCAGTTTGCTTAACTAAGTCAACTGTTTTAAGATCGGTAGGATATCATCGCCATGCAGCCATGAGAGGGGGAGGCGAATCGCATGCGCATTATCGACGCCCAAATTCACGATGTGGGACCGTGGTTTGACTGGACCAGTGAACGGCCTGAAGTGCAGCACCGCATCGCGACCGAACTCGCGATCGCATACCTTGACGCAGTTGGTGTCCATGGCTTGATTCTCTTTCCGGGTGGCGAGGATACTTTCGCGTCTTTCGCCGCGGAGGCGCTCCCCGACAGGTTCGCCTTCGTGCCGCATATCACACCCGACGAGGCCGATGTCGATGCAGCCGTCCGGGCAGCCAAGGACCGCCATGGCAAAGGGCTGCTGGGACTTCGCGCCATTGTCGGTTGGCCGCTCGATGGAAGCGAGATGCGGCGTTACGAGACCGGAGCTTGGGATCCAGTATTTGCCGCCTGCGAGCGGCACCAGGTCCCGCTCTTTCTCTTCATTACCGGCTGGCTCACGCAAGCTGCGCATGTTGCTGCCCGCTTCCCGAAACTCACGCTGATCGTGGACCATCTGGGTCTGCGGCAACCACCACTCGACGATGCCGAGGATCCGCCATTCAAGTCACTGCCGCAGCTGCTTGACCTGGCTAAATTCCCGAAGGTGTATGTCAAGCTTTGCGGCCTTCCTGGTTTGTCGCGGGAGCAGTTTCCGTACAAGGACACGGCGCCGCACTTGCGCGCTATTGTCGATGCCTTCGGAGCAGAGCGGCTGATGTGGGCGAGCGATGCTACCCGTTTCGCCGGCCGCATCGGTATTGGGCGATTTCAAAACCCGCGCACCGTCGGGCCGTATCGAGGCAAGCACTGCTATGCGGATTCGATGCACTACGTGCGCGATTGCGAGGTTCTCAGCCCTGGCGAAAAGGAATTCATTCTCGGCGGCACGGTTCGGCAAGTGCTTAATTGGCGGGACGGGACCCAGGGCCGATAGATCGCTAAAGGATTCTATGACGCCAGATGAGCCATTGGCCCAAAACCATCCGCTGGCGACTCGCATGGCGGTGATCTCGTTTTTCGTTCACAACGTTGTAATTGGCTGCATATTCGGATCGTACGGTGTGCTGCTGCTCGCCGTCGAGGCGAGAACGCACATGACCCGCGACTATAGTTCGCTCGGCATTTCACTGGTGCTCGCGGTGATTGCGCTGATGGCACCGGTTTTCGGCGTCCTGGTCGGAAAAGTTTCTCTCCGGTTGCTGATGATGCTCGGCGCCCTGCTGATGTCGGGTGGATTCGTAATCCTGGCCATCGGCGGAAGTGCCTATATCTTCCTAGCTGTATATGCGCTGCTGTTCGGTCCAGCCATGTCACTCAATTCCACTATGCTTCCATTAACTCTAGTGACCCGCTGGTACAACGTGAACCGCGGGCGCGCCCTAGGGATTGTCACCATGCCGCTATTGGCCGCTGGCATGGCCCCGATGATTGCACTCGTGCTGCGCCATTACGGCCTGTCCGCGACTTATTTCATGTTGGCAGGCTTGAGTGCCACGCTGCTGCTGGCTGCTTGGTTCGTGATAGATCATCCGCCGAGCGGCGCTGGACTTGTGAGCAAGGCCTCCGTGACGGAAAATGCAGCAGACCCCGGAATGAGTGTCAGCCAATTATTATACACTGCGCGTTTTTGGACCCTGTCCTTGGCATTCGCGGCGGTCACGACCAGCGCAACCATCCTCGCGGCTCATTTGGTGCCTCTCGCAATGGGGTGGGGTATCGATGCCATCAGCGCGGCAGGTCTGATGAGCTTTAGCTCAATCGGCGGAATGATTGGCTCCGCGGTACTCGGCTGGGGCGCCGACCGCTTGGGAGGCAGTTTAATGCTTGTCATTTTATGCGTAGGTGGGGCAATCTTATGGGCTGCCATGCTGCTTCAGCCGCCTTACCTCGTGACTGCAATACTAGTGGGTCTAATCGGCTTTATGGGTGCGCCGATTGTCGCTGTCGTGAGCATGGCCTTCTCCCAGTCGCTGGGACGTGCGAGTTTTGGCCGTGCTGTGGGGATTTGCTACCTGGTAGATCTGCCGTTTCTGATACTCGGGGTACCGGCCGCCGCGCACGTGTACGTGCGCACTGGTTCCTATGCTGGAGCCCTCATCGGCATGGTGGTATTTCTTTTAGTGGGCGCGGCATGCGCCGTAGTGAGCCAAGCGGCCAAATCCGTGTCAAAACCGCGAGCGCTGAAAGCGGTCTGATGGTGCAAGGAGAATTGATGAGCGAGCGCACTTTACGGGCCCGCACTTTAAGGCGGACGGTAGAGGCTGGCTCCCTCAAACCAAAGTCCTCGACCAAGGATCTTTTGATCGAGACTGGAGAGCGCCTTTTTGGCCAGCATGGTTTTGACGGCATTTCTTTACGTGAAATTGCCGCGGTAGCCGGGCAAGGGAACTGCAACGCCGTCCAATACCATTTTAAGGATAAGCGTAGCTTTATAAGTGCCATTTTGTACGATCGAGTAACGCGGATCGATGTCTTACGTCGGGAGCGTTTTGAAAAGTTGGAAATCACCAAGAAGTCCGACGACCCCCGGGAATTGCTGAAGGTTATTTGGCTTCCCGATTTGGCACTCATTGGCACGGATGGCAGCCATACCCATTGCAGGTTCCAGCTCAAATATCTACTGCAGCCGGATGTCGCTCAGCATCCCTTTTATAAGATCGATGCCCGTACGCATAGATCCACCATTAGCCACAAAGGTCGCGAATCTTGTTTGCTTGCCGTCAATGGCCGCCTCCAACGTCACTATCCCAGCCTCTCACAGAATACTTTCTATAGGCGACTCACCCTGCTTAGTATGATGTTTCTAACCTCGGTGGTGGAGCACGACAACGCGCGCGTGCTGGGCAACGATAAGGAGCATTCAGAGTACGATCCTAAATTGGTGCTGGACATGTCGATGGGCGCGCTTTCAGCTCCAGAGTGATAGAAAACTAGTTGTGTTCGACGACGGGTTCATTCGAACGCTCTTCGACCGGGGCGGTATCGCGCAGCGCAATCGATGGCAGCAGGAACGTCAACACCAGCGAGGCGGCAATGATCCAGAAGCCGAGCCAGACCAAGTAAGTGATCGAACCTGCAAAGGATTCCTTCATCCCTGTTTCGAGTCGAGTGCCGAGCGCGGCAGCTTGTTTGGTCAGTTCATTTTGAAGCGCAGCGAGAACCTGTGACGTGGATGCGTCGGCCGACGTCTCCTCTCGTACCAAATCCTTTACGGTCTTGGAGATCGCAGTATCGGCAAGGATGTCTTGTCGGGCAGACGACTGGTCTTGATACCTGCGTGCAAGTTGCTGGTATTGCGCGTTGGATCTCGCGATGAGCTCACGCTGCATGCGGTGTGGATCTAAGGCCTGCGACTGCACCTGACTCAAGTCAATCCGCGCTGTCATGGCGGCGAGTTCAGGCACACGTTTGGTGAGTTCGATCGTGAGAATGTGTGTCAACAACGCACCAAAAAGGGCAAGCCCCACGACAGATCCCATCTGTCGAAAGAATTGCGAAGCGCTGGTGGCGATCCCGAGCTGCGAACTAGGCACCGCATTCTGGACCGCGAGATTAAAAAGACTTTGAGATGGACCCAGGCCGATGCCCACCACGAACAGGCGCAAGCCAAGTTCAATCGGCACAGTCTTCGTGGTGATCGCCGTGAGCCATAGCAAGGCGCCAAGCAGTACCACGGTGCCGCCGACAATCGTCGGTTTGTAACGGCCGGTCCTGGTAGCGAGCCGGCCCGCCACGATGGATCCGATCAAAAGGCCCAACATCATCGGCATCTGCGTCCAGCCGCTCTGCGTGGCGTTTTGCCCTAGAACGACCTGTGTGAACAAAGGCATGAACATGATGACGCCGATAAACGCCAAACCAACCAAAAAACCCGCGAGGTTCGAAATCAGGAACACCCGATTCTTAAAAAGCCCTAGAGGCAGCAGCGGGTCGCGAACCGATTTCTCCACAATGACAAACAAAACAAGTGAGACAACTCCCGCCACCCCAAGACCGATAATCTGCGGCGATGTCCACGCATAGGATTGGCCACCCCATGTCATCGCCAGTAGAAGCGGCACTGTCGCGGCGATGAACAGGAAAGTACCCAGGTAGTCGATGCGTCCGCCGGGGCTATCGGGACGAAGCGAGGGCATCTCGAACACAATGAGCAACAGCGAACACAGCCCAAGTGGCAGGTTGACGTAGAATACCCATCGCCAGCCCGCGATTTTCCACCCGGCAATTGTCATCGATCCATGATCGGTAAAGAAGCCGCCGACGAGAGGCCCGATGGCACTCGAGAGCCCGAATGTGGCGCCAAACAGACCCATGAACTTGCCGCGCTCTCGGGGTGAAAACAGGTCTGCGATGATCGTGAACGAGAGGCTAAAGAGCGCCGCGCTGCCAAGTCCCTGTATTGCCCGGAAAATCACCAACTGTGTCATGCCCGAGCCCAAAATTGGCAATGTACCGAAGATGCCGCTTAGTCCGCATAGCATTGAGCCCAGCAAAAAAATGCAGATGCCGAAAACAAGAACAGGTTTACGGCCGTAAAGGTCGCCAAGCTTGCCGTAGATGGGCACGATTACCGTCGAGCACAGCAAATAGGACGTTGTCACCCATGCGTAAAGCTCAAATCCGCGCAGCTCCTGGATAATGCGCGGCATGGCCGTCCCAACGATCGTCGAGTCAAGCGCGCCCAGCAGAAAAACAAGGATAAGACCCAAAAGAGTCAAGCGCTTTTCTTGATCCGTGACGGCGTGCTTACTCATGTCGCATTGCTCTATCGCTGCTTTATCGCGGAGGCGACGACGGTCGCGACATCATGTCGACGGCGACTACCGGCACTGAGACAGCATCCTACAACATCGTGTTAACGGACTTTGTCTTCATATAGGCGTCGATACGGCATCTTAATGTGACATATCCCGCGTCCAGCACAGCAAGACTATGTTGTTCTGTGGGCGTTGATATCGGTCGGGCTGTTCCATTCCAGCACGTTCCCGACTATCTTCACGTTGGGAATACGTGGCTTGGGCCGTTGACCGAGGAGGGATGGCCTGCTGATCATGGCCATTGCCGGCGGTTCGCTGGTCATTGTCCAGGGTGATTTAGCCGAGACGTTCGGCCTGCAGGTGTCCTTTTTTCTCACCGCTGGCTGTGAGCTCAATGTTTTGTTCTATGCACTTTGGGGCGCACGCGCGTGACCGCGGAGGAAACTGGCATGCGGATTGAAAAAGTAGATACTGCACATTGTGTCGGCGGAGAAAGCCCTCTCTGGGATCCTGAGGAGCAGGCACTATATTTCATTGATAACTTCGGCAAGAAGGCTCATCGATATCATCCAGCTAGTGGCAAGACGCGGACGTGGAATATGCCGGAGATCATCACTGCATTCGCGTTGCGCGCTGGCGGCGGAGCGGTGGTGGCACTGACGTCGGGCATTTACTATGTTGACCTAGATACCGGAGAACTGGATTGTCTCTTACCCCTGCCGGAGCCCCGGCCTCATGGTTTCAATGACGGCAAGGTGGATCGCAGAGGTCGCTTTATGATCGGCGCTAGCACGGTCAATATTTACAAACCGACGCCGGATGGTGGACTTCTTCGGCTCGATCCAAATGGTAGCCTGACGCAGGTGGACAAAGGCGTTTACTTCTCTAACAGCCCTTGCTGGACACCCGATGACAGGACTTTTTATTTCTCCGACAGCTGGCTTAAAAACATCTACGCGTACGATTATGAAATAGAAACGGGCCAGGTCTCGAATAAGCGAGTGTTCGTCAATACGGCTGATCTTGGCGGTGTTCCCGACGGAGCTACGGTCGACAGCGAGGGGCGTCTGTGGATTGCTATCTATGGCGCGGGGAAAATCGTCGCATTCTCGGCGGATGGGACGCTCGAGCGCACGATAGATATGCCTGTCAGATTTGTCTCGAGCGTGACCCTCGGGGGCACGAACCTCGACCGCATGTACGCCACAACCATCGCTCATGACATTGGTGGAGCACCGGCCGGAGAGGGTGCAGGTTACGTATATGCCATCGACGGCTTGAATGTCCGCGGCGTGCCAGAGCCGCGCTTCGCCGGCTGACTCAGGCAGAACTCTAATGGAATAGGTGGGCCATTCCTGGCACTCATGGTTCATACTCCCTGCGTTGAATTCGGGATCTCCACGGTGCTACCATCATGACGAACCCCCTCTCGTTTGCTCGTCAATCGAAGCTATCTAAATGA
>Ga0302326_10006216_pt1 | contig 26850 bp, 24 predicted proteins | sample Palsa_T0_3_FD_202264 | JGI IMG/M metagenome (GOLD analysis project Ga0302326, IMG submission 202264) | Peat permafrost microbial communities from Stordalen Mire near Abisko, Sweden - Palsa_T0_3 | ecosystem: Environmental > Terrestrial > Soil > Palsa > Peat permafrost | place: Sweden: Abisko... | reverse complement strand
TGGAGCCGTCCTTAAAGCATCCCCCGAAAGCAACCCAACCCAACCGCAAGCACCACCCCTTTTATGGCAGACAAAACGATCGAAGAAAAAGTGAAGGACATCATCGTCGAACAGCTTGGCGTGAATCCTGAGCAAGTTACCCCGAGTGCGTCGTTTATTGAAGATCTTGGCGCTGATTCTCTCGACACCGTGGAACTGGTCATGGCCTTTGAGGAGGAATTCTCCGTCGAAGTGCCCGATGAAGACGCCGAGAAGCTGCAAACGGTGGGCGACGTCGTGAAGTATATCGAGGAGAAGACCGCCAAGTAGTGGCGGTTTTTCCGCGGCAATTCTTTGCTCAAGGACACGGTGCACGCCGTGTCCTTTTGCTTTTGGGGATGTTTCTTAGAACTTTTTCTTCACGCCGTCCGCAACTCCCCGGTGCGCGGGGGGTTTCTGCGCCACCATGAAAAAGCATTTTACCGTTCTGTCCCTCACCCTGGCCGCCGCTTGCGCCGTGCCCTTGCAAATCCTGGCCGACGACGCTGTTCCGCCGAAGGCACCCGGTGGCGAGAGCACTCCCGCGACCGCGCCTGCGCCAGGTGGCCGGCAAGGTGGGGGTGGCGGAGCCGGTGTCCGGCTCAGCCCGGAAGAGCGGCTGAAAAAAATGACGGAAGAACTCGGCCTGACGCAGGACCAGCAGGACAAGATCAAGGCCGTCTTCGAGAAGTACGGTTCGCAAATGAAGGAGCTGATGTCAAAGGGCCGTGGGAATCTCACCGACGAAGACAAGACCAAGTTCCGCGAGTTGCTGAAGAGCCAAACCGAAGAGATCGCCGCGGTCCTCACGCCCGAGCAGAAGGAAAAGTTTAAGGAGGCCCTGGAGAAGCGGCGCGCTGCTGGGGGTGCGGGGGGTGCGGGTGCGGCCACACCGGCCGGCGCACCGAAGTAAGCGACTGACCATGGCGGGCGAGCGCGCCAGCCGGCGCGCGCCTACCCCGCGACCGGCCCGGGGACCTTCACAAACCGGAACCGCTCTTCGTACTGGCCTCGATTGTGCCGGCGACAGCAATCCAGGCAGGCCGTCTTGCGGGTAAATGGCCGGACCCGGCGGATCTCCTGCGTACAGGCGGGACAGCGATAGAAATGGCGGGCGGCCAGTTCGCGGCGCGGCAAGGGGAGGGTGTGGCACCGGCTTTCTCCGGGAATGCCCAGGTCGCGGCAGGCCTTCTGCCACTCCGACCCGTGTGCTGCGATGCGGCGGCGCCCCGCGCGATGTTGCGCCAGCAGGTGCGCCAGTTCGTGCCGCAGCGTGCGATCCACCTCCGCCTCGCCCAACTCGCGCAGTCGCGGATTGAGCGTAATCAAGTTCTTGCCGGCCAGCGCCGTCCCGGCGGTGCTGCGCATCCGCGGATTCCATCGGACGCGGACGCACCGGGCCAGTTCATCGCACTGCAGCGCGCGCAACCACTCCCGCGCCTTCGCCTCCAGAGGGGCATCGCGGTCTGCTGTTGGTGGTATCGCAGATTGTTTGGGTGGCGGCTGGGGTTCGCTGCGGGTCGGGAGTAAATGGGAAAGGAAGTCGAGTTGTCGTGCGAGACTCATGCGTGCGCGGTTTGCAAGCGGGAGAAGATCGCCGGCAGCCGGCTGATCGTGGTTTCAATCTCGCCGGTCGTGGTCTCTTTGCCCAGCGAAAATCGCACCGTGGCGCGCGCCAGTTCCGGCGCCACGCCCATCGCCAGCAAGACATGTGACGGCACGATCGATCCGACCATGCACGCCGAGCCGCTCGACGCGCAAATGCCCGCGAGATCGAGGTTGATGAGCAGGCTCTCGCCCTCGAGTCCCGGGAAACTGACATTCAGCGTATTCGCCAGGCTGTGCCGCGGATTGCCATTGCGCACCGCGGCGGGAAAAGCCGCGAAAATGCCCTGCCAGAGGCGTTCGCGCAACGCCGCCTGCCGCGAGCGCTCGGTTTCCATCTTCTCGCACGCGAGTTCCGCCGCGCGCGCCATGCCGGCGATAGCGGCCGTATTTTCCGTGCCGGGCCGGCGCTCGTTCTCGTGGGTACCGCCGTGTTGCAGGCGTTCGACCGAGAGGCCCGCGCGCAGATAAAGCAGGCCCGCGCCTTTCGGACCATGAAACTTGTGCGCGGCGAGGGAGAGCGCATCGAACCCGCCTGCCTGCAGCGGCTCCTTGCCAAAGGACTGGATCGCGTCGCTGTGAAAGAGCACGCCGCGTTCGCGGCAAAAGGGCCCGATCTCGTGCACCGGTTGCAGCACCCCCGTTTCATTATTCGCGCACATGATCGTCACCAGCGTCGTCTCCGGGGTCATCGCCTCCGCCACTTGCTTCGCCTCCAGCCGACCGCCAGCATCGACCGGCAGCCAGGTCACGCGAAAGCCCTCCTTCTTTTGCAAATGTTCGCAGGCATGCAGCACCGCATGATGTTCCGTCGCGCAGGTGATCACGTGCTTTCCGCGCGAAGCCTGCGCGCGCGCCAAGCCGATCACCGCCAGGTTGTCCGACTCCGTTCCACCGCTCGTGAAAATGATTTCGTGCGGTTTCACCCCGAGAAGCTGCGCCAGCCGGTCGCGCGCGTCGTCGATGGCGGCGCGCGCCTCCCGCCCGGCCGCGTGGATGCTCGACGGATTGCCAAAATGCTCCTCGAGAAACGGCCGCATCGCCGCGAACGCCTCCGGGGCCAAAGGCGTTGTCGCGTTATAGTCGAGGTAGATCATTAAATGACCCAATCCCCGACCCACTCCTCCGGGTGCTTGTCCTTGTCGATGATCCGCATCTGGTTCTCCTCGTAAAAAACCAGCGAGCGTGGCGGGACGCTATGGGTCAGGAAGACGTTCGCGCCAATGGTCGAACCCTCCCCGATCACGGTGTCGCCGCCGATGATCGTCGTTCCCGCGTAAATGGTCACATGGTCCTCCACCGTCGGGTGCCGCTTTTTCCCCTTGAGCTGCTGGCCGCCCGAGAGCGACCGCGCGACCAGGGACACTCCTTGGTACATTTTCACGTGGCGCCCGATCACCGAAGTCTCGCCAACCACCACCCCAGTGCCATGGTCGATGAAGAAGTGCGACTTGATGTGCGCGCCCGGATGGATGTCGATGCCGGTGCGCGAGTGCGCCCATTCGGTCATCATGCGCGGAATGAGCGGGAGTTGGTGGCAGTAGAGCAGGTGCGCGCAGCGCTGGATCGCAATCGCCTCCAGGTACGGATACGAGAGAATGATTTCATCGAAACTTCCCGCCGCGGGATCGCCCGAAAAGGCCGCCTCGATATCCGTCTGCAATTGCTGCCGCACAAACGGCAGGGTGTTCAGGAATTCCGCGACCGTCTGTTCCGCCTTGGCCTCCGGGCAGGTCGGTTCACCCAGGCGCAGGCTCTTGCAGACTTCCGTCGACAAGCGGGCGGAGATGGAAAAGATCCGGTGGCTCGTCACCCGCCGGAGATCCTTCGAGTGGATCGGTTCCTGGTCGTGAAAGCCCGGAAACAGGAGTTGCAGCAGGTCTTCGCAGATCGAGGCCAGCGCTGGCTTCGACGGCAGGTTCGAGCCGTCGATATTGTTCATTCCGGCGCCCGCCCGGTAGGAGGCCAGGATTTTTTCAGTAATGCTGCCGAGGTCTCGGTCCATCGTCCCCTCCAGTACCGCGATTTGCCGAATCGCGCAATGCATGAGTCCAATTCCGGGCGCGCCTTCGATCCGGCATTGTCATGTTCACCGAGCGCTTTCCAGCCCCCCGAAACGAACCTCGACGGGAAAGCTTGAAAGGTGCCTGGAAATCAGCACAGTATAGCGGAGTGCCGAAGTCCAAAGCCTCTGCCATCCCCCCAACCGGAACCATGAAGATCTCCGCTCCGACCGCGCCATCGCGCTTTTCCAGCGTGAAACAAGCGCACTCCCACGACGAGGCGGAAGCCTGCCGCTATTCGGTGCGCGGCGCCTGGCTTTGCCATACCGGCCGTGTTCGGCGGGTGAATGAGGACGCGCTGCTTGTGGGTAGCAAATGCTTTGACGGCAGCAGTGAAGATCCCGGGAAGATCTCCATTTCGGAGGGCCCGTGGATCGTGGCCGTTTCCGATGGCATCGGCGGCCACCGCGGTGGAGCGGAAGCGAGCCGGGAGGTGGTTGAGGCCCTCGCGCAGTGCTCGCGTGTCACACCGGTGTCAATTGCGGATCTTTTGCAAACTCTGAATCGGGACTTTTGCGCCCGTGGACAAGCGGACATCGATCTGGTGGCCATGGGCGCGACCGTGGCTGGTATCGGTTGCGGCGGCCGCGGGCTTTTCGCTTTTAATGTCGGCGACTCCCGCGTGTATCAGCAGGAGGGCGATAAATTGGTGCAGATCACGCGCGACGATTCCGAGGCCGAGGACCTCATCGATCTCGGCCTGCTGCAACCGTACGACGGTCCGCGTCCCGGCTTTCTGCACGCGCTCACCCAGGCGATCGGGGGCCGCGAGGAAGTCGTCGATATCGAGACGCACGTCCATTTCTTGCACGTGGAAAGCCGCACCCGGTTCCTGATCTGCAGCGACGGCCTCACCGACATGCTGCACGCCCCCGAGATTCGCGAAGTCCTGGCCGCCGACCGGCGCCCGGAGCGCGCGGTGGCGAAACTCTTCGACCGCGCTATGAACGCCGGCGGCGTGGATAATATCACCCTGGCTGTGATCGATATCGACAAGGTCTGATTTTCGCGGCCGCAGGAGGGTAACGGAGGGGCGGACATTCCTGTCCGCCTCGCCCTCGGTGGACACGGTCCGATCGCGATGCAAAGCCCCGCGCGAACGCGCCTGGCAACTTGGTGGATCGCGCGCTCCGAGCGCGATGAGAAGACCGCGCGCACCAGCGCCTGACCCATTTCCAGGCTGCGTGGAGAGCGTAGCTCATGGGAACGAGAGTTTCCTGCGCATGAGCTTTCGCCTTCGCAGTCGAGCCCATGGGACGTTGGGTGCTGGATGTTCGGCGAAGCCGTGGGATTCCAGATTCGTGGGAGCGTGCGAAGAGGCCTGCGGCAATGCGCAAAGACGCAAATCTCAGCCCACGCATTTTCTCGTCGAGAAAAACCGGAGGCATGCGTTAGAATGCCGACATGCCGAAATCGGATTGCATGGACATCCTCAAGGCTCTCGCTGACCGCTCCCGCATGCGGATCGTCAAGGCGCTGCTGGCCAAACCCCATGGCGTCAATGAACTCGCCGCGGAATTGAAGATTTCGCAATACAACGTCTCCAAGCATCTGCGGATCCTGCGCGAAGCGGGGATCATCAAGGTCCAACCCGATGGGACCCGCCGCGAGCATTCCGTGGTCCCGGCCTTTCGCGAGCGCTTGCGGAAGGAGAACAACACCCTCGATTTCGGCTGCTGCAGCTTCCGGTTCGATCAGTTGCCGGATTAAAGCGTCGCCGGCGATTGGTCGCGGTGCGTCGGCGTCGGCCGGCCCGGACGGAAATGTTCAAGGTGCTGGAGCTGGATTTGCAAAGTGGGGAAGAGCTCCTGCACGATGCGCAGCGATTCACGCACGATTTCGGCCAGGGCGTCCGGCGCGTCCTCCGCACGCAGATTGATGATGAGCTGGCCGCGCTTTGAAGGCTCGGGCAGCTTCAGCGAGAGCTCGGGAACGAAATCGTTGCGCACCAGATTGACCACGGCGATTTCCCCGGCGAGCGCCTCGTCGGGACCGTAGGTCATCTTCAGGTGCGCGACTTCGGCGCGTTGCGCCCGCAGCCGGTCCTGGATTTCGCGGGCGATGGCGGTCAGGACGCGGTCGGCATCGAATGAGGTCTCGGCGGCGAGTTCGGCGGTGGCGTTGAGCCAGCCGAGCAAAGCCTCGCCGTCGGCGTAGACATCGTAGTCCACGTCCATGGTTGGTCCGGTGCCGTGTTCCTGGCCGGCAAGCTGGTCAAACCAGGCATCCAGGTCGGCCCCTGTCCGAGCCGAGACGGCGCGAATTTCCGCCCGCGGAAATTGCCCGGCGAGGGCGGCGCGCAATTGATCGATGCGTTCCGGCGACAGCAAGTCGGTCTTGTTGATGATGAGAATATCGGCTTCCTCGAGCTGTTTCCGGTAAATGTAGACGACCTTTTCGGAAAAGTTCCCGCCGCTCTCCAGGCCGAGCACGCGCGCGGCGCGCACCGGATCCACGAGCACGCTCACCGGGGCGATGGTAAAGTGGTCGCCGTAGATGCGGCGCAGCGGGTAGGTGACGGTCGCGACCAGATCGGTGCAACTGCCCACCGGCTCGGCGATGAAGACATCGGGCTGCGTCGCCGTCGTCAGTTTGCCGGCCGCTTCGACCAGCGAATTGAACCGGCAGCAAAAGCAGCCGCCGGGAATCTCCTCGGTCGCAAAACCCTTGGCGCGCAGCATCCGGGTGTCCACCAGTTCGCGGCCCTGATCGTTGGTAATGAGGCCGACTTTCAATCCGCGCTCGGTGAGACGCTGGGCGAGTTTGGCGACGGCGGTGGTTTTGCCGGCGCCGAGAAAGCCGCCGATCATGACGTAACGGGCTTTTCGGGAGGATACGGGGTCGGGCATGGCGAGGAGAAGGAATGCGTCGGTGGCATATAATTCATTCCACCGCGCCGGGCGAACGTATTCTGGTGCCATCGAGAATCCGCCGCATTGTTTGCGCCGGCAGGGTCGCCGCGCCCCTACCGCAAGCCGTCCATGCACGCCCGGAATGGAATGCCCATCTTATTCGTAGCGGAAGATCGCTGTCGCCTTCACCGCGGCATCTGTGGTCACCCTCACCCAATGCGCCGCGAAGCCCTCGGGGAATTCGTGCCGCAGCGGCTCGCCGGGTTTCACCACCAGCGTGGCGTACTCGCGCCACGTCCCCGTGGCGAGAAAATCGACCTCGATCTTGAAGAGCACCGGCTCGGTCGAATCGTGCGAGAGAAGCACCGTCTTGCGGTCGAAATTCGTCATCAGGAACGGTTCGCTCGGCGCGTTCGCGCGCACCGGGGTGTCCTTCCATGGGCCGCCTTCGCCGACCGGTTTGCCGAATCGCCAGAGATCGTCGGTCTTGCCGAACCACAGCGACACCTTGCCGTCCGGGGAAGCAACCGTGCGGCCCGCGCCGGGCACGGCTGCGCCGCCGGACATCACCATCAGGCCGCGCCAGGTGCAAAAATCCACGAGCGGCGCACGGTGCGTGGTGATTGGTTTCATCTTCTGAAAATCCGGCGGGTCGTAATCGCTTTTGCCCGTGGCGCGTGGGATCTCGTAGAGAATCCCATGAAAGCTGCCGAGGAATCGTTCACTCTCGACCTCGCGGACTTCGCGTAGCGGCGTGGCCGGAGCGTCGTACGCCGCGTCTGTTTTCGGCAGATGCCACCGGCGGCCGAGATAATCGGTGACGATGACGGACGCCGCATCGATCTTCGCGCTGGTCGGGATCTGCAAGTCCAGGAGCGCCTTTCGCAAGTCCGCCGGCTGCTCCTTCGCCTCGAAGGCCAGCGCTTCGTCGACTTCGTAGTAGCCGTCCGTTGTCACGACTTGCAGGTTTCGATTGCTCTTCGCGGGACGCAGGAGCGCTGATGTCGCTGGCTCGATTCGTGGCGTCGCATCCGATCGCGGGTGCGGATTGGCGTTGGAGAGATGGAAGTAGGCCGTGGCTTTCGTGGGGATGTCGCTCTTCAACCGCACCCACTCGGCTGCGGTGTCGGTGGGGAATTCGTGATGCACATAGCCGTGCGCGGGCACCGTGATTGTTTTGAGCGGCTGCCACGCGCCGGCGCCGCTGCTGTCGGCTTCGATCGTGAAGGCCGCCGGTGCATCGCCGTCGTTGGCGAGGTGCAAAACCCGATCTAGCCAGCCGGCGAATTGAAATGGGTCGCTCGGCACGCCCGCTTTTACGGCATCGTCCACCCACACGCCGCCCCAGCCGATCGCCGGGCCCCAGGTCTTCAAGTCATCGAGCTTGCCAAACCAAAGGTTCGACTGCGATTGCCCGGCGAGCGGGTTGCGGATGATGCTCGTATCGTCGCTGCCGATCACCAGCTTTTCGCCCCACGCGCAGAAGTCCGGCACGTAGCGCAGATGCGTGGCGATGGGCCGGATGCCCGCGGTCCTGGCGCGCGTGAAGGTGCGCGGAAAATCGAAGAACTGCGCGTGCATGTCCATGAGGAAGCGGCCGTCGTTGACTTCGCGAATGCGTGGCCATTCGGTGTACCAGCCGTGCCAGGGATCGAAGGCCAGCGAGCCTTTCGCGAGGCGGTACGTCGACCACTCGCCGCCATCGAGCACCTTGAGGATCACGCTGCGTTTGTCCCAGCCGATCGTCCAGAGCGGCGCCTCGTCGTCAGGCGATCCCTTGATTCCGCCCGGGCCGGTGACATCGGTGAATTGGCGCCGCTCGACGATGCGCCAATCGATGCCGTTCCACTCCGCGAGCACGCCGCGGTCTTCATCGGTTTTCGGCGGCAGCGGGGCGAGGTTCTGGAGCTTGATGCCGCCCACGGGTTCTTCGCCGTTGTTGGCAATGACCAGACGCCCCTGACCCGTGTACGCACCCTTGCCGTGCCAGCCCGGGACCGGCTTGATGAAGAGCTTGTTGACCGCGAGCGTGTGGACATTCACCTCGTAGATCGTGCCTTCCATGTCGTAAAAATAGACGAGATTGGCCGGATCAATGAGATGCCGCGCAATCGCGGTCATGCGGCCCACCAGTTTGTTTTTGACGTCCACGGCTCGCACGTGCCCCTCGGCGTCGATGAAATACGGGCCGATGATGAGCTGGTTCGATTCCTGGTGAATCATCCGGCAGGCGTGCGTCCCGCCGACACTCTCGGCCGCCTGTTCCAGCGTCATGTCGGGACCGATCGAGTTGAGTTTATCCTTGCTGCCATGGGTGAAATGCGGCGGGTACGTGATCCACCAGAGCCGGCCCGCCCACGGCACCACCGCGCCGATGCCGCATTCCCCATTATTGTTGAACGAGGCGAGGCTCGGGTAAATGCCGCTGACCTCCAGCGGTTCCTCGGCAAAGGCGCTGAATGGCAGGGCAAGCGCAAGCGCAAGGAGCAGCGTTTTCATCACGTATGTTCGATCGACAGCAATAGTCCGGTTGGGATGATCTTGGACAGGAAAAGTGCCAAACCGTTGGGAATTCGGTCGCCGATTTCAGTCCGCGGAATTTCGCGGATTTTTGCCCAGCGAATGAAATGAATAGGGAAGCATTTCATTCGAGTGATCCGCAATCCTCTCCCGAAATTCCCGCGGATGCCGCGCTGATTCCATTCGCGTCATCCGCGTAATTCGCGGGCCCTTCTCTTTCGTGTATTTCGTGTATTTCGTGGTTTATTCCCGGAAGTTCTTGAAGGCGAGCGACACCTCGAAATCCCGGCTGCGCAGGAAGCCGATGACCTCTTGCAATTCGTCGCGCTTTTTGCCGGTCACGCGGATCTGCCGGTCCTGGAGGGCGCTTTGGACCTTGAAGGCTTGGTCCTTGATCGCCTTGACGATTTCCTTGGCTTTGTCGCCTTCGAGGCCCTGTTTGATCAGGAAATCCTGGGTGGCGTGGCCGAGCGGCGAGATCGCTGGATCTTTGCGGTCCACATTGCGCAGATCGACGCCGCGTTTGGCGAGCCGGCCGGTCACGATGTCGTGCAGCGATTTGAGCCGCGAGCCATCTTCGGCCTTGAGTTCGATCTTTGAATCCTTCGCATTCCACTCGATGGACGCGGTGCTGCCTTTGAAATCAAATCGCGTGGCCAGTTCCTTGATCGCCTGGTTGATGGCGTTGTCGATTTCCTGCTTGTCGATTTCCGAGACGATGTCGAAGGAGGGCATGGCGAAAGGGGATTAATGTTTCCACCCGCGGGGCAGCGGAGGGAAGGATTTTTCCGGCGCGAAGTCTTGATCCGCGAGGGCGCGCAGCCAGGCTTCGTGCAGGAGCTTTTCGTGGAATTCGATCTGTTGGAAATTCAACTGGCTCACCTCTTTCGCGAGGCTGCGCTGCAGGTCCGGATTGCGAAGGGCCGGACGGAGCAGGAAAGTGGCGCCGGCCGCCATGATCTCTTTGAACAAAGCAAGGTGGGTCTCGGTGTCGTCGGGCAGGTTCTTCGGATCTTCCGCGTCCAGGTACGGGACGTCCTCGGAGAGCCTCTTCGCGCTAAATCCGTGGTGCCACGCGGGGAGCGGGCTGCCAAACTGAAAGGCATCGAAGGCCATCCGGCTCGGCCGGCCGCCCTCCGCAAATTCGAGCATGAAGCTCATGGGGTGTGGTGGATCCGACGCGGTTGCTCGGAGAACCATCTGGCTGTGGAGGACCGTCGCGGCGGCCACGCGTCCCTTCTCATTCGCCATGGTTTGCAGGTTCTCCGGCTTTTGGGCGGCGGCGAAGAAGGAGGCGAAATCCACGCGGATGGCCCCCGCTTTTTCCGTCGATTTGAACCCCCAATTCATTTTGATTCGCTCGCCAGCCACGCGGAATTCGAAAGACGGATCGGCCTCGAAGCGCAGGATCTGGCCGCCGATCAAATCGTACATCAGCACGTTTCCATCGACGGCGATCATGAGCGGAAGCCCGTCCGCGCCATCACAAACCACGACGGCCTGGCGATGCGGCGGAGCCCACGAAACGTAGACATTCGCCCGCTGGGAGGGAATGTCGACGTTGGCCCGGAATTGAAAAGATTGTGCGTCTTCCGAGCGCAGGACCGCCACCTCCGACAGCCATTCGGGAATTTCCCGTGGCGTCTCCGCGGCGATGTTCGCGCCAAAGCTCCCAAAGACGCCCAGCGCCGCGAGCACGGTGGAGGCAAGGCGGTGGAAAGGGCAGTTCATGAAACCGTGATCCTCCTGTATCACAATCCCAGACGCCCTCCAGCAGCATTCGCAGTGCGCTCCGGCGCCCGCTCAGCCGCTTTCTGGTGAGCGCGCGCCTCCCAGTCACTTGAGCACCGTCACGGCTTGGCTGTATCCATGCCACAACGGAACCAGAGCGGCGCTCATTGCGTCGCTGGTTTCGTTGGAGAAGGCGGCGCGCTGGCGGGTGCAGGCGTCGCCGGTGCATCGGCAAAATCTTCCTTCGTCAGCACGCCGTCGTGATTCCGATCGAGAATGTCGAACAATCTGGCCGGGCCCTTGAACTCCTCGCGGGTCACCTTGCCGTCGCCGTTGGCGTCGTCGCGCGAGACCCGCTCCCAAGTGATGCGGGGCCGCGTCTCCGCTCCGGGCGGCGGTGGCGTGCTTCCGGGCTGCCCTCCTTGCATCCCCGGCGGCAGATTGGCGGCGCCCTGGGTGGCGATCGCCTGGCCATCCGGCCTGGCCCCGTTCTTGAGATAGCGCTCAAAGAATTCGTTGACCATGCGATCCAACTCCGCGCCCCCAATGCCGATGCCGTGCCCCGCTCCGGCCATGGTGTGGAAGTGCACGCTCACGCCCGCTTTCTTCAAAGCCTCGAAGAGCAACTCGCTTTCGTAGTGCGGGACGAGCGGGTCCTGGTCGCCGTGGACGATGAGAAACGGCGGGTCGTCGGGCGTGATGTAGGTAATCGGGTTTACCCGTGCGACCTTGTCTTTGTTCTCCTGGATCGGTCCGCCAATCAGCCGCGATTCCGGCGAATTCGGCAGGTCGAGTTTGAGCCGCGCATTCGGCACGGCGTGCGTGTCCATTTGCAGAAAATCGGTCGGCCCGAAAAAGTCGCACACCGCTTGCACGCGGCTGGACATGTCGAGGTGCGCGCCCTTTTCGAATTCCTTTACCGCGCCGGAAGTGCCGAGCAAGGCCACCAGATGGCCTCCCGCCGAACTGCCCCAAACGCCGAAATGATTGGGGTCGAGATTCCATTGTCTCGCTTCCGCGCGCAACCAGCGTACCGCGGCCTTGCAATCCTCGATTTGCGCGGGAAAAAGCGCTTCACCGCTGAGCCGGTAATTGAGGCTCGCCACCGCGTAGCCCAGATATGTCATCCGCCGCGCCGGGCAATCCCCCTTGTCACCCGCGCTAAACCCGCCGCCATGGATCCAAATGATCAGCGGCCATGGGCCGCCCGGTTTTTCCGGGATATATAGGTCGAGTTTCTGTGCCGCCGCGCCGCCGTCAACGTAGGCGATATCACGGACGGCTTTGACTCCCGGCATCGCGGGCGCCGGCCCGGGTGTTTGTGCGCGCGCCAGTGTTGGCCCGAGGAGCGTGACGAGCAGAAGAGCGAGGATTGCCTGTCGGTGGGTCTTCATGTGGGACAATTCCTTCATTTTTCTCCTTTCGGGACGATTTTCGTACATGAGGTTTCGTCCCGCGACTGGTGATGCGCGCGACTGCGGGACTACGAAACCCATTGGATGTTGGGTGTTGAGTGTTGGATGTTGGGTGTTGCGGCGGAGCCGCCCGTTGGTCTGGGGTTCGTGTTCGAAGGAAGAACGCCGCCATAGGCAAAGAGTTTCGCGCCGCCGCTCCTGGCGGTTCATCCGCGGCCAAAGAAACGCCGTATCCGGGCCGCAAACTACCCTGCCCCAAATCCTTTGCTTTTCCCCATCTCAAGAGACTCGAGGATCTCCCCACTTCTCGCCCAAAGCGGCCGCGCCGTTCCCTCTTAAAACTTAAAGCTCCCCCCCCGCCGCGAAGCTCGACTACATCTCCGCTCCTCGGTCAAATTAGGCGCGTCGACTCGTCTTAAAACTTAAAACTCAAATCTCCCACTCCCCAAGTTCATCCCCAACCCAAAATCCCATGAACCGACTCCTCCTTCCGCTCTTTTCCATCATTTGCTTCGCCGGCTCCGCCCTGGCCGGCCCGCGTTTTCTGAACTGCGATTACAACGGCGGACACGTCAGCATCGTGGCCGCTGATGGCTCCATCGAGTGGCAGGTCGACGCCAGGAATCCCCAGGACTGCTGGCTGCTCCCCAACGGCAACATCCTCTTCGCCTATCTCAATGGCGCCAAGGAAATGACCCGGGACAAGCAGGTCGTCTGGGAATACCAGGCCCCGGAAAAAGTCGAGTGTCACGCCGCCCAGCCTCTGTCGAATGGCAATGTCCTCGTGACCGAAGTCGGCACGAGCCGCATCATCGAAGTCGATCGCCAGGGGAAGATCGCCAAAGAAATCAAACTCACCACCGCGCCCGACATCAAGCCGCACAATCAATTCCGCGGCACCCGCAAAACAGCCAGTGGCCATTACCTCGTGTGCTTTAAGGGTGAGGGCAAAGTCGTGGAACTCGATGGCGACGGCAAAGTGCTCCGCGAGGTCAAAGTACCCGGCGACCCGCACGAAGTCGTGCTGTTGCCGAACAAGAATCTCCTCATCACCTGCGGCGACGGCCACAAAGTGGTCGAAGTCGACCCAAGCGACAAAGTGGTCTGGGAACTGAACGAGAACGATCTCCCCGGCAACCCGCTCCGCCTCATGGCCGGCTGCCAGCGGTTGCCAAACGGCAACACCCTCTTCTGCGTCTACCTCGGCCACGGCCACATCGGCGAGCAGCCCATGGTGCTGGAAGTCACCCCCGACAAAAAGGTCGTCTGGGAATTCGCCGACCACGCCCACTTCAAGACCATCAACCAGATCCAATCGCTCGAAGTGCCGGGGGATGTGACCAAAGGGGAGATCCTCCGGTAGCACAGGCCCGGCAGCCGGTCAGCCGTCGATGCTTCCTCCATTCTCGCGTCGAGGCTCTTCCGGGCTTCTCAGAAAATTCACCACACGCCCGAGGCCGACATGGAATCTCCAGCAGCGTTGGCACAATCCATCCTGCTCGCTCCACTCCGGATTCAAAGTTTTGATCATCTCCACGGCAGATCCGCGGAGCTCATCCGTTTCGTGCAGCAAGCGTCTCGGAATTGCGGCAACCGCCGCCGACTCATGACACAACGGGCATACTTCCTGGCGCGGCATTTCCGGATCGGCACGCAACCCGGCGCGCCCGCGTGCGATCGATTCCCGGACGGCGTTTAGCAATGATTCATCGGTGAACGGTTTCCGGAGAAAAGCCACCGCGCCCCTCATCATCCCCCAAGTCTGCTCGTTCTCGCTCGCATGCCCTGAAATGAAAACGATCGGCCGCTCTCGCTCGCTCTCCGCCAGATACCGCTGCAATTCCAGCCCACCCATCGCCGGCAGACGGACATCGAGGATCAAGCACGCCGTCTCGTCCCACCAGCCCCACGTGAGGAAGTCCTCCGCCGAGATATACTCCTTCGCTTTGTAGCCCACCGATCGAATTAAGCTGCTCAACGATTCCCGGACGCATGCTTCGTCGTCCACGATCGTGATCAACGATTCTTCATTTTCAATTAACTGGTTCATAGAATTAGTTTTCTCCCGCCAGCCAGTGGCGGAAGTGTATGCTCAGATGCGATTCGGAACGGCCCCGGTAAGCGGTTCCATGTCCTGGTGGGCCGGCCGCGGACCCAGCGTTTTCCACACCCAGATTGCGGCCTTCACGGCGCCCGCCAGAATCCGCTCGCAGGCCGCCCGGCGGCGCAGCGAGCGCACATACTTGCGGTGCTGGCGCTCCAAAAGCGGCCCGATCAGCCCACTCTGAGTGATCGTCGGCACAGGAGCGCTTCGCGGATAATTCAGTCGATATTCGCGTAGCGTCGCGGCGCCGTAGATGGGATTCTGCCGGCCTTGCCAAGGTGATACCAAGCCTTGGCCGGGCGCCCGTCGCGCCTCCATAATTTCCCGATAAAATGTCGTATTTTTCATGGCACCTCTCCTATTGCACACGTTACGTGCCAAGCGCCTGGAAGTGTTGTTTCTACCTGTCGATCAGAAGGTTGCGACATTTCCAATCGCCCGGCACCCGTCACGAGCTTTCGTAAGTTACGAACTTTCGTGAGCCTTTTGGCGAGGTTTCGTGACGTAGCTTGAGATCCATTTTTCATGGTTTTCATGGATTCGGTCGAGGTGTTCAGCGAGAATTCTGGGCAATCCGGACGGTCATGCCGCTCACGAGCGAGTCCGATGGGTTGGCGATGACTTTGTCGCTGGGCGTGACACCGCTGAGGATTTCCACACGCGGCCCAAGGTCGCGACCGAGCTTGATCTTCCGCAGTTCGACGAGGCCCTGGGCGTTTACGATGCCGGCCTGCAAACCTTCGGCGCGGAACAGCAGCGCGCTGGCTGGCAGGGTCAGCGCGGGGGCGGCGGTAATGCTGGCAAAGCGCACTTCCGCGTAACTGCCGGTGCGGATGCGGCCCTGGGGATTATCGACCTCCAGCTCGGTGAGCAGCGTCCGCGAGTTGGCGGACACCGCTTCGGCCGTGGTCACGACTTTGGCGGGGAAGTGTTCGTCGGGCAGCTCCGGGATGAGCAATTCGGCCGCCTGGCCGGTGCGGATGTCCTCGGCTTGGGTCTGCGGAACACGCGCATAGACGCGCAGCTTTTGTGTTTGCACGATGTGGAAAAGTTCGCGGCCACTGCCGTTGACGATCAGGTCGCCGATATCGACGTTGCGCACCGTGATGATTCCGTCGAAGGGCGCCACCACCCGCTGGAAGGCCTGGGTTTCCTCATAGCGGTGCACGATGGCCCGGTCGGCCTCGACGGTTGCTTCGGCCACGGCCGCCTTGGCGGATGTCTCGTCCGCTTCCTGTTTCGAGACGACCAGTTTGCCGAGCAACGTTTGCCAGCGGGTGTCGGTGATCTGCGCCAGTTTGAGATTGGCCTGCGCGACGTTGAGTTGGGCGCGGGCCTGGTCGAGTTGGCGATCCAGCTCGGGGGTATCGATCACGGCGAGCACCTGGCCAGCCGTGACGTGTGCGCCGATATCCACGTTCCAACTCTTCAAGTAACCGTTCACCTGGGCGAAAATCGACGCCGTGAGCAACGGCTCCACTTCCGCCGGCAGCAGCAGGCCGTCCTCCGCTTTGCCGGGCTCGGGTGACACGACCGTCACGGTCGCGGTGGCGAGCGCCGCGATGTCATTTTGTGCGGCGTGGCGCTGCCGCAGCCGCGGGACGAATCCGGCGACGGCGCCGATGAGGAGGAGTGCGGCGAGGAGGAAGGCCACGCGGCCGAGCCGCACGCCGTGGTGGATTGGAGTGTCCGTGCTTTCCTGCGCAATTTTGGGTGTTGCGAGCGCGGTAACGATGGTGAGGTTTGCTTCAGACGTGTTCATAGGATTTGGAATAATCAGGCGTGCGTGGGTAGTGATTCGGTCTTCGCTCCAGACTCGGGTGCGGGTCCGGCCACCACGGTGCGACGGTGCAGGAGGCTGAAGACTACAGGGACGAAGAAGAGCGTGGCCGCGGTGGCCAGGAGCAGACCGCCGATGACCGCGCGCCCGAGAGGCGCGTTTTGTTCGCCACCGTCGCCCAGCCCAAGCGCCATCGGGACCATGCCGATGATCATTGCCGCCGCCGTCATTAACACGGGACGCAAGCGGCCGGAACCCGCCTCCCAGGCCGCCCGGATCGGATCACGGCCTTCGGCAAGATTCTGCCGCGCAAAGGTCACGACGAGCACGGAATTCGCCGTGGCCACGCCCAGGCACATGATCGCACCCATCATCGCGGGCACACTCAACGTGGTGGCGGTGAGATGCAGCCCCCAGACGGTTCCGGCGAGCGCGCCGGTCAGGGCGGTGAGGATGATGAAGGGATCGAGCCAGCTTTGGAAATTCACCACCAGCAGCAGGTAGATCAGTGCGATGGCCATCACCAGGCCAACTCCGAGGCCGATGAAGCTATCCCGCATCGTCTGCGCCTGGCCGCGCAAAACGATCGTGCTGCCCTGCGGCAGGGTTTTCTCCGCTTCCGCGATCAGCGGCTTGAGGTCATTGAGCACTCCGGCGAGATCGCGCTGGCTCACCCCGCCGAACACGTCGATCACCGGCATCACATTGTAGTGCGAATAGATCGGCGAGCTGTTCGTCCGCCGAATGCTGGCCAGATTTGTCAGGAGTTGGCCCGCTTCGGTCCCGGACGCTGTAGCCGTGATCGGCATCGACTGGAGATCGGCCAGCGACTCCATGCGGTATTCCGGCGCGCGGATGTTCACCAAGTATTGCACACCGATGGTGCTGTCGAGCCAGTAGACGGGCAGGACCTGCTCGCTGCCGCTCAAACCAAGGAGGATCGAGCCGGCGATGTCGCGTTCGCTCAGGCCCATCTCCGAGGCTTTGGTGCGGTCCACATTAAAGGCCAGCCGCTGCAAATCCCCCGGCTGCTGCACACGCACATCCACCGCGCCGCGGATGTGCCGCACCTTCTCCGCGAGTTGCGCCGCCGCCTCCCGGTTGCCCTCGACGTTGCGGCCGACGATCTGAATGTCGAACGGCGCTGGCAGGCCGAAATTAATGGTCTGCGTGACAATGTCCGACGGCAGAAAATAGAAGGTCGTCCCGGGAAATTGCTGGTTCAGCCGCAGACGCAACTGGCGAATATATTCACCGGTCGGGCGATGCCCCTCATTCAAGGAAGCCAGGATATCTGCGTCCGCCGAACCAGTGATGCCGCTGTCGCTGTAACTCAGATTGATGCCGGAAATGGGCAGGCCGATGTTATCCAGAATGCCTTTTAACTCGCGCGCGGGGATGACTTCGCGGATCGTCTTTTCCACTTCATCCACGAGCTTCGCCGTCTCCTCGATGCGCATGCCGGCCTGCGCCCGCACGTGCAGGCGAAAAGCGCCTGCGTCAACGGTGGGAAAAAAATCGCGCCCGAGAAAGGGGATGAGGCCCAGCGACGCGGCACAGAGAGCCAGGAAGCCGAGGACGAAGACTTTGCGATGATTGAGCAGCGTCCCGAGCACATCGCGATAGCCGCCAAGGAAACGATTGAACCCGCGCTCAAAGGCGCGCTGGAACGCGACGAACGGTCGCGCCCAGAGCGCCGCGGGTTTGGCCTCCTGCCCGTGCTCGTGGCCGCGCTCGAACCACATCACCAGCGTCGGGACCAGCGTGCGCGAGAGCAGATACGAAGCGAGCACCGCGAAGACCACCGCCATGGCCAGCGGAGCGAAGAGAAACCCCGCCACGCCGCCCAGGAAAAACATCGGTACGAAGACGATGCAGATACAGAGCGTGGAGACCATCGCCGGAAGCGCAATTTCACCCGCACCGGTGATGATGCCTTCCTCGAGCTTCGCTCCGGCGTGCAAGCGCCGCTCGATATTCTCGATCGTCACGGTGGCGTCGTCCACGAGAATGCCCACGGCCAGCGCCAGGCCACCCAGCGTCATCAGATTGATCGTCTGGCCGAGCGCGCTCAGCACCGCAATGGACGACAGCACCGCCAGCGGGATCGAGATGGCCACGATGATGGTACTCCGCCACGAGCCGAGGAAGAGGAGGATCATCAGCGCGGTCAGGGCCGCGGCGATCACACCCTCGCGCACCACCCCGGAGACCGCCGCGCGCACGAAGATCGATTGGTCGAGAAACTCGCTCACCGAGACATTCGAATCCGCGCCGATCAGCGTCTTGAGCGTCGCGACCATGGCCAGTTTCACCCCGGCAGCGACGTCGAGCGTCAAGGCCGTGCCGTTTTTCAAGACCGTGATCAGCGCGCCGCGCACGCCGTCCTGGCGAACCACGTTTTGCTGCGGGTCGTTCCCGTCGCGCACGTGCGCCACGTCGCGAATCCGGATCACCGCGCCTTCCACCGTCTTGATCGGCAGTTCGTTGAGGTGGTCGATCAACTCCGGGCTAGTGTTCACGTCCACCGGATATTCCGTGGCGCCAATCTTCGCCGTGCCCGTCGGGAAGACCAGGTTCTGCGTCGAGAGCGCGGTCAGGACGTCCTGCGGCGAAAGATTCTTCGACTCCAGCGCCTTCATATCGAGATCCACCGAGACCAGCCGCGCCTTGCCTCCATAGGGGAACGGCACGCCCGCCCCTGGCACGCTGATCAGCCCTACGCGGATTTGATTCATTGCTACATCCTGAATTTGTTGCTCATTCATGGTCTTGCTGCTGATGCCGTATTGGAGAATCGGCACGGTCGAGGCGTTGTACTCGATGACCAGCGGCGGTGTGGCGCCCGGCGGAAGCTGTTTGAGGATGGTTTGCGATATCGCCGTGACCTGCGCTACGCCCGCGTCCGGCGAAGTGCCTGGCTGAAAGAACACCTTGATCACCCCAATGCCTTCATACGAGGTCGATTCGATGTGTTCGATGTTATTAACCGTCGTCGTGAGCGCCCGCTCGTGGGTATAAACGAAACGCTGCTCGATGTCCTTGGCGCTGAGCCCCGTGTAGGTCCAGACGATGCTGACAACCGGAATATTGATCGACGGAAAAATATCCGTCGGTGTCCGTTTCAGGACGAATGGCGTGGCCAATAAAAGCAGCAGCGCGGCGACCACGAAGGTCAGCGGGCGGCGCAAGGCAAGAAGGACGATCCACATAGATTTTACAGGTTATTGATTCTTGAAACTTTCTTCTCAAAGTATCGTTCCTCAGTCAGACGCGGTCTATTATACTTGTGTATGATCCGCCGCTTGAGACGACTCTGTCCGGACAAGTTTCGCGTATGAAGTTTGGCGTTCGCTGCGGAGCCCATTGGATGTTGGATGTTGGATATTCGTCCCGCGACTGCGGGACGCCCGTTGGATGTTGCGTTGAAGCCGCCTCATTTTTCTTGAAGCGACTTTTCGAGCGGAGGAACGATTCCCAGACGGCGCTTGGGCATGGCCGCTATCGATCGGGGATCGAATCCGAAATGGTCCGCGACGAGTTGCACCGGGTTGGCGCTCAGCCAGGCGCTCAGGGCGATTTCCTGATAGTCCGGCGCATTGAAGATGATTAAGAGCGTCATGTCCTCTTTCCCGGTATTCTCGATGAAGTGGCCGTAGCCTTGCTTGATGAACGCGACCTTACCCTTGTCATAGTCCATCGTTCTCACCCGGCCGTGCGAGCCAAAGAGCGTCAACTGGCCCGACCCGCTGACCACGTACTGCCATTCATCGGCATTCGGGTGCCAGTGCAGCTCGCGGAATGTTCCGGGCTTCAAGACCATCAGCGCCGATGTGAGCGTGCCGTTGATCGGAAACTCTTTTTGCGAAACCACGCGGAGACTGCCCCCGGGGAAATCCGCTGGACGTGCATGGAGCAGGCTGAACTTATGCGGGTTCTGGCTGTGCTCGATATCCTCATCGATATACCGCGGCTTGGCATCAGCCGCGATCGGTCCGGTCCCGATATAGAGCTCTTTCTTGGGCACGCCGCGGATTGCCTCGACCGGGAGCCCGAGATTGCGGGCAATGATATCGGGCCGCGTGTGCGATACCCAATCGGTGACCGAGAAGGTCCCAAACTCCGAGAAGTGACCGCTGTCAAAAGCGAGCAGGAAATGGCAGGGCTGATTGCCGCCGCATTGCAGCATGTGCCCGTGCCCTTTCGGGAAATACCAGATATCGCCGACCGCGAAATCGTCGGTGGCGGCGGTGCCATCGGGTGAAATCACCGTCGTCCGTACTCGGCCTTCCAGGACATAGGCCCACTCGGCGGCTATCGAATGCCAGTGCAATTCCCGGAACGCGCCAGGCTTCAAGCGCATCGACACACCGGCGATGCTTTGCGAGACCGGAAATTCCTCCACGGTTGCTTCTTTGGCCGTCCCACCTGGCCCTTGCCAGCCTTCGGAACCATTTTCGATGTCGTAGATGAAATCTTCCAGCCCGTCCGGTCGGCCAGACGGACTGGGACCGGTGGCGGGTGCCGGTGGCGTTGGCTCCTTCGCCAAACCGCCCGCCGCAGCCAACCCGAGCGCAGCCAGTGAGGCGCCAGAGAGCATTTCCCGGCGCGAAAGACCGTGCCGCACGCGAGTTGAAGGTTGAGGATTAAAGGATATGTCTTTTTTCATAGGTGAGTGATTGTTGTTTGGTTGCGTCTGGTTTCGGGTTTCGGGTATTTGGGAGCGGTGCGCCTACTGAGAACTGAGAGCTTGGCGACCGCGGCGAAGCCGTCAGGCATTCAGTTCAAAGAGGAAAAGATCAGTCTCTTTATCCTCGACCTTGACAAGCGTCGCGGGACAGGAGGTGAAGAACACTTCCAGGGTCGGCCAGGCGAAGGCTTGCAACAGATGCCCACCGCGCACTTTGCCGTCGGGGAAACCCACGGCGCCATGGGCATGAATCTGCGGCGCACCGTTGACCACGCCGACGTCGCCGATGAGTGCAATCAGTTCCACCGGCTGATTGATCGGAATGTCGCGGTACGCTTTCTGCCCCGCGTCAAACCAGCCGAACCGCGCACCCTGCAGTGCCCCGATCGCGGTAAAATGGCCAGCCGTGAGTTTTTCGCGCTCGGCAAACTCCGTGAGGCCGGAGAGGACCTCGTCGCCTTTGCCGAAAATGACCGCGTAGGTCTTTTCACCGCCGGAATTCTCGGCAATCAAACGGACCTGCATTCCGGGAGCCCGGCCCCGTTCGGTGATTGGACCGGGCCGGGTGTAACCCTCCGGCGTCGGGCTGTCTTCCGCATGAGCCAGGGCGAGGCCGCCCGCTGCGAGATAGCCACATGTGGTCAGCCCGGTGCGTATCCATTGACGGCGTGAGAGTGATGATGGTTGATTGGGTGAGTTTTGCATTCTCATGGTATGTCGGCTTTCGGAGCGGAGCGCTTACTGGGAACTAAGAACTGAGAACTGAGCACTTCGGCATTGGATGTTGGGTGTTAAATGTTAAATGTTGCGGCGAAGCCGCTCAGCTCCTCCCGGCGAGTTCCGCCCGACCTTCGATTTCCGCAAGGTCCGATGGAAGAAGGTGAAGCTGCGTGGCCGCCACCACGTCGTTCACCTGCTCCGCCCTGCGTGCGCCGACGATCGCGGCGGTCACCGCAGGGTGGCGTAATGTCCAGGCCACGGCCACCGCTCCCGGCGCATAGCCGCGCCGGTTGCCGACGGTGCGCAACCTTTCCACTAATGCCAGGTTGGCCGATAACCGTGGCTCGTTGAAAGCGCGACTGTTCTTGCGCCAATCCTCCTCGGGCATTTGGGAGATCCGTTTCCGGGTCATCGCGCCCGTTAACAGCCCCGAAGCCATGGGCGAATAGACAATGACCCCGATTCCCTCATCCTCGCAGAAAGGCAGGACCTCCGACTCCACTTCGGGACGCACCAGCGAATAGGGTGGCTGCAACGACGTGACCGGGGCAATGGCTTGCGCCAACATCAACTGTTCCACGTTGAAATTCGAGGCGCCAATCCAGCGCACCTTTCCTTCGCGCTGCAACGCCGCCATGGTGCTCCACCCCTCCACAAGTTCGCGCACGTCGTCGCTTGGCCAGTGGATTTGGTAGAGGTCGATCGTTTCCACCTGGAGCCGCCGCAGACTGTTTTCGACTTCGCGGCGGATCGAGGCGGAGCGGAGGGAGTAGTCGATCTCACCCTGCGCATTTCAGATCATGCCGCATTTCGTAAAGACGTAGGGACGCTCATACGGCCAGTCGGCCAGCGCTTTGGCGACGACCTCTTCGGAGTGCCCGAGCCCGTAAACGGCCGCTGTGTCAATCCAGTTGACGCCAAGTTCCAGTGCCCGGTGAATCGCGCCCATGGAGTCGGTATCGTCCTGCTCGCCCCAGCCAAATTTCCAATTGCCCCCGATGGCCCACGCTCCAAAGCCCACGGGCGTAATATGGAGGTCCGAGTTTCCAAGCCGCTTGGTTTCCATGTTACCAGATGTTTTTGTGTTCATACATCCAAGCTAACCCCGGGCGGGCGGCCCCCTCAATTATACCTTCGTATGCTATACCTTCGTATGAATTAGCTGAGCGATTCCTTAACTTCAGGCCGAGTCTGGCGCGTGACGTCCCCGCGTTTTAGGCCCATCTTCTTGATCCGTGAGGCCAGGGTCGTCGGCTTCACGCCAAGGAGCTCCGCCGCCCCGCCGGCCCCGTTGATCTTCCAGCCGGTCTTGTTCAGGACGATGCGCAGATTCTCGCGCTCGCGGCGTTGCAACTCCGGTTCCGTCAAAAATTCCGGCGGCGTGGTCTCATCGATTTTGAATTGAGGAGGCGCAAACGCCGGCGCCGCTATCATGGTCGGAAGGTCGAATTCCAGAGCCTTCCCTCGCGCGACGATGATGGCGCGTTCGACGACGTTGCGCAGCTCGCGAATGTTACCCGGCCAATCATAGTCTTGCAATCTGGCGACTCCCGCTTGCGTCAAGCGCGGTCTGGGGCATTTCAGCTCCTTGGCCAGCGTTTCCACGAAGTATTTGGCGAGAAGCGGGACGTCTTCCCGGCGCTCTCGCAGTGGCGCGGCTTGGATGGGGAAAACGTTCAGCCGATAGTACAAATCCTCGCGAAAGCGTCCCGCGGCCACCTCCTGCTTCAGGTCGCGATTGGTCGCGGCGATGATTCGCACGTCCGCTCGCTTGGTTCTCTCATCGCCCACCCGCTCATACTGCTTTTCCTGCAGTGCCCGTAGCAGCTTGCTCTGCAGATCAATGGGGATTTCCCCGACCTCATCGAGAAAGAGCGTTCCACCATGGGCTGCCTCAAAGCGGCCCACCCGGTCTTTGATGGCCCCGGTGAAGGCGCCGCGCACATGACCGAAGAATTCGCTTTCATACAATTCCTTGGGGATCGATGCGCAATTCACGCGGACGAGCGGCTGCTCTTTCCGCCGGCTGATTTTATGAATCTCCTGTGCAATGAGTTCCTTTCCCGTTCCGGACTCGCCCTGGATCAAAACGGTCGCTTCGGTTGGCGCCACCAACTCAATCCGCTGGAGCATGGTTTGGTAGGCGCGGCTTGCGCCGACGATTTCGTCGGAGTGCGGCGAAGAATCGCTCGCCTTGGATCCGCGATATTCACGCGTGAGCAATCCCTCCTGGATGGCCTCGAGCAGATCCTCCGGATCGAACGGCTTGGTTAAAAACTCGAATGCTCCCGCCTTGATGGCGCGAACCGACATGGGAATGTCGCCGCGGCCCGTGAGGAAAATGATGGGGACATACGATTCCGCCCGGGAAAGTTCGCGCTGCAGTTCAAGGCCGCTCAAGCCCGGTAGTTCCACATCAAGGACCAGGCATCCCGGTGGCTGCGCCTTGGCCCGCGCCAAAAATTCGCCCGCCGAACAATAGGTCTCTACAGGAAGTCCTTCCGCCCGTAGCAAGCCGTCCACCGACTCGCGGATGGAAACATCGTCATCCACTATACAGATGGGAGTATCGATTTTATTCATGGTATTATTGGGTTGAGTAAATCATTGACGTTCTGCCTGGCCCGAACGTGCTTGGCTCAAAGTGCCGCGTTTTGCGCGGGGAATCTATTATACGTTCGTATGAACGAGTTCCGCGTGCCGCCCGTCTGTCGAGGCCGGCCAGGCCGCCCGCTCTCCGCGGACGTCCCCCTCTGCGGCCCTCTCTAGCTTCTCGGCGGCCTCTGCGGTGAAACGCCCGTGCCCGCTTTGTCTACCCGCCCCGCTGCAATCTCTCTGCCATCCTCACCAAATCAGCCAGCGACGCGGCTTCCATCTTGCGCATGACCTGGCCGCGCTGAATTTTTACCGTGATTTCACTGGTGCCGAGTTCACCAGCCGCTTGCTTGTTCAACATGCCCTGGACGACCAGGCCCATCACTTCGCGTTCTCGCGGTGATAGCGAATCGTAGCGGATGCGCAATTGCCGGAGTTCCGCCTGCTGCTCCAACGCTTTGGTGTGGCGTTCGATCGCTTCCTGGAGGGCGCTCAGCAAATCCTTGTCGCGAAAAGGCTTGGTCAGGAACTCCGCCGCGCCCGCCTTCATCGCCCGCACGCTCATCGGAATATCGCCATGACCGGTAATGAAGATAATCGGGATGCAGCTCTTCGCCGCCGCCAATTCGCGCTGGAGGTCCATTCCGCTCAAACCCGGGAGGCGCACATCGAGCACCAGGCACGTGGGGCCGTCGGGCGCTTTCGCGCGCAGGAACTCGCGCGCCGACGAAAAGACCTCGACACGCAGCCCGACCGAACGGATCAGACTGCTGAGCGCCTCACGCACCGACGCGTCATCGTCGACTACGAGGACGGTCGGACCCGTTGTTTTCCCGACATCTTTCGCCGCCGGCTTCACGCACCCGCTCCTTCCTCGACCGGCAACGTAAACTGAAACCTCGCACCGGGTCCTTCATTCGGCGTCGCCCATAATCTTCCACCGTGCGCTTCGACGATCGAGCGACTGATCGACAGTCCCATCCCCAATCCCTCGCTCTTGGTGGTATAGAATGAGTCGAACAATCGTGCCGCCTGCTCCGGGTCAATCCCGACCCCGGAATCCTCCACGGCGACGAGAATGAATTTCGGCTCCGGCGCGCTGGTCCGGACACAGACGACGCGCTCTCGATCTGCGACCGCGTTCATCGCGTCCAGCGCGTTGACGATCAGATTCAAGAGGACCTGCTGCAATTGCACGCGATCTCCCGTCACGGCCGGGAGGTTGGCCGCCAGTTCCGCCTGGAGAGACGCCCCACGCCGGTCCGCCTCGCTTTGCGTCAGAGCGACGACCTCCCGGATGGTATCGTTCAGGTCCAAACGACGCGCGACGGGTTCGCCCTTTCTCAGGAGCGCCCGGATTCGTGCGATCACCTCGCTGGCTCGATTCCCGTCGCGGACGATGCGCTGGATCGCCTCGCGTACCTCGCCCAAGTTCGGGGGGTCAGTGGCGAGCCAGCGCAAAGAGGCATTGGCATTGGTTACCACCCCCGCCAGCGGCTGGTTGACCTCGTGGGCAATCGACGCCGTCAGTTCGCCCATCGTCGTCACGCGCGAGATTCGACCCAGTTCCTCTTTCGTCTCATTCAAGGCTTCTTCCGCGCAGTAGCGCGCCACGCTGGTGCGCAGCAGGATCACCCCGTGCGTCAGGTCGGTCGCCGCCTGCTGGAGCAGTTCCGTCTCTTTCTCGTCAAATGCTGCCGATTCCTCCGAATAAATGACCAGCCCGCCGATAACCATTCCGTCGACGATCAGGGGCAGCGACACCAGCGATTTGATCCCGCAGGCCTCGGCCCGGGCGCGCCACTGCACGAACTTGGGGTTGGATGAGAGTTCGTTATACGCGACCGCCTGCGCCGTCCGCAGAGCGATTCCCGTCGGCTCGAGCTGGCTCTCGTCCTCCCCACAATAAACGTCCACATCGTCCAAATAGCGCTGCGCCTCTCCTGCGCGAGCCACAATGCGAACTGATTTTTCTTCGTTCACGTCGGCAAAGCCAACCCACGCCAGCCGATATCCTCCCACGGCCACCACCTCGCGGCACACCTGTCCCAACAAATCCGACTCCTCCGTATATCGATTCACCGCCTGGTTGCAGGCACTGCGAACCCGCCACGCGCGGTTCAACCGCTGGAGTTCCAACTCCGCCTGTCTTCGGTCCGCAATTTCGGCCGTCAATCTTTCATTGGTCGTCCGGAGTGCCGCGGTGCGCGCCTCCACCTTTTCCTCGAGCTCGCTCCGGGCATCCATCAGCGCCAGTTCATCCCGTCGCTGCCGGCCGCCCAGCCAACTGATGAATCCCCCGGCGAAAAAAAAGACGCCGAATCGTAGAATTTCGCTCGCCGAGTGTTCTACGGGAAAAAGAGGGCTCGGTAAGAAAAATCTCAGCAGGAGCCCCGACAGAAGGGTCGAGCAAATCCCGCTTCCAAAGCCGCCGAACCAGCTACTGAGGACGATGGCACAGAATAAGAACGGCGTTTGAAAAAGGGTGCTGTGCGACGAGTTCTTAAGCGTGGTGTTGGTCAAGAAAGCGGCGCCGACCAACAGCACGGCGGCCGCATATCGGATCACCGGACCGGCACGGTGCCGCCCGAACGGATCGAATCGCCCGCTTTCGGAATGCGGAATCGTGGCGGAATGGGTTCCCATGTCGGCACACCTACATCTTTTCCGAATTCTCGGGAAGCCGCAATCAATCAGTCCTGCGACTCCATCGCCGAAACAGCCGAGCGCCGGAAATCGTTCGCTTTTTGAGCCAAC
>Ga0302326_10006215_pt1 | contig 26855 bp, 18 predicted proteins | sample Palsa_T0_3_FD_202264 | JGI IMG/M metagenome (GOLD analysis project Ga0302326, IMG submission 202264) | Peat permafrost microbial communities from Stordalen Mire near Abisko, Sweden - Palsa_T0_3 | ecosystem: Environmental > Terrestrial > Soil > Palsa > Peat permafrost | place: Sweden: Abisko... | reverse complement strand
TGCAATATGGCATTGATAAAAATGTCAAAAGCCGAGCGTAATAAACAAGTGTCAAAAAAGCCCATCTCGGTGGCATTTTATCTACAGGATGGCGTAGAAGTCCTGGATTTTGCGGGACCCATGGAAGTTTTTTCTTATGCAGGGTTTAAGGTATTTACCGTGTCCAAAACCACCAGCCCGATCCTTTCGCAAGGCATCCTGAAGATCGTCCCCGATTATAGCATTCAGAATGCACCCGCCTCCGATATGATTGCCTTCTTTGGAGGAAACACAGGCAGCGGCTTCAATGACGACGTGATTTCCTGGTTAAAATCGCGTGAGAAAAATACGGACTATTTTTTCTCGGTGTGTACCGGTGCTTTTGCTTTGGGAAAATCGGGTCTTCTTGACAACCGGACCTCCACCACCTATCACTTAAGTATCGACAATCTGAGAAAATCATTTCCCAAAACGAATGTCGTCTCCGACGCACGCTATGTTGACAATGGAAATGTTATTACAACGGCAGGTATTTCTGCCGGAATTGACGGAGCGCTTCATTTGGTAGCCAGGCTAAAAGGGGAACAAGCAGCCATAGAAATCGCCCGTTTAATGGAGTATGACAAGTGGGTGCCTAAAGAGGGACTAATACTTTCCAAAAAATAATGACTTCAGGGGAAAAATGTAGTCGCGGTTTACCGTCCCCGAAGTAAGCGAACTTAATCATCACTAATGGGTATTGCGAACTTCTTATGTCTTCTCATCGATTTCACTTTCCCAATAGGCCTAAGAGCCTTTTGAGATAATGTGTAAACATCAATCCTTGATCCGATGCCGGCAGTCAGCGATTTGGCAACCCAGTCGAAACCGGCAAAGAGTGAAAACGCCTGCGATCCCACGAATCCACCGGTAAAGAATCCTGCCGGCTTCGTTAGATTAAAACTATAGTTACCAAGCTTATTTTGTATTCCAATGTCGGCAATCAGACCAATAAAAAGCGTCGGATTAACAATGACTTTGTCATCCTCGCTGAAGGTAAAGTAACCAAAAAACCAGGTGTAGCCATACCCCAAACTGATGTCCGGTGATAATTGATATTGGCTGTTCTTGAATTCCGCCCGGGTAAATGAAATAGGAATGGTTGGAGAACCGAGGAACCTCGCTCTGTAGCGCGTATTATAATATAGGGTGTCTGGCCATCGATCCGACCTCTTCTTGTGTGATTTAGCCTCGCCCGGAAATGTATATCCCCTTTTGCGCAAAAACTTTCCAGTCGGGCTTTTTTCTTCTGTTTGTCCTATAGCTGCCGAAGCCATAAAAAAGAAAAGCATCAAAAACAGAATGTCTTTGCGGGAAACAAGATCCCTTTTGGGCTGTCCGGAGGAGATTGAATTTCGGCAAATCAAAATCACACCATTAAGATGGATGATGAATTAGTTGTCATGAGTGCTAAAAATCTGTGCCAGTGCCGGAGAAATCAGAGGGCTTTCCGTCTCCATTTTTTTTGGATAACCTAAAAATACAAGCATGGTCATGGGCTCGTTTGACAATATGGAGAACCGATTTCTTAAACCTTCATGTTTTCCGGTGTTCCCATTTGTGACCCATTTGCGTCTCAAGATCGGGTTTCACTAGCTCTTCTTTTAGTTGCGTTTTGTGGAAACAATTCTACATTATCCTGACTCATTATCCGGCCCAAAATGTTTTGCGGGGCATTTCAAGAATTCTTAAAAGAAATTCTTCCGCTCTTACCTCGGACTTTTATAGAACCTTATCGGTTCGCCGGATCATGTAAATTGGCTTTTAAAACAGATAAGGAAAAACAATTTTTCTTTCCATCGGATAGTCCGAAAAATTCCGATGATACCAATCGTGATGATTTTTGGCCCGGGGCACCAGGTTGGCAAGAGTCCACACCATAAACGTAAACGCCGGCAGGTTTTCCGCCATGAGGGCAAAGCCGGACCATTCTATGATTTCCCCTAAAAGATTGGGCGAAGAAACAAATTTAAAAAGGAATCCGTAAGGAATTTTATATCCCGTCTCACCCCAGTGGCGAAGATGGATCAGAATAGAATCCGATCTCCAATTGATGATCATTCCACTCAGGAAAAGAATGGCTCCGGTCAAAAAAGGAAAACTCATCAACCAGCTCTTATTATAATCCTCTAAAGGAGTCAGTTCAGCCAGGTAGTATCCATTGAGTCCTGCATTTACGATATTAAAAAATACAGCACTCCCAACAATGACGAGAGGCATTTTTTTGGGTGTTGATTTGATTCGAAAAGGATAGACCAGCGTTCGGTTAACGTAATGAATGATCCATAGTGCAAACAAGATCCAGACATACGATTTAAAAGAATGATCACCCCAAAAAAGAAAATACACCATGATCGACAAGGAGGGGAACTCCATGATGAACCATGCCATTTTGTTGTTCATGGCTCCGCCCCATTTCTCAGAAGTATGTCTTCCGAAAGGAACTGTGATAAAGAACATGGTGATATGGACAATTACGGCTATGAATAACCAGATGTACGATATGTTCCTGAGCGTTTGTAACTCCATATTTTAATTGCAGGTTTAGTCGGTATCCGCCATTGACAAAAAATCCCATTACTCCTTCCGGTAAATGTATTACCTTATGGCAAAGCACACATTTTCATCCATGAAAAGAATTCACATTTTCCTTATTTTAACCTTCGCCTTGGCGTACACGGCTGAAGCCCAGACCGCCAATGGATACGATCCCCAATTTTTTGACAAACTCAAATGGCGCAATATCGGTCCGCAGCGCGGCGGCCGGTCATTGGGCGCGACCGGTAGTCCGGGCCGTCCCAACGAATATTATTTTGGTGCCACCGGCGGTGGGCTGTGGAAAACCACCGACGGCGGACAGGAATGGGCTCCGGTAACCGACGGCCAGATCTCCTGTTCGTCTATTGGGGCGGTTGCCGTGGCTGAAACCAACCCCGACATCATCTACATCGGCGGGGGAGAAACGGATTTACGCGGTAGTATCACCCAAGGCGATGGAGTTTACAAATCTTCCGACGGTGGCAAAACGTGGCGATCGCTCGGACTTAAAGAAACTCAATCCATATCCCGAATCCGTATCCACCCGACGAATCCCGACATTGTGTATGTGGCCGCGTTGGGCCACCCGTACGGGGACAATGAGGAGCGGGGCGTATTTAAATCCATCGATGGTGGTAATACATGGAAGAAAGTATTATACGTAAGTCCAAAAGCCGGCGTCCCGGATTTAATTATTGACCGGACGAATCCCAGGATCATGTATGCGTCGACCTGGCAAGTCTACCGCAAGACCTGGAAGATGTGGGGTGGTGGCCCTGATTGCAAACTGTGGAAATCCGAAAACGGAGGCGATACGTGGAACGAGTTGACTAAAAACCCCGGCATGCCGGACGGGCCCTTCGGCAAAATCGGAATTACCGTGTCTCCTTCAGACCCCAAACGGTTATGGGCCATTATTGAAGCAAAAGACGGCGGAGTTTACCGCTCCGACGACGGTGGTGGGTCCTGGAAAAAAACAAATGACGAGCGCAAGCTACGACAACGTGCTTTTTATTATTCGAGGATTTACGCCGACCCCCTTGATCGCGAAACGGTATATTGTGTGAATGTGGACTTCTTTAAATCGACCGATGGCGGCGTGAAATTCGAGCAAATCACCTCGCGTCACGGCGACCATCACGACTTGTGGATCGATCCGAATAATTCACAACGTATGATCCTGGCCGACGATGGCGGTGCCGTGGTGTCCGTGAACGGAGGCAAGTCGTGGACCGAGCAGGATTATTCCACAGCACAGATGTATCATGTAACCACCACTAACCATGTTCCGTACCAGGTGGCGGGAGCCCAACAGGATAATACCACCATTGCCATCCCCAGCGATGGGTGGAGAAATATGAACGTATTAGGAGAATGGGGCTATGATGTGGGTGGAGGTGAGAGCGGTTACATCGTTTCGCATCCGCTAAATCCAGATATCTTTTATGCCGGAAGTCAAGGCGCTTTGTTGACCCGCTACGATCGTACAACCGGTCAAATCAGAGACATACAAGTGTATCCACGTTTTTTTTCCGGTGAGCCGGCCAGTGCCTTGCCCGAGCGATGGCAGTGGACCTTTCCCATTGTTTTCTCGCCCGTTGATCCGAAGATCATGTATACCTGCTCACAACACGTGTGGAAAACCATAGACGATGGCCAAAGTTGGGAAAAGATCAGCCCGGACCTCACCTTTGCCGACCCCGAAACGTTGGGTCCTTCTGGCGGTATTATTACCAACGACATGAATGGTCCGGAAATCTATGCCACCGTTTTTGCGCTTACCCCTTCTTACCACGACGTCAACACAATTTGGGCAGGTTCGGATGATGGCAAGATTCAAATCACGAGGGATGGTGGAAAAAAATGGACCGAAATAACACCGAAGGAGCTACCCAAGAATTCAGTGGTAGCGATCATCGATGAATCAAGGCATACCCCGGGAACAGCTTTTGTTGCTGCTTTCCGGTATCAGGTAGATGACCGTCAGCCGTATGTCTTCCGCACCAATGATTATGGCAAAACATGGACAAAGATTGTAACGGGAATTAAGGATGGACACTTTGCAAGATCGGTTCGTGAAGATCCCGTTCGTCCCGGTTTGCTGTTCCTAGGGACTGAACACGGAGTTTATGTCTCTTTCAATTCTGGTGATACCTGGCAGCCTCTGCAACTCAATCTGCCGGACACACCCGTGCGCGATCTTGTAGTTAAAGACAACGATGTTGTCCTGGGTACGCACGGTCGCGGGTTTTGGATTTTGGATGATATTGAACCGTTGCGACAACTCACCCCCGATCTCATGAAACAATCTGCCATCTTTTTTCAGCCGGGGGATGCGATCCGGGGTGTTTACAATGCGGTATTTCAATATTATCTCAAGGGCAAAGCAGATTCGGTAAAGATCGAAATTCTGGATATGCAAGGGAAGGTTGTGATGACAATGAAGGGAGATCAGCCGGAATATAAACCCGACCCAAACATTCCCAGGTGGGAAAGGGAACCTGAAAAGCCGACCACTGCGGCTGGACTTAATACCTATGAATGGAACCTGCGCTACCCAGGGGCGACCACTTTTGAAGGCATGATCCTTTGGGGAGCGAATGCAAAGAATGGGCCCAATGCTCCTCCCGGAAAATACCAGGCACGATTCACGTCCGGAGGATATTCGCAAACCTATCCCTTTCAGGTGAAGACAAATCCCAACCTGAAAGGCGTCACGGAAAATGATCTTAAGGAAACTTTCGACCTGGCAATGAAAATACGGGATAAGGAAAGTGCGGCTAATGAGGCCGTCATCCAAATCCGGAAAATACGCAAGCAAATTGAAGCCGGGTTGAAGGAGACAAATGACGCTGCCGTAATTCAGGCGGCCAAAGATTTGCTGACCAAAGTTACCGTCATTGAAGAAGATCTTTATCAGGTAAAAAACCGGAGCGGGCAAGATCCGCTCAACTTCCCCATCAAATTGGGTAACCGGATTTCTGCTTTACGGAGAAGCCTGGAAAGCGGAGACAACAAACCCACTGCAGGTGCTTATCAGGTTTTTGACGAATTGTCGAAGGAGTTGGACGTGGATTTAACAAAATTAAATATCGTCCTTACCGGGGGTCTTCCGGCGCTTAATCAGTCGTTGCATTTGAATAAGTGAGTTTGTTATGTGATTTTTCATGCTCGTTTGAGTCGAAAAACCATCAACGGAGAACTATTAGCCAACAACTCAGGACTTAGCGATTTGCGAACAGACAAACAAGAAGCAACTGTTTATTTGCCGACGGATTTCTCCCATTGTTTAAGCCTAAAATTTCCGGGCGCGAACGAAAGTCCCTTCATAAGGACCTCTCTGGCTTTGGTTTTTTGACCCTTGTTGATGTAATATTTTACGGCTTCATCGTAAGCGTCTCCGATCTGAGATTCATCGAGGGTCATGTCTTTGTTGCTTTTGACTATTTCTTCGAATTCCATCCTGTATTTATTACCCTCTTCGGGATGACCAATTTCAAAATCTTCCTGGAATTGGGCCAAACAGACAATGGCCGCAAACGAATTGAGTGCACTATATTCTTTTAAAGAAGGATAAATGGTTTGATAATATTTGATGGAATCTAATTTCATTTTGTTGTCTTTCGAATGCAAAGTAGTCGTCAATACGCTGATGAATATTCTATTAAGGTCGACATTGTTGGGCTGAAGGTTTAATGCCTTTTGGAAATAAGGTTTCGACCTGAAAATGTTCCCCTGATTATACGCGGCCCTGCCGTTTTCGTAGAAATAAATATAGGATATGTCGTCGGATAATTCTTTGTCCTGGATGCCGGCCAGGAAGAGCTGATAGCACTCCCTGTAAAGGCTTTTATCATTATTGCGAAATAATACTTCCTGCGTCAAGTTTGAAAATTCGCCTTTGATCATATCAGGCGTTACACCTAACTCTCTGTATCGGGATAATTTTGCAACAAGAATCGATTTCTCCTTCGGACTAAGTTTTTCTTTTTCGACAACTTGTAAGCCGAAGTTCATTAAAAGAAATTCCGATCGACTGGAGCGATAGAACAAATAGCCCTTTTCTATTTGCCGGTAAGAACCCAGTTGATCACCGTGGCCATTCCTGAAAAGAGCATCATTCATGTAATGAATTCCTACTAATTCAAGTAAATCTATTTTTTGATCTCTAAAATAGTATTGGTTAAACAGCTCGTCCGTGCTTTTTTGACCAAGTTCTGCCTGACCTATGAGTTTGACGCTTTTGAGCGTATTAATAAAATTCTGTTTGTACGTGGCATCGAAAGTCAGATATCCAAAAAGGGGAGTTGTGGTTTCTACGATAATATTTTCAACATTGGGATAGGCCAGGAGATAAACATGGGTTGGTTTTTCTTTGATCTCATAGGGTATTTTTAACGCATCAAAAATCAACGCATAAAGCGCAGTTGCTGTCACGCAATTGTACGTTCCCGTCGAGAATACTTCATAAAACCGCGTCTCCAGTTCATATTTTCGAAGTATGGCTAAGTGAATAAAGTCATAGATTTGCTTGATTTTCTTCGCCGGCTTTTTCTTTTCAACTCCTTCGATACGCAGAGAATTTACAAGAGCTATAATTTCCTTTTTAACTTTCTGAGCACGACTTTCGTCCATCGTGGGGTCAGTGGCCAGTAAAAAATCGGGAATGTGCGAATGATCTTTATCTTTAAAGTATTCAAGAAAATTCTGACGTTCAAAATCAGATGAGAATTTAAGGTCCTTTAATGAAACAAGGGAATCAAGTGATTGTCCAAAAGCCGGCCACGATAAAGAAAGGATAAACAAGATTAGGACAGAGGGATTTATTTTCATCATTCCAAAATACTATAAAACAATAAATTTTCTAAATTCCGTCGGCTATTTCTATTCCCACCGCAAACCATTGGGTTGATCAAAGCATTAGGTCGAATTGATTTGCAATTAGTGATTGCAGAATTCTGGTTGTGAGTTGAGCGATTTTTCATTAAAGTCGACAAACGAACAACCAATTCTCCGTCTTCGCGGAGTCTCCGTCTCGGGACTTTGCGGCACTCTCGGCCGTCTTGATTCGCGATTAGTGCCTGTAGAATTCTAAGTTGTGAGTCAAGAGATTCCTCATTAAAGTCGATAAACGAACAACGAGCAGTTAACCACCAGCTATAAATTTGCTCTTTCCTGATAAATTTATTAATTTACTTAACAAAATATAAGGATATGTCAAAGGAATACTTAGGCGAGTTCGAAGAATTAATTCTAACACTGGTTGCCGCCCTCCAGGAGGATGCTTACGGAGCTGCTATCGCCGCGGAGGTTGAAAACAAAGTAAAGCGGGACGTAAACCTAAGTGCAGTTCACGTAACTCTTTATAGGTTACAAGACAAGGGATACATCAAGTCGGTTTTGGGAGGCGGCACAAAAGAAAGAGGGGGGCGAAGAAAAAGAATTTATTCGATCACAAGCGCGGGTATGGCCATCCTGCGGGCCATGAAAGAGACACGGATTGACTTGTGGAAAATGGTCCCCCAACTGAAAATATCATGATGGAAACGGAAAAATACACGGAGCCCCGAAATATGCTCTTCGCGTTTTGAAATGGTTTTGCCCGGACTATATCTACGAAGAAATCGAGGGCTCTCATTCAGAAATTTCAACGCGATATAAAAGCATCTACCAAAGAAGAAAGCGAGGAGAAGGTTTATTTGGAATTCGGTCAGGTTTTTCAGACCGGGAATAATTTTACGGAACCGGTTCTCCATGGAATTAAACCAAACCGATTTGATCAGGAATTATTTCACGATTGGCATTCGAAACTTACTCAAAAGAAAGGTGTATTCTTTTATTACTATTTTCGGCTTAGCCATTGGTATTGCTGCTTGCCTCGTGATCTGGAAGTACGTTGATTTCGAGTTGAGTTATGATTGGTTCCATAAAGACGCGGATAACAAATATAGAATTGCCAGTTCGCTCTATTCGGAAGGGGGCGAACCCTTCACCGGATATGACCTGGCGCCCGCCTTATTGAACGAATTACCGGAAATCAAGTCCTGCGTCCGAACCCACGGATTTGGAGAAGCGTTCGTAAGTTATCACTCCCCCGCCGGCAAAGAGGTCTCGTTTGAAGAAAAAGACATCCTGATTGTTGACTCTACTTTTCTCGATTTCTTTTCTTTCAACGTCGTGCGGGGTGATCCAACAACCGCGTTGGATAAGCCTTCTTCTTTGGTCATCACCGAGACAATAGCCGAAAGATATTTTGGAAGAGAAACAGACCCGGTTGGAAAGACAATCCACTTGTCAAAAGGATGGGCGGATGGAGACTATCAGGTGACCGCGGTTCTAAAAGACCTTCCGCAGAATTCCAATTTCTCATTTTCGATGTTGTCTTCCATGCACAACCTGCTGCATACGGATTTCTATCGCAATGGACGAAATGCCCATTGGAATAATTTTTTCACCTACATTGAATTATTCCAGAATGCAGACCGTGTAAACCTGGAAGCCAAAATACCTTCCTTCATCGCCAGGTACACATCCTATGATAAGAATCTGAATAGTCACAGACCTCAACTCCGGCTTCAACCCATCCGTCAAATTCATTTCTCGCCGGATTTTGTCAATCCGGAGGGTAATCATTATAAAATTTATTTCCTTCTTCTTATTTCTGCTTTTATTCTGTTCATGGCGTGGACAAATTATGTCAACCTCTCAACGGCACGTGCCACGGAGAGAGCAAAGGAAGTAGGCATTAAAAAAACGATCGGCGTGCAGGAACGCCAATTGAGGTGGCAATTCATGTTCGAATCATTAATTATAAATCTCCTCGGCATACTCGTCGCCGTTGGATTATCTCTCCTGCTCTTACCGGTGCTCGGCGACATTATCGACAAGAAATTATCCATCGATTTCAACGATTTGAATGTCTGGCTTCTTCTGTTTTTTTTATTGTTGGCCGGAACAGGGGTGTCTGGATTCTATCCGGCGTTTATACTTTCTTCCGTTCGCACTATTGATGTCTTAAAAGGAGCCGCCAAAGTGAAAGGCCGTCCGTCGCTCCGACGATCCTTGGTTCTTTTTCAATTCGCGTCCTCCCTGATATTGATTGCCGGAACTTTCGCTGTGTATAACCAAATCTATTTTATGAAAAACCATGAGAAAGGTTTTGATATGAACCAAATGCTGATTGTCAAGGCGCCAAGAAAAGACCCAAAAAGGTTAGAAGAAAGACTTATTTCTTATAAAGATCAATTACAACAATTTTCTTTTGTCAACCATGTAGCTTCTTCTTTGGTCGTCCCGGGCGGCAGTTATAATTGGGGTACTTTAATGCGAAGAGAGGGGACACCCAAGGAAGAAAACAAAAACGGGTACGCCATCTGGGTAGATCCCGATTTCATCGAGACGTACGGAATGAAACTCGTGTCGGGAAAGGTGTGGAATCGATGGATGGCTTCCGATATGAAAAGTGTGTTGATCAACGAAGCTTGGATTAGGGGATGCAGAAAAAGCACTTACGTCAAAAATCATCATCAAAGGAACAGATGATGATAAGGGAGCGGATACCGTGGCCATATTAGGCGTTTTGAAGAATTATCATTGGAGTTCATTGAAAGAGGAATATTCGCCCATCGTGATGATCCCGCAAAAAATTTCCGGAGGTTTATTCTCAATTCAATTAACTACCCAAGGAATACACGAATCGATTGAAAAAATCCGGGAACAATATCAACTGCATTTTCCCGATGAAGCTTTTACCTATTTCTTTCTCGATGATTTTTACAACAAACAATACCGGGAGGATGAGCAGTTTGAAAAAATATTTAGCCTGTTTGCCATTCTTGCCATCGCTATTGCCTGCCTCGGCCTTTGGGGCTTGACTTCCTTTACGACCCTCCAGCGAATAAAGGAGATCGATATCCGCAAGGTCCTGGGCGCCTCTGTAAAGAACATCATGGTTTTGCTTTCCAGACAATATTTAAATTTGATCCTGATGGCCAGCCTGATTGCCTCACCGATCGCCTGGTACGCAATACACGTGTGGCTTAGAAATTTTGCGTACCGCATCAGCCTTTCCTGGGAATTATTTGCGGTTCCTGTTTTGATTCTGTGCGTTCTGACTTTTATTACGATTAGTGTACACATCACCCGGGCTGTACTTGCCAATCCCGTTGAATCCCTGAAATCGGAATAAGCTACTCTTATTAATCCTTTTTCGGATAGCCAAAGTTGACCATCCAAATAATACCGAACTTGTCGACGAGCATGCCAAAATAGGCACCCCAAAACGTGTCGGCAATAGGCATGGTAATTTTTCCACCTTCGGAAAGGCGGGTGAAGATTCTGTCCGCTTCATTTTTGCTTTCGGCCGTTACGGACAGGGAAACATTTTGCCCTGTGGTAACACGGCCCATCAAGGGATTAGCGTCACTTCCCATCAAAATAGTTTCTTTGCTGATGGGCAGGGAAACGTGCATTATTTTCTCCTTCGCGCTTTCAGGCAGTTCGTGGCCTTCAATGGGAGGCATATCCTTAAACTTACTTAATGTTAGAAATTGGCCGCCGAAGACAGATGTGTAAAAAGCGAAGGCCTCGTCACAGTTGCCATTGAAGGTTAAATACGGATTTATGAGTGCCATAATTTGTTGTTTTGATGGTACGTTGAGTTCGTCGGAAATTAAGGTTTCACCAGAAGTTTGCCCTAAAGTAATGGTTTTTCTCGTCCTAAAAGGAGCGAACTCTTGGCCCAGCATGGCTACCGGACGAAGAAGTCTTCACCTACAAAGAAAATATTTTACAAAAAGATCACCTCGACCGGATCTCTTTCCGCATGAAGGAGACATAGGACAATGCAAAACAAACGACCGTGGCGGCAATGAGTCCTGTCAGCTGTGGCCATACCAGCAGTAAACTCTGGCCGAGCGGAAGCGGGCTCGGAATAGCGCCGATGATTTGCTCCATGGTCAACGGTCCCAGGCTGCGAACCGAGGGCACTAGCAGTGTTGTTGTTGCCTCACTGAAAAGCTGACTGGGCATGATTTGCAAAAGGTTTAAAATAAATTCCCGGTAATGAATAATCTGCTGTACCGAAGCCGTTTTCGCAGGCTCAATGGATTTGGCAATCAACTTTACGATCATGCCGTAGAACACACTGAAGAATAACCATACCGCAATACCCGCCAGTGCCGACGTGGAGGCCTGGCGGAATCGTACCGAAAACAGAATCGATAAATTCAACCAGAAGGCCACGTAAAAAATGCTGAGCAGCAGAAAGGCAATGATCCGCAGAAATTCCTCGGCGGTAGGTGGAATGCCGATCTCGATAAGTCCGATTCCCATGAAAAGAAAACCGAGGGCGAAGAACATGACGCTAATGACAATCAGAGCGGCTGTAAACTTGGCGATGATTAAATAGTCGCGATGAATGGGTTGGGCGATAACGCGGCTGAGCGTCCCTTTGATTTGTTCCGAATTAACAGCATCAAATCCGAGGCTTATACCCAACAAAGGTCCGAGAAAGCTGATAAAGACAAAAAAGGAGGGGAGCGTGCCGTCGGATACGGTAAACAACTTCAAAAAGAAAAATGAACTTACCGGATCGTTGGGCTTCGTCGCGGCCTGACCGATATTGCCTAATGCTGTATAGAGTGATCCAAAGCATGTTAACGCAATGATCGCAATCAGTATAATGAAACGCCAGCTTCGCACGTGATCGGAAATTTCTTTGCTTACGATCACCCAGAACGGATGGAGTATGCGGTCGTTATTTTCAACCCGTCTGAAAAAGCGGGAGAGGCCTTGCCTTGGATGCTCCGCCGATTTCACTGAATCACTCATGATTTCCAGCTCCTTCAAAATAATGACGATAAATATCATCCAGCCCGTATTCTTTCTTTTGCAGAAAGTTTAATCCTGCTCCCGATTCAACAATAACCCGGGCCACATCGGTAGCCACGTCGCGTGAGCAACCGATACGAAAAATATCATTCTTGAGTTGAATCGTCATTACCCCATCGATATTTTGCAGTGCCTTTTGCAACTTTTCTCCGGCGCCGTCAGACATCGAGGGGAAACCAATGCCAGCTTCAATAATAAAGGGTTCATTGGAGAATAATTTCTGCGACAGGGTTTGAATATTTCCTTCAGCAAGCAGCTTCCCGCTGACAAACAAACCGACGCGGTCACACACTTGTTGCATCTGATGCAGATGGTGTGAAGACAATAATACCGTAAGCCCTTCCTCTCCGCTCAATTGAACGATTAAATCCAGAAATTCTCTAACTCCTTTAGGGTCAATTCCCAGCGTGGGCTCATCCAGAATGATCACGTCAGGGTTTTTGATCAACACATCCGCGAGCCCAAGACGCTGACGCATGCCACGTGAATACTTTCCGGTTTTTTTTTCGAACGCATCGGCCAGACCAACCCGATTGAGCAATTGCTCCGCTTTTTCCCCGGCTACTTTTTTTGACATGCGGTTGAGCCGGGCTGTATAGATAAGATTTTCTAACCCGGTGCGGTCTTCATAAAACCCAACATCTTCGGGCAAATACCCAACCCTCCTCTTGACCTCGATGGGATTACTCGTTGAATCAATGCCGCATACTTTTACCCATCCCGAGGTCGGTTCTGTCAATCCGAGCATCATCAGGATGGTCGTGGACTTCCTGGCCCCATTGGGTCCCAGCAAACCGAAAATCTCACCCCGCTGAACTGACAGATTAAGATGATCGACGGCCGTATACGATTCGTATTTTTTGGTCAGGTCAGTAAGCTCGATGATAGTCTGGCTCACACTTACCTCCTTCCGTATTTGCGGAACAGATAATACACACTACCCACGGCGATCAAGATGATCAATATGCCGACCCAACCCCACAACAAAGGTGTCTGGACAGAGACCCTGTACGCGGCTTTGGCAATTACTTCCGGGGTTCTGGCTTCCAGGTTCACCATGTAGTCTCCGGGAATCGCTTTCTTATCGGCTTTGATGGTAGCAAACACCTGGCCTGTTTCACTGGGTCTGAGTTTCTCAATTTTTTTTGGATCAAAAGTTATGTCCCAGTTGGTAGGCCCATTGTAGTTGAGGGTAATGTCTTTTAGCTCGGCGGAACCGGTATTTTTTATCTGGAGCTCGACCTTTTTTTCTTCACCCGCTGTAACGGTCGTGTTCAACAGGCCCTGAGGAGTTGTCAGGTCCATAGTGTAGGTACCCGTAATAACTACTTCCAACTCGAGCGTGGCCGAAGTTGTGTTAGTAACTGCACTTACAGGTACTTTATATGTACCGGCTTCAATCTGATCCGGGGGATCGAGGTCAAGGGTTATGTTTTCGTTACTGTTTGCTTCGATGCTCACTGAGGTGGCAGGCTTATAGCTGACTTTGAACGTTGCGCTCCAACCCGGTAGCGTATTAGCTATCAGTGCATAAAGTTGCTTATCCCCGGTGCGGTTTTTTAATTCAGCTGTGAAGGTGAACGTCGAATTGGAGTGGCCCTGCATGTTGGCCTGCTTGGTCGTAAATTCTGTTTTGAACGTTCCCTGCTTTGACACCGTCACCGTCAGCGGCAGCGAATCAAATCCGTTGGCTACAACCCTGAACCGGTAGGTTCCTTTGTCTACCTGCAAGGGTACCATCACCCGGAGGGTGAAATTCTTCTTTTCTCCGGGAAGTACTGAAATCTGCCCAATGTTCCACCCTCCTGACTTCAAATCATAATTCCATCCCTTCGGAATCCCGGTCAGAGAAATTTCAACATTTCTCACTCCGGCGCTCCCATTAATGATTTCGATCGTATAATCAATCGACTCGCCGGGCGAAACTGAGATTTTAGTGAAAGGTGTGTACAGCGTGATGTCCTGCGCCGCATAAGAGGCGTGACCACCGATGAACAGAATCCCCACTAAAAGGGATAAAAAAAGACGTAACCATTTTGCGCTTGTTGACATAAAATCCTCTGGATAAATTTTTGATGATTTGCGGGCAAATATAGAAATTGATTAAAAAAATAAAAATTGGCCCGAAAATTTTTTAGGATAAGTTTGCCATGCGCTGTTATTATGAAAAGGAAAATTGCGGTGGTTATTCCGACCGTTCTCCTGATTGCAGGGTGTCGGACGATTCGACCCCCGGCGCCTGTTATCCTCCCCAATGAACCCATTGTCGTTCAGCCCCTGCCTCCTTCCTATATTGATATCCCCATAACGCTGGATGTGACCCACCTGTTTGCCGAACTGAACAATGCTATTCCTAAAGAGGATTATTCTGATCATTGGCCGGATATGCAAGGGTCGGGAGACTGCAGAGTTCAATATAAATGGTTCTTTAGAAGATCTCCTCTCGCTTTTCAATTATCCGGAAACGTTATTACCATGTCCTCCACCGGGTCCTTCGCAGCCGAAGCAAAAGCAAGACCGTGTTGCGGTAAACTTTGTCCCTGGGTTTCCGTTGGGTGTGGCACAGACACTCAACCTGTAACTATAAACATTGGACTTTCCTCCTCTATCCGCCTGGAAAATAACTATGATCTGAAAACAGTCACCTCATTATCCGGTTTTGTGCCCGGGAATCCGTGCTTCATACCTTCACTGCACTTCAATGTTACAGACCGGATGGCAGCAAGAGCAGAATCAAAAATTAAGACGGCTTTAGAGGAATTCGATCATACCCTGGGGCAAATCAATCTCCGTTACAAAATTGAACCGATATGGAAAATTTTGTTTAAACCCATACCGATCAATTCCATTGGATTTATTGCATTAAATCCATCGGAAGTTCGCGTAAGCAAACTAAGCGGAGACGGTCACATCATCGGTCTCTCGGTCGGGCTCACCGCCCAGCCGAACTTTACATTGACCCGGCCGGATTTCCCAACCTCTCTGCCGATGCCCGACCTTTCTTCAATGCCCCCCGGAAATGGATTTACGGTTTACATCGATGGTAAACTGGACTATGCACCTTTATCCGCGTTGTTAAATCAGGAATTGAATTCCATTGGCAAAATTCTTTTTGACAAAAGTGATTATATAGTGCTCAGCGACGCTGAAGTTTTTGGAGTCGGGAATTCAAAGCTTTTTATTAAAGTGAATATTAACGGAAAAGCAGAAGGCATAAAATGCAAAGGTTGGTTATATTTTTGGGGCAGCACTTCCTACAATGTCAACACCGGCGAACTTTCGTTTTCCAATCTGGACTATTATCTAAAAACCAACAGTATTCCTGTACGCTTTGCGAATTGGCTACTGGCTTCCGCACTAAAACAAAAATTGCAGGAAAAAGCGAAATGGAATATTTCTTCCGTTCTGGAAAAGATCAAACTGAATGCGAACGCGACATTGAATAAGGAAATATCAACAACAATAAAATTGGATGGCAAAGTAGTAAATTTGAATATGGTCGGTTTTTATCCTTTAAAAGAATACCTATTGTTACGGGTACAAGCAGAGGGACAACTGAGTTTAAAAGTGCTATAACACAAACCGTATTCCCATCATCGCTAAATGTCTTTATTCTAATCCAGCTTTGTCAGGTTACTCCCAACTGAGTCAAGCCGGGCGGCCACTCATTCACGTCGATGGCCGGATTATTTCTCACTCGCAAACCCCTGCAGGGCCGCAAATATCCGGCTCAAAAGGTTTTTATTTCGTCCCGTTCGCGTAATCAAACACGAGGTTACAAAGGGCATTAATACCCAATTTGAATCCGCTTTCGTCGATATAAAATTGTGGCGTATGATGCGGTCCGGCCAAGGAAGGATCTTTTCCTTTGGGCATGCCCCCGAGAAAGAAGAAAAAGCCGGGCACCTTTTCGCTAAAGAAAGAAAAGTCCTCACTTCCAGTCCGGGCGGGTACTATCTGCACATTTGCCTCCCCAGCCGTTTTGTCCAAAGACGGAAGCATACGACTGGTCAGGGCAAGATTATTGAAAGTAACCGGGTAATGGAGACTGTATGGTAGTTCGACCGTGACCGAGGCCCCGGCTGCCGCGGCTGTATGCGTTGCAATTTCATTAATGCGCCGGATGACCATTTTTTCATCCTCCGAACTCAGTGTCCTGACCGTGCCGAGCATCTCCACCTTTTCAGAAATGATATTGGAACGATTTCCCCCATGGATAGAACCAATGGTAACGACGGCGGGATTACTCGTTACGTCCACGTTCCTGCTCACGATGGTCTGCAAAGCGTTGATGATTTGTGCAGCCACCGGAACCGGGTCAACTGACAGCCAGGGCATTGCGCCATGCGAAGGTTTACCCTTCACCGTAATTTTCAGATCATTGACCGAAGCCATTGCTCCACCAGGACGGTAGGTAATTGTTCCTACTTCATTTCCTGATGAAATATGCAATCCGAAGATGACATCTACTTTCGGATTCTCCAGAACGCCTTCTTTAATCATCAAAGAAGCACCTCCTTCTTCTCCGGGAGGAGCGCCTTCTTCCGCGGGTTGAAAAATAAACTTTACGGTACCTTTCAATTCCTTTTTCATTGAGGAGAGGATTTCGGCGACACCCATCAAAATGGCTACATGTGAATCATGGCCACAGGCATGCATAACGGGTACTTCTTGGCCATTGTATTCTCCTTTCGCTGTCGATTTAAAGGGTAAATCGTTGTCTTCCAAGACAGGCAGCGCGTCCATGTCCGCGCGCAGGGCAATAACGGGCCCCGGAAGGTTTCCCTTTAAAATCCCCACAACACCGGTTTTGGCCACGCCGGTTTTTACTTCGATTCCAAGCGATTGCAGATGCTTGGCAATCAACGCGGAGGTTCGGATTTCACGATTGCTCAGTTCCGGATGTTCATGAATGTCCCTTCGCCAGGCAATCACTTTTGCCTCTTCGACATCGGCTTTGGTTTTGATGGTCTGGCGAATTTTGTCGGATTGTGCTGAAATCGGAAGGCAGGAGAACAACAGGAGTAATGTAAAAAGTGATTTCATCGTTGAGCAAGGTTTATGATTTATGAATTTGGATTTTTCAGAATAAGGTTATGAGACGAAAGAATAAAGATCGGGAAAAAGTTTGATAGCAATTCGATTAGTATGATTTTTAACATGAATAAAAAAATGAATAGGCCCACAACTATTGGAGTTATCGGTGCAGGTGGATTCGCGTTTTTTGCCGTTACTGAATGGGTCAAAATTCCCGGCGTTAAACTGGGCGGCATCTATGATGAAAACAGCAATAATGCCTTACGGTTAAAAGACGTTGATGCTTCAGCAAAAATTCATACTTCGTTGCAGGAGCTTTGCGGGGACCCCTCAATTGACCTGGTCTATATTGCTACACCGCCATTTTTACATTATGCTCAGTCAAAAATGGCTTTGCTGTCCGGCAAACATGTTATCTGCGAAAAGCCGGCGTCGACTGAATTAGTTCATGCGCAGGAATTAAGAGAGCTGGCCCGGGAGAAAAAATTACTTTTTGTGGTGAATTTAATGCAGCGTTACAATCCTCTGTATGAAGCTGTTAAAGAGTTAATTCGAAAAGATGTTCTGGGCAATTTTCTTCACGGTTTTTTTGAAAACTACGCTTCCGATGAATTTTTGGCACCGGAGCATTGGTTTTGGGATGAGGAAAAAAGCGGAGGTATTTTTATTGAACACGGAGTCCATTTTTTTGACATGTTTGTCGGATGGCTTGGGCCGGGTAAAGTAATCGCCGCCCAAAAATTACAAAGAGCTAATTACAAAAATGTTTGGGACAAGGTTCATGCAACCGTTCGATTTCCTAATGGACTGGTTAATTTCTATCATGGCTTTGACCAACCCAAAATAATGGACCGGCAGGAAATGAGGCTTTTGTTTGAACGGGGAGAAATTACATTGTTTGAATGGGTGCCTACACGATTAAAAATGACAACGCTTTGCACCGAGGAAGAGTTACAAATGCTTTCCTCCATTTTTCCGGCAGCGGCGATTGAAATAATGGAACGTCATGAAATACCCGTCGTTGCAACGGCGCGGTTCAGGAAAATAAAATACAACTACAAGATAAAACTTGACACCGGCGACACGGTAAGGAAACAAACCCTATATCAGGAGTTAGTGACAGCCCTTTTTAACGACCAGCTTGCCTGGATAAAAGACAGAACTCATATTCGAAAAATTGATCAGGATAATGCCGTGGATTCCCTCCAACTGGCAGAAGAGGCTGAACTCACGGCGGTTAAACTTCGCAATTGAAATGCCCCTCAGATGACTTGCGATTAGTGCAGTCCCAGTTATTTATAATAATTCTAAATAAATTCTTAGAAAATCTTTTGACGTGAGACACATAAGTTTACTTTTGACTTAATTTATATTAAGTCTAAATAAAAGTAAAACAGTTCTCTATGCAAGAAGTTGCATTCAATTCGTTGATAATAAGATATTTGAAGCATGTCTTGGTTCTTGTTTGCTCTCTAAACACATACTTTATAGGACAGGCCCAGGGTCTAAAATCGACTATTGAGGGAACGGCATCCGATGCGGCGAACAACAGATTACCCGGCGTGACAGTTTACCTGGACGGAAATCCGGCTGCTGAGAGCGGAAAAAACGGCGAATTCTTAATCCTTCAAGTATCCACGGGAACTCATTCGCTGGTGTTCACGGCGTTGGGTTTTCAGCCGGTTACTAAAACGGCCAATGTCGAACCGGGTAATAAAGTTTATCTGGAGGTGACCCTTTCCGAAAAAATAACCTTGCTCAACGAAGTCAGCATTACCGCTTTTAAGCCCATGAATGGAATCGGGAGAATTCCGGATGTCAAAGAAGGAGTCGTGTATAGCGGAAAAAAAACGGAAGTATTGATCATGGACAGTCTCGTGGCCAATACGTCACAAAATATTTTGCGCCAGGTATTGGGGAAAATTCCGGGAGCGAACATTTCAGAAACTGAGAATGCCGGTTTGCCTTCCAATGGAATAGGACTCCGAGGTCTAAACCCCGTTCAATCTACGTCGATGAATCTCCGGCAAAACGGGTACAATATTGCCGCTGATATTTTCGGCTACCCAGAGGCGTACTATACTCCCCCCACGGAAGCCCTGCAACGCGTTGAGGTTGTGCGCGGAGCAGCCTCTCTTCAATTTGGTCCCCAGTTCGGTGGAATGTTTAACTATGTCACCCGCGACGGTGACCGATTAAAACCGCTGTCTGTACATTTACAAAACACGACAGGTAGTTACGGACTCTACAACTCTTTCATTGGCCTGGGCGGTACGATCAAACGATTCAACTATTACGGGTATTTTCAGTATCGTGGCCTTGAAGGCTGGCGGCCCAATTCGGATATGCACCAGGCATCCGGTTTTGGCAAGGTTACATATCAGGCCAGCGACAGGCTTAAAGTCGGTGCCGAATATTCCTTGTTACGGAATTATATACACATGCCGGGCGGATTGACGGACGAGCAGTTTGAACAAGATCCGCGTCAATCTGTAAGGAGCCGGAACTGGCTTAACAGTCCGTGGAATATACTTGCCGGAAACCTTGAGTACAGTCTTTCTCCCAAAACTGCATTGTACTTCAAATCGGCGTACTTGTTTTCGCAGCGCAACCTGGTTTGGAATGGCCAAACTCCGAACGTAGCGGATTCCATTACTCCATCAACTCCGCCCGCCTATCAGGCGCGGGAAATACAAAAAGAGTCGTTCAAAAATTCGACCACTGAGCTCCGTCTGCAAACATCCTATACCTTGGGCAGCGCCGAAAGTGTGCTAGCAGGAGGCGTCCGCTACTCCTACGCCTACATGACCCGCTTAACCGGAGCACCCGGATCAACCGGTTCGGATTTTGATTTGAATTTATACGGGCCTCCTCTGGTCGACCTGCAGTTTACGACAACGAACGCGGCAGTCTTTGCTGAAAATGTTTTCAATATTGAGAAACGATATTCTGTAACACCCGGATTCCGGTATGAATTCATCCGATCAACGGTTCAGGGATACACAGATATCCCTGCACCAACACAAATAAAGCAGCGCTCATTTCCTTTATTGGGTATTGGCAATCAGTTCCGGATCAACTCCACGACAAATCTTTACGCCAATTGGTCTCAGGCTTACAGTCCCATCACCTACAGTTCACTCACCCCGCAGGCAACTATTTCGCAAATTGATCCGCACATGAAAGATTCGTATGGATGGAATTCCGATTTAGGATGGCGCGGTACTATAAGTGATTTTTTGAATTTTGATGTAGGTGGGTTTCTGCTGGCCTACAACAATCATATTGGCCTGATCACGGACGGTTCAGGGAATACGATCCGGACCAATACGGGTTCAAGCCTGAATTCGGGCGCCGAAACGTATGTAGAAGTAAACCTCATGAAATTGATCAGCCATCAATCAAAGATCGGATACGTGAGCGTATTTAATTCCATGTCATACAATCATGCCCGGTATGTAAGTGGAGAGTTTTTAGGAAATGAAGTTGAATATGCCCCGCAATGGATCGAGCGCTTCGGAGTGACTTACACTTTCAAACGGTTCTCTTCCACGTTCCAGTTCGGCCATCAATCACGCTCCTTCAGTGATGCCAACAACACCCGTACGCCTCCTGCCAATGAACCTCAAATCGGTTTGATCCCGGCATACCAGGTGATGGATTGGTCGGCGACGTATGTATTTATGAACCAATTCAATATCAAGTTAGGAGTGAACAATCTTGCCGACGCACATTATTTCACGCTGCGAACGGATGAGTATCCGGGCCCTGGAATTATCCCTGCGATAGGACGTACATTTTATTTTGGATTTGGAGTCAAATTCTGACCTGGCATGCGCAACATTTTTGGCACTTATATCATGGCTAATAAATCATCCATAATGACCCTGGGCAAACTTGCTTTCTGTCTTTGCCTGATGCAATCCTGCACCCACCCGGACATTCTTCAGCCCGCAGTTCCATCAGACCCTCAGAAGACTGAAGCGCTGGTTGGTTTTGCCAATATGACGTCGGCTTTAACCGCGGAAATCTATAGCCGGGCACAAACGCTGCGCGACTCTGCCCTGAATTTCATTACTAACCCTACCGCGGTACGATTGGGTTCGCTGCAAAAAACATGGATCAGTGCAAGGGTTCCCTGGGAAATGCAGGAAGCCTTCGAGGTTGGTCCCGCAGAAACATTGGGGATAGATCCCGGCGTGGACACATGGCCGGTAGATACGCAGGGAATTGATGACGCTATACCGAATGTACCTAACTTCCTGGCGACGGCACCTCAAGGGATAAAAGGGTATCATGGCATCGAGTACTTACTTTGGGGGACCAGCGGCACAAAACAAGCTACAGACTTTACAACTACGCAACTTATTTTGCTTGATTCCTTGACGCGGGACCTGGTTAACAAAGTACAAACGCTGAACGCTCAGTGGGTTGTTAGCGGGCCGTTTTATTTGACCTTTACCCAGGCGGGCACGAGCAACAGCATCTATGCCAATCAGAATGCAGCGCTCCTGGATGCTCTTGATGCCATTGCTGGACTCGTTCAGGAAATGACTCAGGATAAACTCGGACTTCCATTGCAAAATCCAACGATCTATCATGGCGAATCGCAATACAGCGATAATAGCATGGCGGATTATATAAACGATCTGCTTAGTATCAAGGCTGCATATACAGGGCTGCTTTCAATTAATAACACACAGTACACCACTTTTACAAACCTGGTAAAACCGAAAAACAGTCAACTGGATAATACCATCAGTCAACAGATTAATAGTATACAGATTCAACTCTTATCCATGCCTTCATCTTTTAATTATGTAGCTCAGAATGACACCTCTCAGTTGCGTCAAACGGTAAATGGTTTCCTGCAGCTTGCTCCCCAGTTTACATCGGGTGTCAGTAACTTGTTATTTGGCAAAACGACCATCGTAATTGATACCGATTAATGTGAGTACGACAACCCGGATTAGTATCTCGACAATGGTCATGGGTGCGATGGTCATCCTGTCATCCTGTGATAAGTCATCGGACGTTACGGTGAACCACAGTGATGAGATAGCCTCCGGAGGTGCAAACATGACTGTTTATGATGCTTCAAGTCAGGCCTTTGGACAACCTGGTCCAGGACTTTCCGGTGCCGACCAACAACGGAATGAGGCCGGGGACGTGATCTTTGAATCTGCTTTTGTCGCCCCACCGTCTCCCGCCTTTTCGGGATTGGGTCCAATCATGAACAACAATTCCTGCAGTTCGTGTCATATCAACGACGGCAGGGGTCGTCCTCCATTGTCGGGTCAGGCACTGGCGAGCATGCTCTTCCGGATCAGCATTCCGGGCACGGATCCAACAACCGGCGGACCGCTCGCCGCTCCTGGTTTTGGAACTCAGGTTCAAACTCAGGCCATAACCGCTGTAACACCCGAAATGGCCAATGTGCAAATTGATTATGCCAACGTGAATGTCACGTATTCAGATGGCACCTCGGTCACTCTTCAAAGTCCAACGTATACGCCGGTCAGTCCTTACATTCCTCTTCCATCCAATTTTCTGTTCTCACCTCGTATCGCACCCGGGGTTTTTGGATTGGGATTGCTGGAGGCTATCGATGATGCAACAATTGAGGCTTTAGCCGATGAAGATGATTCGAATGGCGACGGGATATCGGGCAAAGTCAATTACGTCTGGGACCAACAAAGCCAGTCGGCGAAGGTGGGGCGATTCGGGTGGAAAGCCAATGAGCCCGACCTGAACCAACAAGTCGCAACGGCATTTAACCAGGACTTGGGAGTGACAAACAGTGTTTTTCCCACGGAATCCTCCGCTGGACAATCCCAGGCTGTTGCACCTCATCCTATCGAGGTTTCCGACGAATACCTGCAACGGGTTTTTGACTATGTAAGAACATTAGGGGTACCGGCACGTCGCAATGTCAATGAAGTTACGGTTGTTCACGGAGAAACGCTTTTTGGAAGTATAGGGTGTGGCGGATGCCACGTATCCAAAGTGCAAACTGGCGTTTCGCCTTATTTTTCGGAACTGAGTAATCAAACCATTCGTCCTTATACGGATCTCCTCGTGCATGATATGGGACCGGGACTCGCGGACAACCGGCCGGATTTTCTGGCCGGTGGTTCGGAATTTCGTACCGCCCCGCTGTGGGGCATCGGGTTGGTGCAGGTAGTCAATAATTATACGTTCTTTTTGCACGATGGAAGAGCCCGGAGTCTGGAGGAAGCTATTCTGTGGCATGGCGGAGAAGCTGAAAAGTCAAAAGATGCATTTACGAATTTGAGTAAAAGTGATAGGGATGCATTAATTCAATTTCTGCAATCCCTCTAAGGGATCTCTGGCGGCTATTCCATTATGGTTCAAAAACAGAAAAAATTTAGGCGCTTTCTACAGCGCATTGTAGTCCAGCAATTCTTCAGATTACGAGCCTCATCCTTCTATTCGTCACTTATCAACCCAACGTTCGCCGGATTGTAGAATCTTATCCTCAAAGTCAATTTAAATCGAGATAAGATCCCACTCGCATAAATTAAAATCTCTAAAAAGCGGACAAATCCACATTAAACTTATCGGGCATAATAATTTACCGGCGTTTCATCGACAAACCGTACGGTCGGTTGTCAATTAGAAGCGATTTAAAATGCTAAAAAAAAACTCAGGTACGCGGACTACGATACTGGAGGTCGCGCTGAAGCTATTTCTTCAAAAAGGTTACAAAGATGTTTCTTATCAGGATTTGGTAATAAAGACGGGATTATCTAAAGGTGCCATTTATCATCATTTTAAATCTAAGAAAGATATTTTGATTTCTGCTTTTGCATTCCTTCTAAAGATTGCAGAGCAGCCCATTATTGGGAGACCTGAAAACCAGGTAAAAGATTACGAATCTTTCAAAAAAATTTTCATAGACGCGAAGATAAAACAAATCAAAAATTTCAAAAGAGCACAAAGCTCCGAATCACTAAAATTAAATAAGCTTTTGTTTTTCCTGGAAGCAATCAATGAAAACGAGAAATTAAAGAAGACGATTGAACTACTGCTAAATCATGAGAAAAAATTTCTGGAAGGGTGTTTCCAGGGCTTAAAGAAGCATAATCAACTTCCCGGAGGAAAAGATCCTGTACGGTTGGCAAAAGGCCTTTTTTGGATGTTACAGGGTACTGAGATGATCTTGTTTTTTGTACAAAACAATCAATATGAGAAAGACATTATTAAGATGTATGACGAAACCCTGGATAATTTTTTTAAAATAATTTAATACTTCAGAAAATGCGTAGTAAAAATTACCCGTTTGTTATCGTTCTGACTTTGCTTTCTTCCATTTTCACAACTGCTGAAGCACAGAATAAAAAAGGATTAACCCTCGACGAGGCAATTCAATTAAGCCTGCTAAATAGCAAAGAGCTAAAGCTTAACCAGGAGAAAATAAATGAAGCGAATGCGGCATTGAGGCAAGCGACTGAAGGCAGGCTTCCCGATTTGAAGGCGAACGGTGCGTATTTGCGAATGCACAATCCTGATATTACTCTTAAGCTGAAATCTTCTCCCTCCTCTTCTTCCGAATCAAGCATTAAGGCGAACACTGCGGAGTACGCAATTATCAGCGCCTCCCTGCCGCTATTTGCCGGCTTCCGCATTAAATACGGAATTGAATCTGCAAAATACCTGGCCGAAGCAGTCAGGCTTGACGCGGAAAGTGACCGTGAAAGCATGATACAAAACACGATAGCTGCTTACTGTAATTTGTACAAGGCGCAGCAACAGGTAACACTCATCGGTCAAAATCTCGAAGAATCGCAGCGCAGAGTGGCGGATTTCAGGATACAGCAAAAAAACGGTGTCGTGGTACTCAACGACCTTTTGAAAGTCGAGCTGGAGGAGACCAATTCGGAACTGTCATTACTGGATGCTCAGAATAATTTAAAAATGACCTGCCTGAATATGAACATCATGCTGGGTCTTCCGGAAAGAACTGAATTGACAACCGATAGCACTAGTTTTCAAACCTTAAATGAGGTTGGGGATATTGCGATATGGGAAGAAAATGCTTTGCAAAATCGCAGAGAAATTAACGCTCTAAACATGCGGGAAAAAGCTTCAGTAACAAATATAAAAGGTATACGAGCCGATTATTACCCGGGCATTTCACTCACCGGAGGCTATATTGCCGCGAACATCCCTAACTTATTGACCGTTACGAATGCCTATAACATTGGCATTGGAGTTCAATATAAAATAAATTCCTTCTGGAAAAATCAGGCCAAAATTGCCCAAGCCAAATCCCAGGAAAAACAAATGCTGATGAATGAAGAAATCCTAAGTGATCAGATACGAATACAGATCAATCAGGTTTATCAGGATTATGTTTTAGATCAAAAAAAAATAGAAGTTAACAGGAAAGCCCTCCTCCAAGCCAACGAAAATTACAAAGTAACCCAAGGCAAATACGATAATAAAGTAGTTATCACAACTGACTTACTGGATGCGGATCAGTCGCAATTGCGGGCGAAGTTAAATTATGCATTTTCAAAAGCCGATGCTTTGGTAGCCTACAATAAACTTTTACTGACAGCCGGCCTTTTATCAAAACTAACTTCCCATAATAAATAAACGTCATGATAAAAAAATATAGCTCTCTCCTGGTCATGTCATTTTGGATTCTATCATGTGATAATAAAAATGTATTTGACGCATCTGGAACGTTCGAGGCGACCGAAGTGATCATTTCTTCCGAGGCGAATGGTAAGCTGATGGAATTTGATACGCGGGAAGGCCAGACTATGAAAGCGGGACAATTTGTCGGTTACGTGGACAGTTTGCAATTGTATTTGCATAAAGAACAGTTGTTCGCCAACGTAAAAGCAATATTAGTTACAAAACCGGATATCAATAAACAGATCGCTGCAAAAGAACAAGAGATCTCGAATCAGGAAGAGGAAAAGCGAAGAACGGAAAATTTAGTAAGCGCAAATGCCGCGCCCGGAAAACAACTTGACGATATCAATGAACAACTAAAAGTTTTGCAAAAAGAGCTGGCTGCGGAGCAATCTTCTTTTTCGACTACGGTCAAAGGCATCCAGCAGCAAAGCAAGCCTGTTGATTTCGAGAAAAGACAAATTGAAGATCAATTGAAAAAATGTAAGATCATAAATCCCATAACGGGAACGGTACTTGCCAAATACGCAGAGCAGGGAGAGATTACCGCCATAGGCAAGCCGCTGTACCGAATAGCAGACTTATCGGTGCTCACCTTAAGAGCGTACATAACCAATGGCCAATTATCGCAAGTGAAGGTGGGGCAGATGATAAAAATTTTTATTGACAATGGCAATAAAACCTATAAGGAATTGCCGGGAATA
>Ga0302326_10006213_pt1 | contig 26858 bp, 20 predicted proteins | sample Palsa_T0_3_FD_202264 | JGI IMG/M metagenome (GOLD analysis project Ga0302326, IMG submission 202264) | Peat permafrost microbial communities from Stordalen Mire near Abisko, Sweden - Palsa_T0_3 | ecosystem: Environmental > Terrestrial > Soil > Palsa > Peat permafrost | place: Sweden: Abisko... | reverse complement strand
GCGCCAGCCAACCTTCCAGCAGGTGGGCCGCCGCGCGCGAGTCCTCGCTCGCCCGTCCCCCGGTGCGCTCGGCCAGCCGGGTGGTGAACCGCTCGTCGTAGAGCTCGACCGGGACCGACAGCGCCCGCGCGAGGCGGTCCGCAAACGCGCGCGTCTCGCTGGTCTGAGCCGAGTCTGCGCCCGACAGCGAGAGCGGCAGACCCACCACCACCCGCTCGACGCTCAGTTCGGTCACCAGCGCCCGCAGCCGGCCCAGCCCGCGTCGTGTGGCGGGCGCGAGCACCGGTGCCAGCGGCGTAGCCAGCACGCCCGTCGGATCGCTGACCGCGCAGCCACAGCGGGCACTGCCGTAGTCGAGCGCGAGCACCCGCATCCGCTAGCCGCCGAGCGCCGCCTCGATCGCATCGCGAGCCGCCTGGATCGCGTCCGCGAGCTTGTCCGGGTCGCGCCCGCCGGCCCGGGCCAGCGTGTCACGCCCGCCGCCGCCGCCGCCCACCTGCTGGGCGGCGACCTTGACGATCTCCCCCGCGCGCACACCCCGCGCGACGAGCGACGGCGCCACGCTGGCGATCAGGTCGACGCGACCGTCGGCCGCGCTGCCGAGCACGATCGCGGCGTCGCCGAGCTTGGCCTTGAGCCGGTCGGCGATGTCCAGCAGAGCCTTGCCGTCTGACACCTCGACGACGGCGGTCAGCACGTGTGCGCCTCGGGCTTGCACCGCGCCGGCCGCCAGCTGATCGATGTCGACGGCGCCGTTGCCCTGGGCGGCCCGGCGCGCGGCGCGTTCGAGCTCGCGCATCCGCTCCCGGGCCTCGTCGACGGCAGCGGGCACCCGCTCGGGCGGCACGCGGAGGGTCCCCGCGGCGTGCTCGAGCCAGCGATCGCGCTCACGCATCAGGTTGACCGCCGCCGGCCCGGTGATCGCCTCGATCCGGCGCACGTTCGCCGCGCTCGAGGTCTCCCCGAGCACCTTGAACAGCCCGATCTCGGCGGTGCTGCGGACGTGAGTCCCGCCGCACAGCTCGCGCGAGAACGAGCCGTCGCCGATCTCGACCATCCTGACCACGTCACCGTACTTCTCGCCGAACAGGGCCATCGCGCCGAGGCCGCGGGCCTCATCCAGTGTGGTGGTGAGCGCCCTGACGGGGTAGCTGGCCAAGATCCGCTCATTGACCTCGTCCTCGACCTGCGCCAGCTCCGCGGGGGTCAGCGCGCGGTTGTGGGTGAAGTCGAACCGCAGCTTGTCGGGCCCGACGTAGGAGCCGGCCTGATGCACGTGCGTGCCCAGCAGCCCGCGGAGCGAGGCATGCAACAGATGGGTGGCGGTGTGGTTGGACTCGGTGGCGTGGCGGGCGAGCCAATCGACGTGCGCGTGGACGCGCTCGCCGGGCGCAAAGCTTCCACGCTCGGGGATCAGCGCCAGCACTTGGTCGTCACCGAGGCGCAGCACGTCGTCCACTCGCGCGCGGCAGTCGCTCTCGGCGCATTCGATGTAGCCCGAATCGGCGACCTGCCCGCCGCCCGTCGCGTAGAAAGGAGATTCGACCAGTTTCAGCAACACGTATCCCTCTTCACCGGTAACGGCACCGATCGTAGTGTCGCGGTCGGTCGTCTCGTAGCCGACGAACTCAGTGGCAAAGCCTGCCTCGCCCGCCAGCGCGCGCGCTCGCTCCCTCAGCCGCTCGCCACTCTGGCCTCGGCCGGATCCGGCCCGAGCGCGCGTCCGCTGGTCCTCCATCAGCTGCTCGAATCCCGCCTCGTCGACCCCGAGGCCATGGTCGGAGACGATCTCCAGCGTGAGATCGATCGGGAACCCGTAGGTGTCGTGGAGCAGGAACGCGTCGGCGCCGGCGATCCCCTCAGCGCCGGCATCACGCGCGCGCTCGATCAGCTCATCCAGTCGCTTCAAGCCCTGCTCGAGCGTGTGGCCGAAGCCCTCCTCTTCCGCGTCCAACCACTTGCGCACGAGGTCGCGCTGCTCGCGCAGCTCGGGGTACTCCGCGCCCATCAGCTCCGTCACCCGCTCGGCGTAACCGGCCAGGAAGCCCCGGTCGAGCCCGAGCGTGCGACCCTGCTGGATCGCCCGGCGCATGATCCGCCGCAGTACGTAGCCGCGATCCTCGTTGGAGGGCACCACGCCGTCGGCGACCAGGAACGTCATCGCGCGCGTATGGTCGGCGAGCACCCGCATCGCCTTGTCGGTCGGGTACTCCTGGCCGTAGCGGCGCCCGGACAGCTCCTCTCCGAGCGCGATCAGCGGCGCGAACTGGTCGGTGTCGAATACCGACGGCTGGTTCTGGAGGATCGCCGCCAGCCGGTTGAGCCCGAGGCCGGTATCGATGTTCTTGGCCGGCAGCGGCGTGAGCACCCCCTCCGGGTTCTGATCCATCTGCATGAACACGAGGTTCCAGTACTCCAGGAAGCGCTCGTTGTCCCCACCCGGGAGGTCGTCGGGCCGGCCGAGCTCGACGCCGCGGTCGAGGTACAGCTCTGAGCACGGCCCGCAGGGGCCGGTGGGCCCGGCCTGCCAGAAGTTCTCCGAACGGGGACACTCGACGATCCGCCGGCGGGGCACGCCGACCTCCAGCCACGCCTCGATCGCGTCCTCGTCGGGCCCGAGTCCCAGTTCCTCGTCGCCGGCGAACACGGTGATCCAGACGTCTTCGGGGCGAAAGCCAAAGCCCTCGAGTGACAACTCCCAGGCGAACTGCACGGCCTCGCGCTTGAAATAGTCACCGAACGAGAAGTTGCCGAGCATCTCGAAGAACGTGAGGTGCCGGGTGGTCGTACCCACGATCTCGATGTCGACCGTGCGGAACGTCTTCTGACAGGTCGTGATCCGCGGATGCGGAGGCCGCTCGCGACCCTGAAAGTACGCCTTCAGCGGGTGCATTCCGGCCACGGTGAACAGCGCCGAAGGGTCGTGCTCGGCGGGGATCAGCGAGCCGGACGGCAGCCGTTTGTGGTCGCGCTGCTCGAAGAACTCGATGTAGGTGCGGCGAATCTCGTCGGAGGTCATTCGCGGACGGAGTTTAGGCGGGAGGCGGCGTCAACCCGAAGCCTAGGTGCCAGACCGGTTACCCTACCGTCGACGCACTCGCGTGGATCGCTATCCCGGTCAATCGGGAGTCGGGTGCCGTAGTGAGCGCCGCCGGGCGGAGTCTTCCGGCCGTGGCTGGCGCTCGCAGGAGATTGCAACGCGGACTTGAGGGTCTGCCGGCGGTTCTTTTCGGCCATGTATGCGCACAGATCCGTACTGAAGTTGAACCCACCGAGACCACGTCAGACGGCTTTCCGCCGGCACCTGCGGGTTCTGCTGGCCGCCACCGTGATCTCCCTGGCCGCGACCGTCGTCGCCCTGCTGTCCTGCGCGAGCGCGTACGCGGCCGCCGATGCCAGCGCCCTCCCACCATCGACGCCGACGGCGGACGGGAGCGCCGGCGTGGGCTTCCTCGCCCCGGCCCCCGTCGAGACCGACCCGCTGCAGGGAGACACCTTCTTCGTCGACCATGACACCCAGACCGCGCAGGCGGCGGCGCAATATCCCGCCCTCAGCGTGATCGCCAGCCAACCCGGAGTGGAGCGTTTCGGCACGTTCAGCGGCGCGAACGTGGGGCTCGTGGCCTCGAACTACCTCGAGCGCGCGGCGACCCAGGAGCCCGGCACGGTGCCGATGCTCTCGACCTATCGCATCGTGGACGGCCACTGCGGCCACTGGGCGGATCCCCCGGCCGCACAGCTTTCCTATCACAACTTCATCGAGAGCCTGTCGCAGGGGATCGGCGATTTCCGAGCCGTGATGTTCCTGGAGATGGACTCCCTGATCACCACGGGCTGCCTGAGCCCCCACGGCGTCACCGTGCGCATGGACGAGCTCAACGACGCGATCAACATCCTCACCACCAACAACCCAGGAGTCGTCATCTACCTCGATGCCGGCGCCGCCGACGCGGTCCCCGCGAGGCCGATGGCCAGACTGCTGGAGCGTGCAGGAATCGCGAAGGTCCAGGGCTTCTTTCTCAATTCCACCCACTTCGACTGGACCACGCACGAAATCGGCTACGGCGAGCAGATCTCAGCGCTGACCGGCGGCAAGCACTTCGTCGTCAGCACGAGCGTGAACGGGCGCGGGCCACTGGTGCCCAAGCGCCGAGTCAGATCCGGCAACGAGGTGCTCTGCAACCCGCCCAACCGTGGCCTGGGCCCAAAGCCGACCGCGAACACTGGCTACCCCAATGTCGACGCGTTCGCGTGGATCGGCAACCCCGGATACTCCGGCGGCCAGTGCCGCCCAGGCGCGCCGCCCACCGGCCAGTTCTGGCTCCCAATGGCGCTCCAGCTCGTCCAGGACGCAGACTTCGCGGTTCAATAGCGTGCACGAGATCCCAAATTGAGGCGCCCGCCGTCGATTTGGGCGATCACGCACGCGGGCCGAAGGTGCGTGTTCGCGCAAATCACGGTCGGCCAGCGCGATTTGGGCAGTGGTGCGGATGAGGAGAGCTAGCCGCGGGAGCCGGTGATGGTGCCCCAACCGACGACGAGCTCGCCGTCCATCAGGCAGGCGAGCTGGCCCGGTGCGGCTCCGTCGACGGGATCTTCGAGCTCGATCGCCAGCGAGCGGTGGCGACCGGCCGGGGGATCTCCGAGCAGACTCGCGCCGACCGGCTGCGAGCGGTAGCGCAACTTGACCCGGTCGACGCGGGCGCCGGGACGGTGGAGCCGGGCCGACCGGATGGCGACGCGCGAGGCTCGCAACGCCGACTTCGGCCCGACGATGACGCGGTTACCCGGGGCGTTCTTGTCGAGCACGTACAATGGTCCGCCCCGGTCGATGCCGATGCCCCGGCGCTGGCCGACCGTGAAGCGATGCTGACCCCGGTGAACCCCGAGCGCCGCACCGTCGCGGTCGACGATCGGGCCTGGGCGGTCGTCCAGCCCGCCGTGGCGGGCCAGGAAGCGCGCCCGGGTGGTGCCGGCGAGGAAGCACAGATCCTGTGAATCTGGCTTGCTGGCGACCGGCAGCCCGGCCGCGGCGGCGATCCGCCTCACCTCGGGCTTGGTCAGATCCCCGAGCGGGAAGCGCATCCGAGCCAGCGACGCCGGCGCCAGCGCCGCCAACATGTACGTCTGGTCCTTGACCGGGTCGGCGGCGACCCGGAGCAGCGGTCCGTTGTCGTGCTCGGGCTCGGCGATCCTGGCGTAGTGCCCAGTGGCGAGCCGGTCGCAGCCGAGCCGGTCGGCCAGCTCGAGCATCGCGTCGAGGCGGACGTGGCCGTTGCAGCCGACGCACGGATTCGGGGTCTCCCCGGCCGCGAAACCCGCGATGAACGGATCGACGACCCCCGTCCGGAACTCCTGGCGCAGGTCGATCGTGAAGTGCGCCAGGCCCATCGAGTGCGCAAGCGAGCGGGCCTGCGCGACCGCCATGGCCGAGCAGCAGCTGCGCTCGGCGTCGTTCTCCTGGTCAGCCCACAGCTCGAGCGTGACCGCGACCGCCTCGCCGTCCTCGGCGCACATGAGCGCGGCCACCGCACTGTCCACCCCGCCGCTCATCGCGACCAGTGTTCTGGCGCCAATCGCGTCGGTGATCGAGGCCGCAGTCCCGGCGCGGCTCGCGCCCGCCAGCGCGTCGGTGCTCGCGCGTACCGCGGCCCCCAGCGAGCGGGCCAGCGCGTCGGCGGCCAGCTCGGCGGCATGGAGCTTGCCCGGGCTCAGGCCGCCGAGTTCGGCCGCGATCTCGCGCGTGCCCACCCGCGCAGCATCGAGCACCGGCCGACCACGCACCAATGTGACCGCCGCGCTGGCGGCCGCTGTCGCGGCGCCGCAGCCGAGCGCGTCGAACCCGGTGCCCGACACCAGGTCGGCGTGGACGCTGACCGAGAAGCTGATCTGATCGCAGCAGGCACCGCCGCCTGAGGTGACGGTGAAGCCGTCAGCTGGGATCCGTCCTCGCCCTTGCGGGGAGGTGAGGTGATGCTCGAAGGCGAACGAATCCATCCCGGCGAGGATAGACGCGCGCGCTCGTGCTCCAGAAGCGGAGGGCCAGAACCGGAGCGCGATCGCTGGGAGTGGACGGCCCGACCGCGCCGAGTTGGAGATAGGCTCATCAAAGTTCGCCAAACCGCATAATTATCTGCTCAGGACCACAATATTTTTAGGGCAAACGTCCACAATTTCCTCACAAGACGTCCAGAAGAGAGTACGGTGTGGTAAGGCCACATCGGCCGCGTTCTGCGCGAATCTCTCGGGCAGGCCCCTTGCAGGCAAGTGTCATACCGCCCGCATGGGTCGTTTCGTCGACAGTGACGAAACGCCGCTTGCAACTCTGTTGACGTTGGTCACGTCCAAGGAGGGACCAATGCAAGACGCTCACAAGCGGCTACTCACGCTTGGCTTAATGGTTATTGGCGCCGGATTCATCGCGGCCCCGGCCGCAGCGGTGGCGAAGCCGAAGTTCACTGTCACGCCGACGCACTCATCGCGCAAGCGACGGGCGCCGTCGCTGATCACGCCGCCCGTTCTGACGGGCACCGCACAGCAGGGTCTGACGCTGACGCTCACGGTCGGGACGTGGAAGCACAGCTCCAGCCAGAACGGGATCTGGATGGACTGCAACCGCGGCGGCAGATGGTGTCGGGCGATTCCGGGACAATCCGCAGGCGGCCTAGGCGAGAGCTACACGCTCGCCCAATCCGACGTTGGCCACACGATCCTGGTGCTCGAAACCGCCACCGGGCCGGGTGGGAGCCGGACGGTTGAATCCGCACCAACCGCCGTCGTCACGGGGCTGCCGGCCCCAGTCCACAGCGGCCAGACACCGTTTCCGGTCATCCAGGGCACCCTGCCGCCCGTCAGCGTGCTGGACTCGATCCCCTACCAACTCACCTCCGAACAGCAATGTGACACATTGACCGCCAACCTCCCCGGCACCAGCACCGTGTGCACGTTTATGGATACCTTTGGGCCAACCGGGGTAGCCACCCCAGCGCCGCTGGCCAAAGATGTCGAGCAGACACAACTGTGCGATGACGTCGCGACGGTCATCAACACGATCAGCAATGAAGCCATGAGCACCCAGAACTGGCACGGCGCCGGCGAGTATTACTTCGACTCCGATAACCAATCCGGCCAGTCACCCGGACCGCTCGGCAACTGCTACATGCTGATCAACACCGACCCGGGATCGACCGGACCCACTCCGGTTCTCACCTGGGAGCTCGTCGCCAACGAGGACGGCGTTCCGACCAACCCGCTGAGCAGCATCAGCGCGTTTGTCAACTCGATCCCCATCAGCGCTTATCAGTACGAGTTCCCCTACCCCACCGACCCCTGACCTGTCAGCCGGTGCACCTGCCGACGCCCATCACATGGGCGTCGGCAGCGGCCACATCACGCTTAAATGAGCTTGAGGCCGAGTTCTCGCAGCTGCTCGGGCCCAACCGGGGCGGGCGCCCCGGTGAGCGGATCGCCGCCGCTGGTCGCCTTGGGGAACGCAATCACCTCACGGATGTTCTCCCGCCCGGCCAGCAGCGCGACGATGCGGTCGATTCCCATCGCGATCCCCCCGTGTGGAGGGGCGCCATAGCGCAGTGCGTCGAGCAGGAAGCCGAAGCGGGCCTGGGCCTCTGCCTCGCTGATCCCGATCAGCTCAAACACACGCTGCTGGATGTCTCGGCGGTGGTTACGGATCGATCCGCCGCCAATCTCGTTGCCGTCGAGCACCAGATCGTAGGAGCGTGAGAGCAGGCTGCCGGGGTCGTCGAGGTCGCCCGTGGGTGCCGTGAACGGATGGTGCTCCGCCTCCCAGTGCTGTTCCTCGGGCCGCCACACGAACATCGGGAACTCGACGATCCAGCGGATGTCGTGCCCGCCGGTGGGGATCAGGTGCAAGCGGCGTCCGAGCTCGAGCCGCAGCGCCCCGAGCGCCTGGTTGACCGTCCGCGCGTCGTCGGCCACGATCAGCACGAGGTCTCCCGGCCGGCCGTGCAGCCGCCCCGCCAGCGCGCTCATCTCCGGCTCGGTGAGGAACTTGGCGATCGGCGAGCGCCAGGCCTGGTCCTCGGCCTGCACGAAGGCCCACACGAGGCCCTTGGCGCCGTGCTGTCTGGCGATCGCGGTCAGCCCGTCGAGCTCGGAGCGCGCCAACTCGCGCGCGCCGGCGTTGATCCCGCGGACCACGCCGCCGCTGCTCAGCACGTCCGCGAACACCTTGAACCCGGTGGTCGCGAGCGCCCCTCCGAGATCGTGCAGCTCGATGCCAAAGCGCGGGTCGGGCCGGTCTGAGCCGAACCGGCCCACGGCTTCGGAGTAGGTCATCCGCGGCCACGGCGGAGCGGGCAGGTCGAACTGCGTGCGCTCAAACACCGTCCCCATCACCGCCTCCATCGTCTCGATCACGTCGTTCTCCTCGACGAACGCCATCTCGAGGTCGAGCTGGGTGAACTCGGGCAACCGGTCCGCCCGCGAATCTTCGTCGCGGAAGCACCGCACGATCTGGTAGTAGCGCTCCAGCCCACCCACCATCAGCAGCTGCTTGAACAACTGCGGCGATTGCGGCAGCGCGTAGAACGAACCGGGCTGGATGCGCGCGGGGACGAGGAAGTCACGGGCGCCCTCGGGGGTCGAGCGGGTGAGGAACGGCGTCTCGATCTCCAGGAAGTCGCGCTGGTCCAGAATCTCCCGGATCGTCGCGATGACCCGGTGACGCAGCGCGAGCGCCTCCTGCATCGGGGCGCGGCGCAGATCAACGGCACGGTGACGCAGACGCAGGTTCTCATCGACGGCGACGTCCTCGTCGAGCGGAAACGGCGGCGTGTCGGCGTCGGCGAGGACCTCGAGCTGTGAGACCACCACCTCGATCTCGCCGGTCTCGAGGTTGGGGTTGACGTTCTGCGGATCGCGCTGGTTGACGGTCCCGGCGGCTGTGATGACGTCCTCGGAGCGCAGGCCATGCGCGGCCGCATGCGCGGCGGGCGCGCGGTCGGGGTGAAACACGAGCTGGACGATCCCCGAGCGCTCTCTCAGGTCGATGAAGATCAGTCCGCCGTGGTCGCGCCGGCGATGCACCCAACCGGCGACCCGGACCTGGCCGCCGGCCCGCTCGGGCCCGAGCTGCCCCGCCCACGCATCGCGGAATCGGTTGGGTTGCGGGGCCCGGTTCACACCAGCCGGCTCCCGCGCAGGATCGTCGGTATCACCGCCATGAGCGGAAGCTCCTGTTGCACCCCCGTCTCCATGTTCTTCAGTGACGCCTCGGTGCCGATGATCGCAACGTACCGGGCCCCGAGCCGGGCGGCGTGGCGGAGCTGACCCTTGAGCGAACGACCGGCAAGCTCGAGCTGCGCCTGCAGCCCGGCCCGGCGGGCGTCGTTGGCCAGCGCGAACGCGACGCGGGCGGCGGCCGGAGTGGCCACGGCAACGAACAGGTCGACCAGCTCCGGCGCGACCGGCAGGCCGCCGGCGGCGATCAAGATGCGCTCGACTCCCGCCGCCCATCCAGAGGCCGGCGTCGGCGCTCCGCCGATCTGTTCGATCAGACCGTCATAGCGTCCGCCGCCGCCGAGGCCCGATTGCGCGCCCAGCGCATCCGAGGTGAACTCAAACACGGTCCGGGCGTAGTAGTCGAGTCCGCGCACGAGCGTCGGGTCGAGTTCGTAGCGGACCTCGGCGTCATCGAGCAGCTCGCGGACGCGGGCAAAGTGCTCGCCGTCGTCGGGGGCGAGCCGGTCCAGCAGCGTCGGCGCACCGCGCATCGTCTCGCGGGTGATGGGATCGCTGGCGTCGAAAGCCCGCATCGGGTTGAGCTCGATCCGCGCCACGACCTCGGGGGACAGACCGTCGCGGTGCTCGCGCAGGTAGGCGGCGAGCTGCTCGCGGTAGTCCGCCCGGGTCTCCGGAGTGCCAAGGCTCGAGAGTCGCAGCCGCGTCTCGGTCACCCCCAATGCCTCGAGCAGCTCAGCGAGCAGGACGATCAGCTCGGCGTCGGTTTCCGGCGCGGCAGAGCCGATCGTCTCCGCTCCGACCTGCCAGAACTGCCGGTAGCGGCCGCGCTGCGGCGCTTCGCTGCGAAAGAAGCTCGACAGGTACCAGAGCTTCACCGGCTGAGGCAGCTTGTGCATCCCATGCTCGAGGTAGGCGCGGCACACCGGCGCAGTCCCTTCGGGCCGGAGCGTGAGCGAGCGACCGCCGCCGTCGTCGAACGTGTACATCTCCTTCTGCACGATGTCGGTCGCCTCCCCCACGCCGCGCGCGAACAATTCGGTCGACTCGAACGTCGGCGTCTCGATCCGGCCGTAACCGGCGGCGCCGAGTACCTTGCGCGCGCGTTCTTCGAGCACGGCCCGACGAGCCGCATCCTGCGGGAGCACGTCGAACGTGCCGCGCGGGGCCTGGATCACGCTCACGGCGGGAGGCCTACGGCTGGGCCGCGAGCTCGCGCAGGAAGGGATTCGTCGCGCGCTCAGCCCCAAGCGTGGTGATCCCCATATGACCGGGGTAGACGGTCGTCTCAGGCGGGAAGGCGGTCGTCAGTGACTCGATCGAGGCCAGCAGGGTCGGCCAGTCCCCGCCCGGGAGATCGACGCGCCCGACCGAGCCCTGGAACAGCACGTCACCGGAGAAGATGGCGGGCTCGTCCTTGATTGCATACGTCACATGTCCCGGGCTGTGACCCGGAGTGAACAGGACCCCGAAGCGCAGTCCCGCCAGCTCGAGCGTCTCGCCGCCCTTGACGGTGTGGTCGGCGTCGTAGCTCTCAAACGGACCGAATCCGGGCCACGGCACGTAGTCCATGACGTTCGCCAGCACGTGGGTCTCAAGCTCGGGGCAGTAGACCGGAGCGCCCGTCGCCGCGGCGACCGGCGCCACCGCGCCGATGTGGTCGAAATGTGTGTGGGTGAGCAGGATCGCGTCGACGGTGGTGATGCCCAGCGCGTCGATCGCTTCCAGCAGCCGGGCGGGCTCGTCGCCCGGGTCGATGATCACCGCGTGCTCGCCATCGCCCGCGCGCACGATGAAGCAGTTCTCCTGCACCGGCCCAACCGTGAACATGCGAACGTCGATCACCGCGGCGTTTCCTTCTTGCGCTGGCGGCGGCGGAACAGGAACATCTCCAGGTAGTAGCCCGAGGGCACGTAGATCAGCATCGCGAAGATGGCAAACACGATCGCCGCGGCGACATTGCCCTTCGTGGTCAGCAGGAGAAAGACGAACATGAGCGCCGCCGCAATCCCGGCCCGTTTCACCGCTCCGTCCCACGTGGGCGCCGTGTTCAAACGCTTCTCACGCGCTTGTTGCTTGGTGAGCTTCTTGCGCTCCTCAGCACTCGGCGGGCGTCCGGTACGCCCGCGCGACTCGATCTTGCCCGCGGCGGTTCCGCGGTGCTTTGTGCGGCGCTTGCGCTTCGTTTGGGCCATTGTGTAGGAGAGCTTACGCGCTACGCGCGAGGGCTTCCTCAATCGTGGCAAATCCGCTCACCGGAACGTCGTCAGGGAAGCCGGCGAACGCCGCGCGGGGGGCCAGTCCGACCAGCTCGGCGACGGTCGGCACGGCGTGGCGCCGGATCGCGCTGACCACGTCTGCGAGCGGGGTCGCGCGGTGGTCTTCAACGTTCGTCGACACCTGGGCGAGCTGTCGGTGATGGAGCCACAATCCGATCGCGCGGACTCCCGGCAGCCCCTCGGATCCGCCCTCGCGAATCGCTGCCGCGATCGCCTTGGCGTCCTGCCCGGTCGCCGGCGGCGCGAGCTCAACGTTGAACGCGACCAGCGGCGGACGGGCTGCGACCAGGACCGCGCCTGCGCTGCGATGAAGGTGACGCGGGCCGAAGTCCGGTGCCAGCTCCCCCGCCGCGATTCGCCGGCCGAGCTCAGCCGGCCCGCCGCGGCGGAGCTCGGCGCGGGTGCGCCCACCGGCCAGGGCGCCGTACAGGAACACCGGCAGCCCAAGCTCGTCGCCGAGCAGATCGCCGAGCACGAGCGCCTCGGCGCACGCGGCGCCGCGCGCCTCGTCGCTGAGATAGACGATCGGCGCCACGTCGAGCACGCCGATGCGCGGGTGCTCGCCCTGATGGCGGTCAAGCTGGATCCGCGTGAGCGCTTCCTGGGCCCCCCTGGTCACCGCGCGCGCGAGCGCGCCCGGCTGACCCGCCAGCGTGAACACGCTGCGGTGGTGATCGGGATCGAAGTGCACATCAAGCAGCCGCGCCTCGAAGGCCTCCCCGATCGCTTCGATCGCCTGCCGGTCGCGGCCCTCCGAGACGTTCGGGATGGCCAGCAAAATCGTCCCATGCTCAAGTTCCGACATCGCCGCGGATCATAAGGTCGACGGGCGAAGGCCAATCGCCGTGCCCGTGGGTCCGAGCCGGGTCCGTGGGTCCGAGCCGTGACCGGGCCGTGCCGTGACTCAGGCCGGCGCCCCCACCGTGAGCGAGGCGGGCGCGCCGGCCGGCGCCGTGACCATGGCCGGGGGTGTCACTCGGACTGGGGCGGCGGTTGGGGCCGACCCGTCACCGAGGGGTGTGCTGAAAAATGCCGGGTATAGTGACAAAGATTCAGCGCGGCCCCCAGCCACTGGCTCGAATCCTCGAGCGGGTTGCTATAGCCCGTGGGACCCCCCGGACCTCCGCCCGGCCGTCGCTAGACTGCCCGAGTCCCGCCGGAGTAGCTCAGTCGGTTAGAGCAGCGGAATCATAATCCGCGTGTCGGGGGTTCGAGTCCCTCCTCCGGCATCCTGCGGTTTCCAGGAATTCCTCCGTTTGCAGGGAGTTCAGCGGATTGAGACTGAGGGCAGGCAACCGCTACGAACCGCTAGAAACCGCTCGATGGCTGACAAAACAGTCCAACGAACAGTCCAACGGATGATTCTCAGCTTCGGCTTTTCCGTTGTGTCATACGCCGGCCAGGAGTAGTAACGACGGCATGGCCTCATTTGCCGACGTTCTCGTCCGGTGCGGCACGGCGAAACTGCGGGTTCGGATTCCGGAGCATGCGCTCGCCCTCTGCCGGTTGGAGGAATTAGCGCGAACGACCCACCGTCACCGCTGCGCTGACGACGAACTCCATCCCGGAGCACATCCAGCAACCTGATGCGTCCGGCGAGCGGTTGGGCGACGTGGGTGGCGTCTCATATGCGCAACGGCGACGGCGACGGGCGCTCGAGGTCAATCAGCTCGGAACAGAGCAGCGAACACGGCGATGTCATCGGGGCGTGCTGGGTCGGCCCGGATGTGAAGGATCACGTGATCCTCTTCGTGGGTGACCTCCCACTCAGTGAACGAGCAGCACCGTCGCTCGGCGGCGGCGAGTGCTTGCAGCTCCTCCCGGAGGCCGGGCTCCGGCTCGTATCGGACCTCAAGAAGATGACCGCTGCGTCGAGCGCTGGGACGGCCCTGTGCCGACAGAGCCTTCCATCGCTGTATCCGTGCGGCGCCGTCATCCGGGCCCAGTGTGCAAGCAATGGGCAACTGGACGACCTTTGGGCTGTCAGCGCTCTCCATCGCTGCATGGTCCCAGACGACCTGACCCGGGACCCAAAGCGTGCGTTGTTGCTCGGCTTCCGGACGTCATGGGCGCCCCGGAGAGAGGCCTCCCTCGTGGACTCTGCCGCCGTCTCACTGCCAGACCCTGAGCGGACAGGAGGGTGGATGCCGGAACAGGCTTCGTTTGGCGTGTCGGGATCCGGTGCGTCATGACGCCGCGTGCTCTGTCCGTGTGCCGCTGCTGCCGTTTTGGAATGGGTTATGCGGGGGCGGCTCGCACTCGGATCCTGGGGCGGGCGTTGTTCACGTAGCCTTTGGGGTTCCATAGGGCTGCTTCGTCTTCGGGCTGGGTCGCTGCCGATGAGTCCCAGGCGCGGACGAGGATCTCGTGCTCTCCGGGGGAGAGCTCGACGGTGATCTGCCAGTGCCGCCACGCCCATGGCCCGAGGTCTTCGAGTAGTTGCGTTTGCGTCCAGCTCGCGCCAGCGTCGAGCGAGACGTCGACCCGTGTGACGTGGCGTTCTCCGCCGGCGAACGCGTAGCCGCGGACCTGGACGGGGCCGGCATCGACGGTGTCGCCGTCGGCCGGGGACAGCACGTCGGAGTTCAGCGCGATCAGTCCGAGCGGCATCCCGGCGCCGGGCGCGACCGTCCCGTCTTCTGGCAGCAGCCGGTAGACGACGTGCTGAAAGTAGCCATGCCACGGCTCTGAGCGGACTTCGATCCGTTCCAGCCACTTGACGCTGCGCGCTCCGATGTAGCCGGGCACCACCACTCGTAGCGGGGCGCCGTGCACGACGGGCAATGGCTCCCCGTTCATGGCCCAGGCGAGCAGCACCTCGGGGCGACGCGCCTTTTCCAGCGGGATCGAACCGCCGAACTGCTGCGCGGGCTTCGCCTCCGGACTGATGTCCGCGCCCTCGAAGCCGACGTGCCCGGCGTGCGGACCCGCGAGTGCCAGCACGTCGCCGAGCGCGACACCGGTCCACGTCGCGGTGCCCGTCGCGCCCGGATCCCACGGCGCCTCGCCGGGAACGTCGCGAATCGCGATCAGTCCGGCGCGCCGGTTGCCCGCGCACTGCAGCGTCGCGGTCACTTCGCGCTCACGCAGCGCCTCACGCAACGTCTCCAGGGAAAGGTCCAACTCTCGCTCCACAGCGCCATGGACACGCAGCCGCCACGCAGCGGGGTCAATCTCGGGTACCGCGCCATGCCCGCGCACGTAAAACGCATCGGTGGCGGTCACCGGGCCCTCAGCCAGCGCAGCGAGCCCGGTCTCGGCATTGAACGGTTCCTGCTCGTGCACGATCAAATCCGCGCGCTTTCCGTAACGGCTCATGCGAGCAGGCTACGCGGACCGATCCCGGCGTGCGGCGTCTGCCCACGGGGGCGTGATCGGGGCGTTCTGGGCATGGTCAGTCGATGCCGGCGGTCGGCTCGTCGATCGGCCAGCCCTCCCGCTTCCAGCGGGGCACGCCGGATACACCACACCCGCGGCCGTCATCGACACCGCTAGGATCAGCGACACCGGCAGGCGGGACCGCGGGATGTGCTCAGAGCACCGGCGGCCTGACAGGCCGCCGAGTAGCCCGCGACCGCTGCCGCGTAGATCGTCGGACAGGGTGATCAACATCAGCGACCGTCCCGCCGAGGCCGAGGACCGCTCCGTCCCCGGCCACTGGGAGGGCAGACCCGAGCGTTGGCAAGAACAACCTCTCAGCGATCGGCACGCTCGTCGAGCGCAACACCGGCTACACGATGCTGGTCCACCTCCCTGAGGGCTACAAGGCCGAGCAAGTCCGCGACGCGCTGACTGAGAGCATCCGGACGATCCCCCAGATCCTCCGCGCGTCACTCACCTTCGATCAGGACATCGAAATGCGTGACTGGCTACAGGTCAGTGTCGCCGCGGACATCGACATTTGCTTCTGATGCCTGCACGCCCCCTGGCAACGCGCCACGTGTGAGAACACCAACGGACTGCTGCGCCAGTACTTCCCCAAGGGCACCGACTTCTCAGTGCACAGCGCGATCGATTTGGACTGGGTCGCCACCGAGCTCAACGACCGACCCCGCAAACGCTTAGGCTTCGCGAAGCCGATCGAGGAGATCGGACCACTACTGTTGCGATGACCGCCTGAATCCGCCAACGCTCAGCGAACGCGTTGAGGACGCCGTGCCAGCGCTGTTGCTGCCCTCATCGTGAACAGGCGAGCACGGGGCTCGCCCTGGATGGCGTGAGGGAGGACGATGAGGGATCGTCTCCGATCGGCCCCAACGTGTGGATCCACCGCGCTCGCGTTCACTACTCAGGAAAGGGCATGGTGTGCACTCGTTGACGGTAAGGTCGACTGGTGTCGTCTTCGCAGCCAATGGACGTGGCCGTGCTGGGGCCGGGCGGTGTGGGCGGCCTGCTCGCCGCTCTGCTCGCGCAGGCCGGAGACCGGGTCGTGTGTCTGGCGGGGGAGTCAACGGTGACGGCACTGCGCGAGCGTGGGCTGACCGTGCGCAGCGAGCGCTTTGGATCGGTGTCGGCGTCGGTAGGGGCCGACACTACGCTGCGTGAGCCCGCCGATGTCTGTGTGATCTGCGTCAAGGCTACGCAGCTCGATGCCGCGTTGCAGCGCGTTCCCACTGACGCGGTCGCGGCTGGGATCGTGATCCCGTTCCTCAACGGGATTGAGCACGTCGACGTGCTACGTCGTCGCTTTGGGCGTGGCCATGTGGTGGCGGGCACCATCCGCGTTGAGAGCACGCGGGTGGCGCCCGGTGTCATCGAGCAGACGAGCCCGTTCGCGGCGATCGAGCTGGGCGCGCCGGACAGCGAGCCGGCGGCGGGGCTGATCGCGCGATTTGCGCAACGATTGAGCGAGGTCGGTTTCGACGTGCGTGTGCGCGCGGACGAGCGCGCGATGTTATGGGAGAAACTCAGCTTCCTGGCGCCGATGGCACTCCTCACCACGCATGCTGGCGTCCCGGTCGGATTGGCTCGCACCGATCACCGTGACGATCTCCTGGGCGCCGTGCACGAGGCCGCGGCTGTGGCGACCTGTGATGGCGCCGCGATCGACGATGCGGCGGTGATGCAGGCACTGGACGGTGTCCCGGCCACAATGCAGTCGTCGATGCAGCGCGACGCGGCAGCCGGGCGCGAGTTGGAACTCGACGCGGTCGGGGGCGCCGTGCTGCGCATCGCCGCTCGTCTAGACGTGCCCACGCCGGTCACGTCCCGGCTGGTGAAGGACCTGCGATCGCGCTCGAGGTCGGCATGAGTGGAGCAAGCATCGAGTCGATCCGTATCGGGTACGTCCCGTTGGCGATGGTTCGGCCGATGCGGACCGCCATGCACGAGACCACGCATACGCACAATGCTTTGGTCGAGATCCACGCGGAGGGATTGCTCGGGCAGGGCGCGTCGCTCGCGCTCTCGGCCGGACAGGCCCGGGCCGTCTGTGCCGCTATCGAGGACCTCGCCGTCCTTTTGCAGGGAGGCGATGCCGGCGACGTCCGCGGCCACTGGGAGCGGATGTGGCCTCATCTGAACTTGACCGGCCAATCGGGGATCGGCGTGCTCGCGCTGTCGGCGCTGGACACGGCACTGTGGGACCTACTGGCCCAATCGGCTGGCCTGCCGTTGTACCGGCTGCTCGGCGGTAGTCGCGTGGAGCTGCCCGTGTACGCCCAACCGGGATGGCTGTCGAGCCCAATCGAGGAAGTGATCGACGAGGCGCTCGCGTTCCGCGACCAGGGATACGCGCACTACAAGATGCGGGTCGGCTCCAAGGATTGGCGCGCGGATGTGCAGCGAGTCGAGCGGGTACGTGACGCGACCGGGACCGACGTCGCACTGCTTGTCGACGCCAACCAGGGCTGGTCGGCAGTGGAGGCGATGGCGGCCTGCCGAGCGCTTGACGACCTTGGCCTCTATTGGATCGAGGAGCCGGTGGACGTCAGCGACGTCGACGGCTGTAGCCGAGTGGCTGCGTCGATCGCGACGCCCGTGGCGGCGGGCGAGACTGTCTTTGGCACGGCCGGAATGCGTCCGCTGATTGAGCGCCACGCCGCCTCGATCTTGATGCCCGACTTACAGCACTGCGGCGGTCCTACCGGATGGCTCAAGGTCGCCACACTGGCGGAGATACATGGCCTCCCGGTATCGAATCACCTGTTCACCCAGGTCAGCGTGCACCTGATGGCGGCCTGCGCCAACCCGCTGATTGTGGAGTTGATGCCGGGCTGGTGGGACGAGCTATTCGACCGCCCACTGGGGATCAAGAACGGAAGCATCCGACCGCCTGAGGAACCCGGCATCGGCTTTCGCTTCTCAGCCGCGGCCAGCAGCCGCCTCGCGCCCATACCCAAGCGCTGAGCGCCACGGCGGAGGCCGCTCGAGCCCGCGACGAGTTGGGTGCTTGTCACCGCACGCTGCCTTCCGCTTCACGTCGGTGGCCGGGACGGACGCTCCGGGTGAGAACCAATTGCCCTCGTTAGCGAGTTCGTAACGACGAAAGAACGTCGATCGATGCATCACGTTTCGCCTCGTCATTGAGCCTAGCGAACCAATGCCGCCTCGGCCGCGACATCGCCAGATCCCTCCCGCGTCCCGGCGCGTCGTGCCACCGATCGCAAAAGTCGCTCAAGCTTGTCAGGCGCGGGCTGGAGGGTCACCAGCCGGGACCGCAGCGACGGAGGCAATCCCATCGCCTCCAGTCACGCACACCATGTGAGGCAACCGGGGCCTCGTGTTGTACCGCAGTCACAGCACTCGAACACACCGCGTCGCACGGTGAAGTCTACGGTCCCGCGGGGTCGCCAGTCTCAGGTGCATCGCGTCGCGCCGAGCGAGCCCGCTTTCATGCTCGCGCGTACGTGGGCGCCGGCCGCGGCTTCGTGGCCCGATCTGTCCCGATAGCAGTCGCGGTTGCGAGCCACGAGAGGGGCGAGGTCGTGGCCGCTCAGCCCTCGGAGCAGAGGTCTGAAGGGTCCACCCTGGTCAGGGGAGTCTCACGGGGCCGCTCGCCGTGACGATCTGTTGGGAAGCGACTGGGTTGCCGCTGATGTTGCATTTCCCATCGATGATGGGTCCAACTTGTTGAGCCGATTGGGTGAACTTGCCGGATCCGCTAATCCCGTGGTAGTGGCCTGTGCCGTTTGACAGCGTGTAAGTGCCGGAGGACCGTTCTGCGGCGAGGCAAGTCGTCTGGTTTAGATTGGTGTTCGGGGCCGCGGTGAAGTGAGGCTGGAGTCTGATCGTGCCGTTGGAGAGCCGCAGCGTGCTGGGAGCCGACCCCTCGAGGTGGACGGTTCCGCCGCCGGTGAAGGCTCCCGTCGCGATCACGCTGAATACGTGTGAGGCGTCGGAGGTGTCGATGAGCGAGAAATGCTCAGTCTGTGTGGTTGCGCGGCCGCGGCGGCCCCGATCGCTCCGAGTGTGAGGACGGCCATTACGGCGAGGATTGTCTTGCGCATGTGTGCAGCCTCCTGTGAAACCGGCCGGTTCCCGGCTGGTGGTAGTCGTTTGTGTGACTTCGTTGCTGTGTCGGGCATCAGTCACCGAGTTCGGCAAGCATTGCTCCACTTGGTTCGGCTGTCGTCGTGTGGCAGGACGATCTGGTGTGGACCGTGGGGCGATTCGAGCGTCGTACCTGGGTAGGACTCAGAGTCATCTCCCCGCATGATGCGCGCGCCTGGCGGGCTCGCTAAGCGTGCGCTTGTGAGCATTGATCGGGCATTGATCGCGCAGAGGCGGGCGTTCGATCTCCGCTGGCTCGACCGGGTTGTGGCGGTGCTGTTGATCGTCGGCGCGCTGATCGACGCCTCCTCGGAGCTCGGTCACGGTCTCGACGCGCTGGCGATCGTGTCGCTGGTCGTGTTGGGGGGCAGCGTCGCGTGGCGGCGTGTCAGCCCGGCTCTCACGACCGCGGTCGCGGTCACGGCCGTGATCGTGTTCGTAGCTGCTAGCGGGTATGGCGGGGACGGCACGTTTGAGGCGGCTGCGATCGCGTTGAACTTCTACTTGTTCGGCCGCCGCGCTCTGGGCCGGGCAAGCATGGAGGCGTCGGTCGTCGTGTTCGCGTACTGGCTGGCGGGGTGCGTAGCGATCGCGTATATCCCGGCAGGCGGGTCGGTGGGCACGGTGCTTGCGGCGTGGGTGCTGTTTGGTGGGTTGCCGTTTGTTGTCGGGCGCGTCCTGGCGGGTCGCAGCGCGCTGACGCGCGAGCTTGAGGTCAGCGCCGCACGCTTGGAGAATGAGCAGACGGTCGGGGCTCGTCGTGCTGCGGCTGAGGAACGCAATCGGATGGCGCGTGAGCTGCATGATGTCATCGCTCACAACGTGAGCGTGATGGTGATCCAGACGAGCGCCGCGCGCGAGGTCGCTCATCGCGACCTCGATGCGGCGCTCGAGGCGCTGCGGGCGGTCGAGCGGTCCGGGCGAGAGGCGCTGGTGGAGCTGCGGCGAATCGTGGGTGTGTTACGCCGCGGTACCGACGATCTCTCAAGCTCATCGGCGCCCGGGGTCTCCGAGTTGGATGCGCTGGCTGCCCGAGCCCGCGCCGCCGGACTCCCGGTTGAGGTGAACGTCGAGGGTCGGCGGCGGTCGTTATCCGCGGGCCTGGATCTGGTGGCCTACCGCGTCGTGCAGGAGGCGCTCACCAACGCGATCAAGTACGCCGGCCGTGCGCGCGCGTCCGTGACCGTCACCTTCGGCACCGACGACCTCGAGCTACTGATCGTGGACACCGGGCAGGCGCCGGCCCGCGAGCAGGTCGACGATGGATCGGGCCACGGCCTGGTCGGGATGCGCGAACGCGTCGCAATCTACAGCGGCGAGCTGCACGCTGGACGAAGGCACGCCGGCGGGTTTGAAGTCCGCGCGCGAATCCCGCTGGACGGGATCGCGTCCCCAACCCATGTTCACGCGACGGCGCCTGGCAGGGCCAGCGTGATCGCCAGCGACCGGGGAGGTCTCCGTTGGCCGTGGCTGGATCCGGTGCTGGCGGGCGTGCTGCTGGTCGCGTTCGAGCTGGCGGTGCTCAGCACCAGCCACCGTCGCGGACCGCTTGCCGCGAACATGATCGCTGTGGCTGCGATGGCGCTCGTGACGATCGGGCGGCGCCGGTCGCCGCTGTTGTTTTTGATCGTGGTCGGCGCGCTCGCGATCGCGCTCACCGCGATGCTCACCTCGTTGAACAACCTGCCGCCGGTCGGGCTTTATGTGGCAGTGGTGCCGACGTACACGATTGCCGCATGGCAGCAGCGACCGAAAGCGTTGCTCGGACTCGCGATCATGTTCTCCGGAGCAGCGCTCAACAACGTGATCGCAACCCACGGCACCGTCGGCGATTTCGCCGGCGCGGCGTTCATGATGGGAGCGGCATGGGCAGCGGGCCGTGCGATCCGCGCTCGCCACGCGCTCACATCCGACGTCATCAGACGGGCAGATCGGCTCGTGGCCAAGCGTGAGGACCGTGAGCGCCTCGCTGTCGCCGGCGAACGCTCACGGATCGCGCGTGAACTGCACGCCCTCGTCGCGCATAGTGTCGCCGGGATGGTGATCCAGACCGAAGCAGCCCGAACGATGCTCGCCAGCGACCAGTCGCAAGCTGATCGAGCGATGAGCGAGATCGAGACCACCGGCCGTCAGGCGCTCATCGAAATGCGCCGCATCCCCGGTGTCCTACGCCACGACGACCCGACCAGCCAACTCGAGCCCCAACCCGGCATCGACCAGATCTACACCCTGATCCAGCACGCCCGCGAACATGGACAGACCGTCGAGTTGAGCGTCGACGGTGAACCCGGAACACTCGCCGCAGGGGTCGACCTCGGCATCTACCGAATCCTCGAGGACGCGCTCACAGCCGTCCCCGACCAGGGCACACACATTGGTGTGAGCCTACGGTTCAGCGAGGAAGACCTTGAGCTGCACCTCACCGCTCGCTGCCCTGGACCAACAGGTTGGCCGACGCTCACGATGCGCGAACGCGTTGCGCTGTGCGGCGGGGAGCTGAATGGGAACGCGACAGACGATGATGGCTGGCAGTTCGCCGCGCGGATGCCACGCGCACTCCAAGGAGCGCTCGCATGACCCTCCGCGTCGTGATCGCCGACGACCAGCAGCTCGTCCGGACCGGGTTCCGGATGATCCTCACCGCTCAACCGGGCATCGACGTCGTCGGAGAGGCAACGACCGGCACCGAAGCAGTCACGGTCACCAACGAAATGCACCCAGACGTCGTGCTGATGGACATCCGCATGCCCGAACTCGACGGCATCGAGGCCACCCGCCAAATCCTCGCCCACAACCACGAGCCCAAGACGCGCGTCCTGATCCTGACCACCTTCGATCTCGACGAATACGTCTACGACGCGCTTCGCGCCGGTGCAAGCGGATTCCTGCTCAAAGACGCGCCCGCACACCAGCTCGCCACCGCAATCCGCACCGTCGGCGAGGGCGACGCCCTACTCGCCCCCAGCATCACCCGGCGCCTGATCGAAGAGTTCGCCGCCCCCCGAAAACCCGTCAACAGCTCAGCACGACTCGACGAGCTGACGCCCCGCGAACTCGAGGTCTTCCGCCTGCTCGCGACCGGGATGACCAACACCGAGATCGCCACCAAGCTCATCGTCGGCGAAACAACAATCAAGACTCACGTCACCCGCATCCTGATGAAACTCGGAGCACGCGACCGCGTCCAAGCCGTCATCTATGCATACGAAACCGGCATCGTCAGCCCCAACCATCGGCCAAACCGATAGGCGGCACCGACCTGCGCGGTCCCGATTCTGTCGAAAGCACAACAACGAGCGTCTGATGACTCGACTGGGTCGCTTTCGAGTCGCAAAAGGGAGGCGGTCACTGAGGCGTCAAGCAGAAGCACTCCGTCAGTCGCGCTGGGACGCAAGTAATCGGTCCAGAGAGACCTGCTCTGCTTCGGCCGCGGGCATCTCATGCGCGCCGCCAACCTCCCTGCGGAAAGCGTGCATCCAGCGCCGTGGCCCTCAGCGTTCGTAACCCGATCGACTAGCGGACGTTCCGTCGGCCGCTTGGAACGTCGTTTTCCGGTCGGCAGCGCTTCGCAGTAGGGAACGGCTTGCGAACGGTGGTCGGGGTGATCTCGTTGCTGGATCCCGCCCGGAGCAGTTGTCCCGGCTAGCCGGACGAGGGGACTGCCTGAGCGGCGAAGCGGGCGGGTGAAGCGCCGAAGGAACAGACAGCCGCTTCGCGTCGCCACCGCGCAAGGTCGAGCTGGGTACCCGCGACTCGCTTGTCCCGATCGCTTGTCGTGCGCGGTGAGCGACGTGCACCTCCAACAGGCCTACTGGAAGCTGAAGGTCAACTCGGGCAACAGCTCGCCGCGGCAGTCGCAACCCGTTGATCGAAACGACATTGGCACCAAACATAGATAGTCGTTACAGACGCGAAGCGGGCCGAGCTCTGTCAGCGTGGCGCTAGCGATTATGTGCCGCTTCCCTGGGGCCAGCGGTGCGAGATTCGGTGGTGAGACCCGCGCGGCCGGTGTGTGTGACGAAGGTCACCTTGCGAGCCCGGGAACGGTGCAAGAGTCGCTCGTGCGAGGACGAGTGGCGCAGCTTGCGAGCGCGTTCGCACGAGCCTGCCCGGTAGCCACCACAGCGAAGGGACCGACGATGGAGAGGAACTGTTTCGGGCCAACAGGACGCGGCGGCTTGGGTCAGCCGTTGTTGCTGGCGGGCGCTGCGGCATTGGCCGGCGCGGCCGGTCCGGCGACGGCCGGTCAGGCGGGGCGGAGGCGCGCGGGGCGTGGCTGGTGGGCGGCCGTGGCGGCGGGCATGGTGTTGGCGCTGGTCGTCGGGCTCGGGGTGCCGGGACGCGATCGGGCTGCGCGGGGCGTCGCGGCCGAACGGGGGCTGGCGGGGTTGCCGGCGGCTGCGCGCGGCCCGGTGTCCGCGGCGCTGGGGCGTGATCTGTCGGGGTACCGCGTGGCCGGGCTGAGCGCGGGTAACCCGGCGCAGCGCTTCGGGGTCAGCTTCTCGCCCGCGGGCGCGAGCGTCCTTGACCGCGGGGTGAAGCTGTCGGTCGGACTGTCGGGGTTTGGGTATGAGAGCGCGCTGCGCGAGCTGGGATCGGCTGCGCCGCGGGTGAGCGCTAACCGGGTCAGCTATCGGTTCGGGTCGCTGACGGAGTGGTATGCCAACGGCCCGCTGGGACTGGAGCAGGGCTTTGCGCTCGCGGCGCGTCCGGCGGCCGGCAGCGGCCCTTTGCTGCTGTCGCTGCGGATCTCGGGCGGCTGGGCCGCGCGGATGGACGGTGGGTCGGTGTTGCTCTCCGGTCGGGGTGTCTCGCTTTCCTACGGCGGGCTGGTCGTCACCGACGCGCGCGGCCGGGTGCTGCGCTCGGCGTTGCGGCTGGTCAAGCGCGGGGTGCTGATCGAGGTCGATGACCGGGGCGCGGCCTACCCGCTGCGGATCGACCCGTTCATCCAGCAGGCCCGTCTGTACAGCTCAAACGGCGCCGCGGAAGACGCGTTCGGCGTGTCGGTCGCGGTGTCGGGCAACACGGTCGTCGTCGGCGCTCCCAACCACTCGGTCGGCACGAGCACCCAGCAGGGCGAGGCGTACGTGTTCGTGGAGCCCGCCTCGGGGTGGGCGAACACGAACCAGACGACCAAGCTGTACGCCTCAAACGGCGCCGCGATCGACCATTTCGGCGCGGCGGTCGCGGTGTCGGGCAACACGGTCGTCGTCGGCGCATACGACCACTCGGTCGGCAAGAGCGCCAACCAGGGTGAGGCGTACGTGTACGTGAAGCCCGCAGCTGGGTGGCCCGCCAGCATGACCGAGACGGGCAAGCTGTACTCCTCAAACGGCGCTGCAGGCGACGTGTTCGGCTATGCGGTCGCGGTGTCGGGCAACACGGTCGTCGTCGGTGCAGCCGCCCACTCGGTCGGCACGAGCACCCAGCAGGGGGAGGCGTACCTGTATGTGAAGCCGGCAGCGGGGTGGCCCGCCAGCATGACCCAGACGACCAAGCTGTACCCCTCAAACAGCGGCAAGATGGAAGTGTTCGGCGGGGCGGTCGCGGTATCGGGCAACACGGTCGTCGTCGGCGCTCCCCGCCACTGGGTCGGCACGAGCCCCTACCAGGGTGAGGCGTACGTATACGTGAAGCCGGCAGCGGGGTGGCCCGCCAGCACGACCCAGACGGCCAAGCTGTACTCCTCAAACGGCGCTGCAGGCGACTACTTCGGCGCGGCGGTTGCGGTGTCGGGCAACACGGTCGTCGTCGGCGCTCCCCACCACGCGCTCGGCACGAGCAATGAGCAGGGTGAGGCGTACGTCTACGTGGAGCCGGCAGCGGGGTGGCCCGCCAGCGTGAACCAGACGACCAGGCTGTACGCCTCAAACGGCGCCGGAGACGACGAGTTCGGTGGGGCCGTCGCGGTGTCGGGCAACACGGTCGTCGTCGGCGCATACGACCACTCGGTCGGCACGAGCACTAACCAGGGAGAGGCGTACGTGTACGTGAAGCCGGCAGCGGGGTGGCCCGCCCGCCCGACCGAGACGACCAAGTTGTACGCCTCAAACGGCGGCGAGGGCGACCAGTTCGGCTATGCGGTCGCGGTGTCGGGCAACACGGCCGTCGTCGGCGCATACGGCCACACGATCGGCACACATACCGGGCAGGGCGAGGCGTACCTCTACGTAAACAGCAAATTGAATTAGCGGTCGCGAATCAAACGGTGAGTGTTTCTCGCCACTCGACGACAGACGCCAGCCACGCTCACAACGCGAGCGGTCGAGCGCTGCGAACCCCGTCCGGGGTGGGCTCGCCCGGCCAGCTGGTGTCCGTACTCGGCGCGGTAGCGCGCGAGCTGGCGGTTCGGTGGCAAGCGACCGACGCCGAGCTCCGCCGCGATCTCAACCATCGTCGCTCCTATACCCAAATACAGCCAAAGGACGTGGCCGCTGCGGAGCGATCGCCCACAGGCGAACGACGCGACTCCTGCGGTGCCGATCCGGCGACGACGCCCGGAGTGCCCAGATTCAGCAGGGACAGCGCCGCCCACGCTCGATCCGAGACGGCCGGCATAACCGCGAACCGGGCCAGCCCACGCTCCGACCAAACGGCCGACGCTCCCGGTTCGAAGGTCGGCCGCTCGAGCGTCTCATTTGGGATCCATCTGCGCACGCCGGCCGTGGCGGAAGCCGTCCTTCGGGGCGTAGAGCCAGAGGGACGATGTGATTGGCATTTAGGGTGTTCGCGTGCTTTTCGCAGTCACCGGGCTTATACGAACGTCGTGGGTGACCGATGCTTCGTCAACTGCCCCGGGGGTGACGCGGCCTCGGAATGCCACCACGTGAAACATCGCAACTGTCGCCAGGTGGAGCTCAGAACCGGACGATCTCCAGACCGCGCCGCGTCAACCGGTGGCGGCCTCTCGCGCATCGATGTTCACGGCGCCCGCACGGTCCGCCCGGACTCGCTCGCAGGCTTCGATCGTCTGCCTCTTGATGGTCTCGACCAGCTCGATGCGTAGTCCTCTGCCGTCGGTTGCGATGAGCCCGGTCTGCTCCGCGACGCGGTTCACCCGATCGCAGCCATCCTGATCTCGACACACGTATATCACGCCACCGGTCGTTCCGGCAGCTCTCCAGCAGGCGTGCATGGTGATGATCGCTCGCAGGCGCTCAACCGATTTCTGGGCGAGTTCGACCTCAACGGCGATACGCGCACCCGTGCTGGCGATCGCAATCAGGTCAGGCCGATGCCGTGACACGTGAGCGCCCTTGTGATCGCGCCACGATATCTCGCCCGACCAGCCCCGGTCGTCGAGCAGCTCGCGGTCGCCGAGGAACTGGTGGCCGCGCAGCGTCAACCAGGCCGCCACCCACGCACATCCGCAGTGATGGGCCCACCAGGTCGGCGCTGGCGAGCCGGCGGCTCGGAGCCGGAGGCCGAGCACGCTGGTGCCGGTCCGCGTGGCGACGAACAGCGAGCCCTCGCCGCGAGTCATCGGGAACCGCACCAGCCACCCTTCGCGTTCCAGCCGGCGAGCATGACTACGCGCGGCCACCTCGCTGCACCCCATCGCACACCGCCAGGCGTCCAACGGCGCCGGCCCCACCCTCGCCAACCACCTCAACCCCTCCAAAGACGCTGGACCAGGACGAAGTATCCGCCCCATCACATCCGCCCCGGCAACCCCTCAGCCCCACTGCACACTCCCGGACCACCCGACACCCTCTCCCCCCTTCGATGCCCGATGTTCAACCGCCTACCACCACCACTCACACACCAACGTTGATACGACCGACCACGCTCACCCTGACCGTCACAGGCCCGCCTCCGCCCCCGGTATTGATAAGTCAACTCAGTGCGCATGACTACCCGCCACCT
>Ga0302326_10006211_pt1 | contig 26860 bp, 19 predicted proteins | sample Palsa_T0_3_FD_202264 | JGI IMG/M metagenome (GOLD analysis project Ga0302326, IMG submission 202264) | Peat permafrost microbial communities from Stordalen Mire near Abisko, Sweden - Palsa_T0_3 | ecosystem: Environmental > Terrestrial > Soil > Palsa > Peat permafrost | place: Sweden: Abisko... | reverse complement strand
TGGGCGGCGGCATGGACTACAACACTCCGCTGTTCCATCACCACCTCGCGATTCGCCTCTTCCAGGCCGATTACGAATACATGCACGCCGACTTCGGACCTGTCGTCTACGGTGGCCGCGCCAACATCAACGCCGCGCGGCTCAGCGCTGGCGTGGTGCTCCATATCGGTCAGATTGCGCCGCCTCCGCCGATCACCTTTGCCTGCTCGGCGAGCCCGGCTTCGGTGTACCCTGGCGACCCGATCACCATCACCGGCACCGCCGACCTGCTCAATCCCAAGCTGAAGGCCGTTTACACTTGGAGCGGCAACGGCGTCACCGGTTCTGGAACCACGGCCACTGTTGCCACTGCCCAGCTGGCTCCCGGCTCCTACACGGTCAAGGGCAATGTAACCGAGGGCAACAAGCCCTGGCAGACCGCCGATTGCTCGGCTAGCTTCACTGTGAAGGCATTCGAGCCTCCGACCGTGAGCTGCTCGGCCAATCCGTCGACCATCAAGCCGGGCGACACCAGCGCGATTACGGCGACTGGCGTAAGCCCGCAGAATCGTCCTTTGACCTACAGCTACTCCGCTTCCGGCGGTTCGGTAAGCGGCACGGGTAACTCGGCCACGTTCTCCTCGGCCGGCGCTCCCACAGGGACAACGACAATAACCTGCACGGTGACAGACGACAAGGGACAAACCGCAAGCGCGACCGCTCCGGTCACGATTGAGGCTCCTCCGGCTCCTCCAGTCCCGACCATCTCGTCGCTCTGCTCCATCACCTTCGACAAGGACAAGAAGCGTCCTACTCGTGTGGACAACGAAGCCAAGGCCTGCCTCGACGACATCGCTCTCACTCTGCAGAGCAAGTCCGATGCGGCACTCGCAGTGGTCGGTTCCTCGACCGCCGAAGAGAAGACTCCGCCGAAGCACCTGAGGAAGGGCGCAGTGGCCGAAGACTTCGCAGCCCAGCGCGCAGTCAACACCAAGGACTACCTGGTTACCGAGAAGGGCATTGATGCCTCCCGCATCACCGTCTACACCGGCGCTGGGACCGACAGGAAAGTGGAAGACTACCTGGTGCCCTCCGGCGCAACCTTCAGCGTCGACGGCGCTACCCCGGTCTCCGGCGATGTGAAGGCTCAGCCTCGCAAGGCGCTTCCTGAAAAGCATCACTCCAAGAAGGCCGCCCAGTAAGGATCGGCGCTTCACCAACCTGGGCGGAGACTCTATTGAGTCTCCGCCCATTTTCTTGCCCCAGCTTCGAATTCAAACGACATATCATGGAAGTGTTGGGGTCGGTAATTTGCACACCCCTTCCTGTTCTGCTTTTGGAGATTCGTTGCACGGAATGACTCATCCTTTTCGTCTGTCCTGGTTTTCTTTATCTTCGGCTTGGAAAGCATGTCTGCTCGTCCTATGGATGCAGGCATGGTGGACGCCTCTGGCTGTTGCCCAGGCGCAGCCGTATCTGTGGCGCTCCATCGGCCCTTACGGCGGAGATGCGCGCTCTTTTGCAGCAGTTCCAGGCGATCCGCGGCATCTTTACCTCGGCGACACCGACAATTGGATCTTCGAATCCCGCGACGCCGGAGCCACCTGGGCACGTCTGAGCCGCCTGGGCGAGGCCAACGACCCAGGCGACCTGATCGTGGACAGCATCGTCGTCGATGAGTCCGATCCCAGCACCCTTTTCGCCGGAGTCTGGCGCTCTTATCAGTCCGACGGCGGCCTCTACGTCAGCCACGACGGCGGCAGGACCTGGAAGCCGATTCCGGCCCTGCACGGCCAGTCCATCCGCTCCCTCGCGCAGGCTCCTTCGGACGCGAACGTAATCGTCGCCGGCTCGCTCCAGGGTGTCTATCGCAGCCGCGATCACGGAGCGACATGGGACCTGATCAGTCCGCCGCCCGACAATCCATTGTCCAAAGAGATTCACGAAGTCGAATCCCTGGCGATCGACCCGCGCAAGCCGGAAGTGATCTACGCCGGAACCTGGCACCTGCCATGGAAGACCACGGACGACGGCGCACACTGGCACAACATCAAGCAGGGCGTCATCGACGATTCCGACGTCTTCTCCATCATTCTCGATCCCGAGAAGCCCAGCATCGTCTATGCCAGCGCCTGCTCCGGCATTTACAAGAGTGAAAACGGCGGCGAGGTCTTCCACAAGATCCAGGGCATTCCAGCCACGGCGAGGCGCACCCGCGTGCTGATGCAGGACACACACCATCGCGAAGTGGTCTACGCCGGCACCACCGAGGGCCTCTACCGCACCCGCGACGCAGGCCACGAGTGGCAGCGCGTAACCGGCGCCGATGTCATTGTCAACGACATCTATCTCGACCCCTCGCATCCGGGTCGCATTCTGCTGGCCACGGATCGCGGCGGCGTTCTGGCCAGCGACGACAACGGTGTCACCTTCGCGCAATCCAACCAGGGCTTTTCCGCGCGCAAGGTCGAGGCGCTCGTAGCCGATAGCCGCGACCCGCGCCGCATTCTCGCCGGCGTCGTCAACGACAAGAGCTACGGCGGAGTTTTCCTCACCACCGACAGCGGCTCCAACTGGGGACAGATCGCCAACGGCCTCGACGGCCGCGACGTCTTCACCCTCGCCCAGGCCAAGGACGGCGCCGTTCTCGCCGGCACCAGCCACGGCATCTTCGCGCTTGAAACCGGCGCCGATTTCAGCGACCCGCACTGGGTCATGCGCAGCAGCATCGTCAACTACGGAACCAAGATCGTCAGCGAAAACGTGAACGGCCACAAGGTCAACCGCATCGAAAACATCACCATCCCAGCCCGCGAGATGAGCTCCCGTGTCGCAGCCTTCGACCTGACCGGAGACACCTGGCTGGCAGCCACGTCGGAGGGCATGTTTACCAGCACCGACAAGGGCGCAACCTGGCAGGGCGGCCTGGTCCTGGGCTCGGCCGAGTACAACTCCGTCGCAGTCTGGGACGGCGAGATGCTCGCGTCCCGGCGTCACGGCGTAGTCTTCTCCAAAGATCAGGGCAAAACCTGGGACCCGATGCAAATCCCCTCGCGCATCAAGGACATACGCAAGATCGCCTTCTCCAACGACGGCGAGCTGTGGATCGGCGCAGGCGACGGCGTCTACTTCTCGCGCGACCGGGGAACGAACTGGTTCTGGCTGGAAAAGGTGCCGGTATGGGATTGCGGCGACCTCTTCTTCGACCCCAGAACAGGCCACATGCTGGCCACCTCGCGCAGCAGCCCGGTCCTCTACTCCATCGACCCGAAATCCCTGGCCTTCACCGCGACCACGACAGGTTTTCGCCTCTTTATGGCCCGCTCCGCTGCCGGGATTCGTTTCGCCGCCTCGCTGCAGGATGGCGTTTTGATCGATACCGAAGTTCCAATCGCCCCTAAGGTCTCCGTCGCGTCAACCAAGCCGGATTTGGCCAAGCCGGCCCAAACCAAGCCGGGTGACTCTCCGGTCAAGCCTGCCATACAGCAGCCTTAACGGGACCTACATTTGTTCACGCCATGTGAATCGCTGAACCGTTCCCCCCACTTCCAGTATCATTTTGATATGCAGGCAGAGAATTCAGCTTCGCGCCACTCCTTTCAGACCTACGACGCTCGCATCGAGCCCATTGCCGAGAAGGTCTTCGCCGGCGAGCGCCTGAGCTTCGACGACGGCGTTGCGCTCTATGGCACGAGCGACGTGCTGGCCGTAGGCTGGCTCGCCAACCACGTCCGCGAACGCATGCACGGCGACGTGACGTATTTCAACGTCAACCGGCACATCAATCCGACGAACGTTTGCGTCGCCGCCTGCCGTCTCTGCGCCTTCGGCCGCAAAAAGGGCGACGCCGCCGGCTACACCATGGCTCTCGAAGAAGCCTGGGAGACAGCGGCCTCCGGCTACACCGAAGCCGTGACCGAGTTCCACATTGTGGGCGGCCTGCATCCCGACCTGCCCTTCGAATACTTCCTGGACCTCGTAAGCGGCCTCAAGCAGCGCTTTCCCAAGGTCCATATCAAGGCTTTCACCATGGTCGAGGTAGCATTCCTGGCCCGCCGCGCCAAGCTCTCGATCGAAGAGACGTTGATCAAGATGCGCGAGGCCGGCGTAGACTCGATGCCCGGCGGCGGCGCGGAGATCTTCGCCTCCCGCGTGCGCAGCATCATCTGCGACCACAAGATCGACGGCAGCGAATGGCTCTCGACCGCGCGCATGGCGCATAAACTCGGCTTCCGGTCCAATGCGACCATGCTTTACGGCCACATCGAAAACGACGAAGACCGCGTCGATCACCTGCTCAAGCTGCGCGAAGTGCAGGACGAAACCGGCGGCTTCCAGACCTTCATTCCACTGGCCTTCCATCCCGAAAACACCGCACTCGACCATCTGCCGGTAACTACCGGACTAACCGACATCCGCCAGATTGCTGTAAGCAGGCTGCTGCTCGATAACTTCGCGCATATCAAAGCTTACTGGCAGATGCTGACCCCCAAGATAGCCCAGATAGCCCTGCGCTTCGGCGCCGACGACCTCGACGGTACAGTTATCGAAGAGAAGATCTACCACGATGCCGGAGCGACGACCCCGCAAGGCATGACCCGCAAACAGCTTTGCCATCTGATCGAAGCCGCGGGCCGCGTCCCAGTCGAGCGCGACACGCTTTATCACAACGTGACACGCACCGAAGACAGCTTCGTCGTCGCCGTCTAAAGCAAGCCAGGGAGGGCCGCCACGATGGAAGTCTTCGGCATGGCCGCCTTCTTCGGCTTCCTCCTCGGCTTCATGTTCGGCGTAGGCTGCGCGGCGGCGGTAATTTATACGGTCTACATGGGCGGCTATCGCAAAGGCCTTGAGGACTCTATTCGCGAGAATAAGTCAGTTAGATATAAAGAAAATGTAGGGAAAGTCCAGGCTAAACTAGACAAGGAACTTTCCCGATTGTAAGTTTCTAACTCATTCGTGCCGGCTATTGGCTCATTAGAACGCTGGAATCCCAGTAATATGCTGCCCGATGATCAGCGCATGAATATCATGCGTCCCTTCATAAGTCACCACGGACTCAAGATTCATCATGTGCCGCATGATCGGGTAGTCTTCCGTAATCCCGTTGCCGCCCAGAATCTGCCGCGCCATGCGCGCCGTTTCAAGCGCCATCCAGACGTTATTCCGCTTGGCCAGCGAGATAATCTCGTGGGTCAGCGTCCCGGCATCCTTCATCCGGCCGGCGTGCAGCGACAATAGCTGTGCCTTCGAAATTTCAGAGATCATCCACACCAGCTTTTCCTGGATAAGCTGATGGCTGGCAATCGGCTCATTGCGAAACTGCTTGCGCATCTTGGCATATTGCAGCGCCGTGTCGTAGCAGGACATCGCCGCGCCGATGGCTCCCCAACTGATGCCGTAGCGTGCCTGGTTCAGGCACATCAGCGGGCTCTTCAATCCGCCCGTCCCCGGCAGCAGGTTCGCCGCCGGGATCTTCACTTCCTGTAGCGACAAGCCTGCGGTTACAGACGCGCGCAAAGACCACTTACCATGCACCTCATCGGCACGGAAGCCGGGGCGGTCGGTTTCTACCAAGAATCCCCGAACTTTGTCATCTTCATCTGAAACTTTCGCCCAGATAATAGCTATATCGGCAATCGTTCCGGAAGTGATCCACATCTTCTCGCCGGTCAGCACATACTCGTCGCCCACTTTGCGCGCCCGTGTCGTCATGCCGCCAGGATTCGATCCGAATCCCGGCTCAGTCAGTCCAAAGCAGCCCAGCTTGCGCCCCGCAGCCAGCTCCGGCAGCCACTTCTGTTTCTGCACCTCCGAGCCAAAGGTGTAGATCGGATACATCACCAGCGCCGACTGCACGCTCACAAAGCTGCGAAAGCCAGAGTCGCCGCGCTCGAACTCCTGCATCACCAGGCCGTATTCCACGTTCGACATTCCCGCGCAGCCGTAGCCATGCAGATTGGCTCCAAAGAAGCCAAGGTCGCCCATCATCGGCACCAGTTCGCGCGGAAAACGTCCCTCGCGAAAGCAGTCTTCAATGATGGGAATGAGATTGTCTTCGACGAACGCGCGGGCCGTATCCCGCACCATGCGCTCATCTTCGTTGAGCAGGGAATCGAACTTGAGAAAATCTACGCCTTGAAACTTGAAGCCCATGTGCCGTGCCTTTCCATAGTGCGTTTGGGCGAGCGGCCCAAAACACTTGAGGGTAGCAGATTGGGCTAAGGGAGGAAAGCCGGCAATCTAAAGCTCCAAAAGCGTCGCATTTTGACCACATCGAAACAACCGCGCACGAGGATTCAGACTCCAACTCGCATAGTTTCGGCGCTCATTATTTTTACGCGTCCACCAAGTTTTCCAACGCAAGTCAGAAATGGAGAAACCCATGAAAAAGATGATCTTGACTTTTGCTGCCGCGCTTCTGTTGCCCGGCGCTTCGTTTGCTCAGGATACCGACAACGCCAAATTGGCAGACCGCATTGACGCGGCCCATGCCGTGCTGCATGAACTGATGGCCACCCCGGACAAGGGTATTCCTCTCGATATCGCGGCCAAGGCCACGTGCATCGCAGTGGTCCCGGCCTTCAAGAAAGGCGCCTTTGTGGTTGGAGCCCAGTACGGCCAGGGAGTTGCGACCTGCCGCACCCACGGCGGGTGGAGCGCGCCTGTCTTCATCCAGATGACCGGCGCCAGCTTCGGTTTTCAGGTCGGCGGTCAATCGACCGATCTGGTCCTGGTCGGTACAAACCACCACAGCATGGATGATCTGCTCAAAGACAAGGTTAAGCTGGGCGGCGATGTCGCCGTGGCAGCCGGTCCCGTAGGCCGCAACTCGCAGGCCTCGACCACGGATTTAGCGAGTGCCGAGTTCCTCACCTACTCGCGCAGCAAAGGTCTCTTCGCTGGAATCGACCTCACCGGCGATGTCGTAAACCAGAACGGCGGCGACACCACCAAGTATTACGGACGCGACATCCCCTACCGCGAAGTCTTAAGTGGCAGCGTTCCTACTCCTGCCTCAGCAGAACATTTCGTCCGCACTGTGAACGAAATGTTCCGCATCGGCCGCGAACGCGCATCGAACTGAGCGGGCTCTTACTCCAGCAAAAACGGGTAGCGTTACCGGAATCTTCCGCATGACGCTACCCCTTTCTGTGTCGGCGTTCAATCGTGTGCGTTAAGCCAGAAATTCCTTGAGAAACGGGTCATCGCTCCCCACCAGCGCCGCCGTCGATCCATCGAAGATCAGCTTGCCCTGGTGCAGGACCAGGAAGCTGGTCAGCGAATTGGTCTGGCCGTGAGGCAGCGGAACCATCTCGCCCTTTTCGCTGTCGAAGTGGCTGGTAACCATGGTGAAGGCGTCCTGCAGGCGATGCGTGACCAGCAGCGAGGGAGTGCCATAGACATCGCGCTCCTTGATGATCAGCTCGTCGATTGTCGTCGACGTAACCGGATCGAGGCCGCCGGTGGGCGAGTCGTAGAGCAGCAGAGACGGCTGGTTGATGATGGCGCGGGCAATGGCCACGCGGCGCCGCATTCCACCTGAAAGGCTTGCCGGCAGCATATCGTAGGTGTGTTCCAGCTCCACAAAGCGCAAGGCCTCGCGCACACGCCGGTCAATCTCGTCGACAGGCAGATGCTGCTCCATGAGCTGGTAGCCAACGTTGTCGCGAACGGTGAGCGAGTCGAAGAGCGCGCCCTCCTGAAAGACCATGCCGGTGCGTGTGCGGAGCTTGAGAAGCTGTTCCTCGGGCATCGCTGTGATCTCTTCGCCAAAAAGAAAAATGCGGCCGCTGTCGGGGCGCATAATGCCGTTGGCCAGCTTGAGCAGCACGCTTTTGCCGACTCCTGCCGGACCCAGCAAAATGCGTGTTTCGCCTGCGGCTACGCGAAAACTGACGTCCTCAAGGACAGCAGGGCCGTCGAAGCGAAGGGAGACGTTCTCAAAGAGAACGACCGGCTCCTTCTGAGCTTCAGGAAGAGTTGCTGCGGCCTGTAGATGGGCTGGCTCGGGCATGGTCTAGATTCCGGAGTACAACCACAACAAAGCTCGGCTGAGAATGAAGTCGCAGAAGATGATCAGCACGGACGAAACCACCACAGCCTGCGTCGTCGAGCGCCCCACGCCCTGCGTGCCGCCGCTGGTCTTCATGCCAAAGTAGCAGCCGACCGTAGCGATGATAAAGCCGAAGAACAACGGCTTGGTGAGTCCCTGCGCAATGTCGTCGTAGCCCAGGGATTGATAGGCTGAGGTGAAGAACTGGGTGCCGTTCTGCTTGCTGATGAAGACGGCCACAAAGGCTCCGCCGGCGGTGCCCAGTGTGTCGGAAACGATGGTCAGCAGGAAGAGCATGACCACGGTTGCCAGCACACGCGGGCTCACCAGCTTCTTCATCGGGTCGGTGCCCAGCGCGCGCATGGCGTCAATCTGCTCGGTCACCACCATCGATCCAAGCTCGCTGGCCATGCCGCTGGCGTTGCGTCCCGAGACCATCAGGCCGGTCAGCACCGGGGCCAGTTCACGGATCATCGACAGGCTGACGAAGCGGCCGGTATACGCCTGCGCTCCAAACTGCGCCAGCGACGCCGCCGATTGCAGCGCCAGCACGCCGCCGGTAAAGAAGCCCGTGAGCACCACGATAGGCAGAGAGCCCACGCCGATCAGGTCGCACTGGGTCATGATGTCGGCCCAGTAATGCGGCGCTCGAAAAAGGCTGCTCACTCCCTGCCAGCAAAACAGCGTGTACTCCTGCACGGCAAAGAGCATGCTCTTGGCAAGAGTGTCGATCCGGTCAAAGGCAAAAGCCATAGGGCGCAGAGTGCTCCAGGCAGAGATTTTGAGAGGCGCTGTTCAGGTCGCGTTGGAACGCCTGGGGTCAGGATAGCTCATTTGCGCGGAATGGTTTAACGATAGATTGAATGAACTACGCAGCCGCACGGTTGCAAGACTGCTTCGAGGGCTTCCGCAGGTGCTGTACGCGAGCTGGTAAGAATTGCATCTAACCGAGGGTGAGCGAAAGGTTTGGGCCTGAATGAGCGTGTGGCTGCAAGCGGCAAAAAATGCAGCGGGCGGCGCAGGCCGTCGCGGTGCCTCGTCGCATTCCTCGCATCTGCTGCGTTGGCTGGCGAGCTTAGGCGGAATTGGCATCTTCGCCGTCTCGATTGTGGATTCGTCGGTCATTCCGCTTCCATTGCCCGGCAGCACGGATCTCTTATTGCTGCTGCTGGCTGCGCATCGGGGAACCACGGCGATAACTGCGGTGTGGCTTGCGTTTTGCGCCATTGCGGGCTCCATGGTGGGCGGATATCTGACCTGGAGCGCGGGCCGCAAAGGCGGAGAAGTGACGCTCGAACGCTACGTTCCCAAGCGGTTTCTGGGCAAGATTACTGGGTGGGTCGAGAAGCATGGAGCGTGGTCCGTGGGTATCTCGGCAATCTTGCCGCCGCCGGTGCCGCTTACGCCTTTCCTTCTTGCCGCGGGAGCTCTGAAGGTGCCGCGCGGGCGTTTCCTCATCTTTTACGGGATCGCGCGCACCCTCCGCTACAGCCTGCTGGCCTGGCTCGGCCTCACCTACGGGCATTATGTCGTGCGAACGTGGCTGAAGTCTCTGGACGATTGGTCTTCGACCATCCTGTGGATCTACGGCGGCCTTGTCGCGCTCGGAATTGCATTCGGCGTGTGGAAGTTCCTTCGATCCCGGCGCGCGAACCAAGGCTCCGCAGTTCCCGCGGAGGATATGGCGTAGTCGCCGACCTGGCCGTCAGTTGCCGCCGGCCTCCTCTTCGAGTTCCGGCGAACTCATCGTGGGGATAATGCCCAGTTGCTCGTAAATGGGACCCATGACCTTTCGTATGCCCTGGATGCGCGTCACGAACCATGCAGCTCCCACGATGCAGCAAACGCCGCTCAGCATCACAGTCCACGGTGCGCCCACGGCAGTGGCTAGCGCGCCGGCCAACAGGCTGCCGAAAGGCGACATGCCGACAAAGGCGACAGTGTAGTAGCTCATCACGCGGCCGCGCTTGTCCTCCGGAACGATGGTCTGAATGATGGTGTTGCTGGCAGTCAATCCCTGCATCATGCCGAAGCCGACCAACAGCAGAAGCAGCATCGAGAGCCAGAGCCGATGCGAGAGGCCGAAGAGGATCAGGCCCACGCCGAAGACAGCCGCGGCAATCGGAATCATCTTCAGCAGGCCGCGCACCGATTTGCGCAGCACCAGCGAGAGCGCCGAGGCCAGTGAGCCGACGCCCATCGCTCCCATCAGAAATCCGAGCGTATGCGGGCCGCCTTTGAGGACCTGCGCCGCGAAGATGGGCATCAGTACTACGAACGGAATACCCATCAGGCTGACCAGCGCGAAGAGCAAAAGAATGTTGCGGATGGGCGCGAACCCGCGTACGTAATCCCAACCCTCTTTGAGCTGGACCAGCATCGAATCGCGCGCTCTGCTCAACGCTGCGGCCTGCCGCTCGGGCAGGCGCATCGCCAGGAGCGACACGATCACTCCGATGTAGCTGACGCCATCGATGAAGAAGCACCAGCCCTCGCTGGTGACGGCGATGAGCATTCCGGCCAGCGACGGGCCGACCAGGCGCGCCAGGTTGACCATCGACGAGTTGATGGCGATGGCGTTCTGTAAATCGTCGCGGCCCTCTACCATTTCGAGCATGAAGGATTGGCGGCCCGGCATGTCGAAGGCGTTAATGCAGCCTTGGAAAGCGCTCAGAGCGAGAATTTCAGCGACGGTGATGCGGTGCGTAAGCGTAAGAAACGCGAGGGCCAGCGATTGGACCATGGCGAGCGCCTGTGTCCAGACGAGGACGGTGCGGCGGTTCCAGCGGTCGACCAGGACGCCGGCCAGCGGCGCCAGCAGAAAGGTTGGAATTTGCCCGGCGAAGCTGACGGTGCCGAGCAGGACGGCTGACTTGGTGAGGCGGTAGACGAGCCACGCTGTGGCTACGCGAGTCATCCAGGTGCCGATCAGGGAGACGCTTTGGCCGGCGAAGAATAAGCGGAAATTTCTGTGGCGCAGCGCGCGGTAGGCATGGGCGAATCCCGATTCGGTCACTCCTTTAGGATGCCAGACGCCTCTCTGTCGACGCTTGGGGCAACCTTCGCGGCGGCTCGCCGATTCCAATGTAGCCAATGGAGGAACGCTATGGAAACAGTTCAGAGTGGACAGTGCGGCCTTTGTACCCATTTTGGCGAACGTCATCCGACCGATGTGTTGATCAGCATCATGTCTACCCATCGGGCGGACTTGAAGTTCACCGACGAGTGCGGCCATCCCAAGCACGCCGACCTGCATTTGAAAGTCACGGCTATCAGCGGATGCGATGGCTTTGAGCAGGTTCACTAGGGCGAATCACGAAGTTAGACGTCGTGCTGCAGACGGAGAGTTCCTCCGTCTGTAGCTTTTTGCTTTTGGGAAGGCGAATAAACGGGGAAGCACTCAGGGTGCCCCAGCCATGTTCTTTGTTCTTTTGTCCTATCCCAACCACGAAACTGGGTGCCTCATCCTTGACGTGCTCTTTGCGGCAAGGGTGGGATTCACGAATCTTCGCCTATCGCCTTTGCTTTTTGCTCGCGTTTCCAAGATGTCCAGTTTGACTCAATTTCAACAGCTTTTTCGAAGTTTGCTGTTTGATGGCCTGGAGGACAATGGACAGCGTAGAGACTGGTGGTTCGTTGGTCAGCAGATGAACGTGCTCTGGCATCAGAACGTATCCTGCTACGACGAAACCGTAGCGCTGGCGTACTTGTTCCAGTTCTTGTTCAAAAGTAGTGTATGCGTGGGCAGAGTTGAGGAGTGGGAGTCTTCTATGACAACTGAAGGTTATGAAGTGGAATTGGCCTGAGTTGTGGTAGCGGACTAAGCCTTTGGGCATTTTCGGATTGTAACTCTGGTTTTTGTGGTTGGGTTGGGAAAGACAAAAGCAAGAACAGGGTTGGCTTTTGTGGTTTCCCACCCTTGCCGCAAAGTGCGCGTCAAGGATGGGGCACCCAGTTATGTGGTTGGGTTAGAGAGGATAAAAGCAGATCCTTCGCTGTTACTGCTTAAACGCTGGATCGCTCTCTGCGCCGGGTCTTGGTTTCCAGGCTAGGGAGTAATACTGGCCGCGGTCGCGGGCCCAGGGGTCGAAGGCATTGATTACCGGGTCTAGCTCGGACTTGAGCTCGGGGATGTTGCGGATGAGGATGCGCTTCAATGGCGATACGGGCTGGGTGTGGCCGTTGGGTGTGCCTTTCTCGATTTGCGGCGCGCCGGGGCCGTTGTTGGTGACCCAGTCCACGCCTAGCTGGGTGTAGAACTCGGGGCGGAAGCTCGACGTAAAGAAGCGGTCGCTGAAGAGGCGGCGCGAGGCGTTGAGGATGAAGACTACGAACTGCGTTTCGCTGATGGCGTAGCCGTGGGGACGGGTGAATTCGGCGAGATAGCCGACCACGGTATCGACGTCTTCGATGTTATCGATCGTCGAGCCGTTGGGATGGCCGAGGCAGTCGTTGATGGGGGTTTTATCTTCGTTGACCTGGGCGTCGGTGATGACTTTAGATGCGTCGCAAACATGAGTCCCGTAGACCTGGCGCAGTTGGTCGACGGCCTGCTGCTGCATCATGCGCGTGGTGTTGTCGGCGGGCAGGGCGCGGACGGCGGGGTCCATGAAGTCGTCATAACTCGTCAATTGGCGCAGGCCGTACTGGCGACGGAATTCGTTGAAGCGCGGGACGCCGTGTTCGCGGTCGCGGATGATGTCGAGCGCGGCGAGATCGATCTGCTTGGTGGGGCTGTCGAGGCGCGGCAGCAGGATGTTCTGCATGAACTGGGGATGGTTATGCAGGGTGAGGATGCCGAGGCGCTGGCGGCCCAGGCTGAGGCCCCAGTTGGCCATGCCGCCGGTGTGCATGGCGTCGGTCGATTTGCCCTCGAAGGTGTTGATGACGGCTACTTTTTCAACGATCTGGTTGGGGTCTTTGCTGAGGTCGCGGTATTCGATGAGGTCGGGGACGAGCGGATGGAGGCGGTAGACGGAGACGAACTCCTCGGGGAAGTTGAAGGGCGAGCCGAAGTGGTTGACGCCGCCATTGATGCTGTCGGCCTTGGAAACGTCGTAGTGATCGACCTTGCTGCCGAGGCCGAAGATGCCGGGGCCGGAGGCGAAGACCGAGTACCATTGCGAAGCCTTGGCTACGTCTTTGGATTTGCCGAAGTCCTTGGTGACGATGTCGCTGAGCGCTTTGGAGACGTCGGGATCGCCCCCACCGAGCAGGCCGTTCCAGTTGGCGTTCATGCCTTTGTAGAGCGGCTCGTTGTAGAGCAACTGCGGGGTCCATTCGGTGGTGTGGATCTTGGCGATTTCGGCGGAGACTACCAGGCGCGCGGCGGTGTAGAGCTCGTCGGGAGTTACATCCTTGTAACGGATAACCCGCTTGGGATTGGAAGGGTCGCGCAGGCCGCTATCCTTGAGCGGGGTAAGCGCTTCTTGCCTACGGAATTCGCGGACGAAGGAGTTATGCTCGCGCACGAACAAGTTATGCAGGAAGCTTAAGCCGATGGTGAAGTTATCGGGAAAGGCTACGGATTCCTGGCCGGCCCATTGCGGCTGCTGCGGATCGGTGGGCTGCAGAACGGGCAGGTAGCCGCCGGTTACCGGGTCCGGGTTGGGCGTGCTGATGAGCGGCTGCAGCAGCAGCTTTGCCGGGTCCGCGGGGTCGCGCTTGACGCGCTTGACAGACTCGTCGTCGAAGCCGTAGATCTGGGAGCCGTCCCACCAGGCGGTGTTGGTGTTGGCGAAGGTCTCGGGAGCGCGGGCCATGTAAGTCTTGTCGCCGACTTTGAAGGTGTTGGGCGCGGAATCCTGATCGACCAGAGTTTTATCGACCTGGTCGGCGGGGCGGCAGCCTAACTTGGCAATATCGTCTGGAGTTAGCGGGACTTCGACATTGTTGACCAGCTTGGTCTTGCAGCCTACTTCCATATATTGCGCGCCGTTGTGGCCGTCTTCCATGTGCGAGAACCAGTCGTGGGTCATGAACTGGATCCAATAGGCGGCGAGGACGTTGAAGAAGGGAGCTTTCTGATAGTCGCAGTTGGCGTCGGCGGAGTTGTTGGGCAATCCGAAGCCGAGCTTGCAGTTATCGGGGTTGGACTGGGCGCGGGTCAAGAGGACGCGGCTGATCACCTGCGGGTCCGGTTGGAGAAGGCTGAGACGGCCGCCGTGGCGATTTTGCGTGTAGACGCTGAGGCCGCGGTCGGGGAAAGAGGTATCGAACTCGACGTTGCGCGCGAAGGGCGTGCCGTTGGAGCCCATGAGCGGGTTCTTCACGTCGTTGCAGATGCCGGTGAGTGTGCGGCCTCGGACCAGCTCTCCTTTGCAGACCTGGGTGCCGTCGCCGCCGACCGCGGTGTAGTTGGGATCGGTCTTGGGCAGGCGCATTTCTGGCCAGACTTTCAGCGCTGGACCGCCGACTCCGTTGCGCCCGGAGATGAATTGCTGATAGGTGCCGGTGTTGTCGAAGAGGTTGAATTTGATCAGTTCGACGCGCTGGAATTCAAGGTCGGTGAGCGCTCCGCTGACGCCGCGAAACTCAGGGCCTTTGGTCGAAAGAAAGCCGGAGGGCAGGGAAGTCATGTCGCCGGTGCCCCAATACTGCTGCCAGTCTGCCCACGGCGTAAGCCGGAATTGCAGCTCTTTTTCTCCGCCCCGGCAGAGAAAATTGGCCTCGGAGACCTTGGCTTCAAAGCGCACGTCGCGGGTTGCGGCGATGGGGCGGATGCCGCCGAGAACCGCCTTGACGCAAGCATTGAGCGAGTCGGCCTCTTCCTTGATGGGGTCGATTTTGGGGGCCGGCGTGGTCTGGGCTTGAGCGAGAGACGGAAGCAAGGCGGACAAAGCGAGGAACAACACGAACGCGTACAGGGGAGCTTGCATGAAAGGCTTTCTCATGGCCTGTTAGCTTGAACGTTTTCGACCGTCCGCGTCAAGCATTACTTTGCGGGGCGGGGCGGTTTGCGCTATCTGCCGGAATGATCGTGCGAGCCTGACTCTGCGCCGGCGAGCGTAAGGTCTATTGGGTGTTCGGCGAAGTGGTCGAGCGCGCTTTGCATTTCAACGAGCAGGGCGTGGGCCATTGCACGGGTGAAGCCGTGGCGGACGAGGATGCGCTGGATGACGAGGTCTTCGCGGTGGGCCGGCATGGAGTAGGCGGGGACGAGCCAGCCACGGTCGCGCAGGCGGTCGGCGAGGTCGTAGAGGGTGAAGCTGGCGCTCGGCGGATCTTTCAGCTCCCAGCAGAGGCCGGGGATGCCGCCCTGACCGTCGTAGATGATGCGGAATGGGCCGAGAGCCGCGATCTGCTCGGCGAGATAGCGGCCCAGCGCGGCGCACTCGGTCTGGATTTCGCGGTAGCCTTGCTTGCCGAGGCGAAGAAAATTGTAGTACTGGCAGATGATTTCGCCGCCGGGGCGGGAGAAGTTGAGCGCGAAGGTGGGCATGTTGCCGCCGAGGTAGTTGACGTCGAAGATCAACTCTTCAGGCAGATCGTGCTTTTCGCGCCACAGGGCCCAGCCTACGCCGAGCGGGGCCAAGCCGAACTTGTGGCCTGACGCGTTGATGGATTTAACTCTCGGCAGGCGGAAATCCCAGAGGAGATCGGGTTGCAGGAAGGGCGCGAGAAACGCGCCGCTGGCTCCGTCGACGTGGATCGGGACGTGGAGGCCGGTTTCGGCTTCGAGCTTGTCGAGGGCGAGGCTGATCTCATGCACCGGCTCATATTGCAGGGTGAAGGTGACGCCGAGGGTGACGATCACGCCGATGGTGTTTTCGTCGCAACGCTTGAGCACTTCTTCGGGAGTGAGAAGCAGGCGCTCGCCTTCCATGGGGACTTCGCGGATTTCGACGTCGAAGTAGCGGCAGAACTTGTGCCAGCAGACCTGGACGGGGCCCATGATGAGGTTCGGCGTTTCGGTCGATTTGCCCGCGGCGCGCTGGCGTTTGCGCCAGTTCCACTTGAGGGCCAGGCCGCCGAGCATGGCGGCTTCGCTGGAGCCGGTGGTGGAGCAGCCGATGGTGGTGGCGGCTTCCGGGGAGTTCCAGAGGTCGGCGAGCATGTGGACGCAGCGCTCTTCGATGGCCGCGGTCTGGGGGTACTCGTCCTTGTCGATCATGTTCTTGTCGGCGGACTCGACCATGAGCTTTTCGATTTCGGGCTCGATCCAGGTGGTGCAGAAGGTGGCGAGGTTTTGCTGCGAGTTGCCGTCGAGGACGAGCTGATCGTGGATGGTGCTGTAGACCTCTTGCGGGTCCTGCCGGGATTCGGGGAAGGCGTAGGTTTCGGAGACAGGGTCGTGGAGTTCGGCTTCGAGTTCGCTGGTGGGGGCGGCTTTAAGGTCTTCGGTATTGTGCAAGGGCATGGCGGTCTACTCCCATTTCTCTGAGAGTCAAAGTGTAGCGGCTTGCTTTGGTGAGCGGGGAAGAAAAGATGGTGAATCGCGGAGACACCGGCTCGCTGCGCTACTCTGGTCGTGGTGAGCCGCTCCTTGCCCACATGGAGTAAAACGCTTCGAGAATCGCGTCTACACTCGCGGCAGAACGAGCTTGAACCGGCAATTTACGGGGCTCTGAGAGTGTTTGTAGGCGCGGAGGCAAATGCGAACTCCCAATCTGAAGCTTTCTTCATCGAAACACAAGTACGCATGACAGCTGCAAGCGTTGAAGATACTAGAGGAGAAATGGAATGACGAAACAGACAGACCTAAATGTGGATCTGGGCGGCAGCTTTACACTCCCAGGCGCCTCGATGACCGTGAACCGGATGGGCTATGGCGCGATGCAACTTGCCGGCCCGCAGGTGTTTGGACCGCCGCGCGATATGGACGGCGCGGTTGCCGTTCTGCGAGAGGCGGTTGAGAGTGGCGTGAACCATATCGACACCAGCGACTTTTACGGCCCTCATGTGACCAATCAGATTATCAAGCGGGCTCTGCATCCGTATCCGGATGGCCTGGCGATCGTGACGAAAGTAGGCGCTCGCCGGGGTGAGGACAAGTCCTGGATTCATGCTCTTTCGCGTCAGGAGCTGATCGATGGCGTTCATGACAATCTGCGCAATCTAGGGCTCGACGCGTTGGATGTCGTCAATCTTAGGGTTGGAGGAATCATGGGGCCGGCTGAGGGGTCGATTGAAGAACCGCTGACTGTACTGGCCGAGCTTAAGCGCCAGGGGCTGATCCGTCATCTTGGTCTGAGCAATATCAGTCCCGCGCAGTTGGCGGAGGCTCAGGCAATTACGAAGATAGTCTGCGTGCAGAACCTGTACAACGTGGCGCATCGGAACGACGATAGCTTCATCGAGGACCTAGCGGAGCAGAGCATAGCCTATGTGCCATTCTTCCCGCTGGGAGGGTTTACGCCCTTGCAGTCTTCGGTGCTGGACGCTACGGCAGCGGCTCTTCAGGCCACGCCGATGCAGGTCGCGCTGGCGTGGCTCTTGCATCGTTCGCCCAATATCCTGTTGATCCCTGGGACTTCTTCCGTCGAACACCTTCGAGAAAATCTGAGTGCCGCGAAGCTTCAACTTTCTCCCCAGACGATCGCGGATCTTGACTCGATTGGCGGAACGCCCGGTCACTGATTGAGCAACGGCTTTCAGCCGCTTCCTGGATGGAGACAAAAAGTGGACGGTTACGCATTGGGCAGTTTGGGTGAGCGGCAACTGGCGGCTGACGTTTACCTTTGAGGATGAGAATGCGGTCCTGGTGGATTACCAGGACTATCACTGAATCGAGTTACGGAGAGGAGTTTGCACGATGGCAATCATGTTTAATCCACCTCACCCCGGTAAGGTGCTCCGAGAATACTTCGGAACGATGGAGGTCTCAGAGGCGGCGACGCGATTAGGGGTTTCCGGGACGACGCTTTCGCGGATTTTGAATGCAAGGGCGGGGATTTCGGCGGACATGTCGCTGCGGCTTGGAGAGGCGCTGGGGATGGGTCCGGAGTTCTGGTCTGCGTTGCAGCTTGATTACGATCTTTGGCATGCTTCGCGGAAGCGGCGGCCGCGGGTCAAGCCGTTTGCTGGTGCGCAGGATTCGCGGACTGTGGCTGCTGGTGTTTAGGAACTCGTCAAATTGCTAAGGCATTTTCCGTATTTCCGTAGACTTTTGAAGTTCAATCAAGGTGGATTTTTCTTGATGACAAATCCACTTAGCATCGAGACTTCGGCATACACCAATACGGAAAATGCTTTAGTCCCGGCCTTTTTTGCGGATTTCTATATTCAGCCGCTTGATCTTTTGATTCAGCGTTGAGAGCGGGATATGGAACTGCTCGGCGGCGTCGGTCTGGTTCCAGTTGCAGCGCTCCAGCTTTTCGATGATGATGCGGCGCTCGATGTCTTCGAGGATGTCGAAGAGGGAAGAATTGGGATTGTGTTCGAGCAGGGCGTCCTGGAAGCTGCGGCCGGTGATGTGGCCGGGCAGCAGGCCCGAATCGATGATGGTGGTGCTCGATAGGACTACGCCGCGCTCGATGATGTTCTCTAACTCGCGCACATTGCCGGGCCACTCGTAATCGACCAGAGCGCGCATGGCGTCCGGAGTCAGCTTGCGGATTTCGAGGTCGTTCTCTTTGGAAAAGTATTCGAGGAAGCGGTGGACGAGCAGCGGGATGTCTTCGCGGCGACTGCGCAAGGGCGGCAGGTCGACGGAGATGACGTTGAGGCGGTAGAAGAGGTCGTCGCGGAATTTGCCTTCGCGGACGGCCTGGCGCAGATCGACATTGGTCGCGGCGACGATGCGCACATCGACTTGCGTTTCCACCGTGCCGCCGAGTGGAGTAAAGCGGCGGTCTTGCAGGACGCGCAGGATCTTGGCTTGCGTATCCATGCCCATGTTGCCGATTTCATCCAGAAAAAGTGTCCCGCCGTTGGCTACTTCGAAGAGGCCTTTCTTGGTGGCGATGGCGCTGGTGAAGGCGCCTTTGACGTGGCCGAAGAGCGTGGATTCGAGAAGTTCCGAGGGCATGGAGCCGGTGTTGACCGGCACGAAAGGCTTGTCTTTGCGCGGGGAGTTGGCGTGCAGGGCCTTGGCGATCAACTCTTTGCCGGTGCCGCTTTCGCCCTGAATCAGAACAGTTGACCGGCTGGGCGCGACCTGCGAAACGAGATCGAAAATGCGCAGCATGATCTCGCTCTTGCCGACGATGTTGTGGAAGTTGTAGCGCTGCTTGAGGGCGCGCTTGAGCTGCACGTTTTCGGCTTCGGCTTTGTGGCGGGCGATGGCCGAGCGAATGTCCGCGAGAAGCTTTTCGTTGTCCCAGGGCTTCTGAACGAAGTTTTCCGCGCCGGCGCGGACAGCTTCTACGACGTTGTCGACGGTGCCGTAGGCGGTGATCATGACTACGGGCAGGTCGGGGTAGCGCTCGTGAATCTGCGGCAGCAATTCGATGCCGGACTGGCCGGGCAAGGCGAGGTCGAGCAGGACGAGGTCGTAGCTGCCCCGCTCCAGCGTGCGCAGGCCCTCTTCGCCGTCGACGGCCATCTCAACGGTGTATCCCTCTAAGGTGAGCAGGACTTCGAGAGACTCGCGGATTCCGGCTTCATCGTCAATGACGAGGATTTTTGCGTCGGAAGTGAGGTCGTTGGTGGGCAGGAGTGCGGACTGGCTCAATTTGGATAGGACCTCAGGCATGAACGGAATTCCTTAAGAGCGGAAACTCTAAATGAAAGGTAGTGCCGACGCCGAGAGTGCTCTCGACGTTGATTTTTCCAGCGTGCTCCTGAATGATGCCGTAGCTGACGGAGAGCCCGAGGCCGGTGCCGCGGCGCTCGCCGGGCTTGGGCGCGGACTTGGTAGTAAAGAATGGGTCATAAATGCGCTTGAGATGTTCGGGTGCGATGCCCGCGCCGGAGTCGGCGATGACCGCCTCGACGTGCCCGTTGGCGACCGTTGCTACGCGCAGCTCGCCTCCTTGCGGCATGGCGTCCTTGGCGTTGAGCAGCAGGTTGAGGAAGACCTGCTGCAGTTTGCCGGGGTTGCCGTGAATACGCGGGAGATCGCCTGAAAGCTCCATGGCTACAGTGATGCGCGCGGTCTTCATTTGATGCTCGACTAAGGCGAGGGTGTCGCGAATGACCTGGTTGAGGTCGGTGTCGCGGAACTCGGTGGTCGAGGTGCGGGAGAAGTTGAGCAGGCCGTTGGCGATCTCCGAGGCGCGGAAAGTCTGCTGGGTGATGCGCTCCAGCAGCGGCGTGAGCTTGGTGTCGCTGCGCATCTGCTTGGTGAGCATTTGCGCGTAGGAGCTGATGACGGCGAGCGGGGTGTTGATTTCGTGCGCTACGCCGGCGGCGAGCAAGCCGATCGAGCTGAGCTTGTCGGACTGGGCGAGCTGCGCCTCGAGCGTGACGCGCTCGGTGATGTCGTCAACCAGGACAATGCGGCCCACGGCGACGAAGTCGCGCGAGAGCAGCGGAGCGACGGCGATGTTGGCGGTGCGTGCTTCGCCGGCCATGGTGGTCAGGCGGAATTTGTAGAGATGATGGACGCCGCTCTCGTTGCGGAAGCGGTCGAAGGCCTCGATGAACTCGCGCGGGAAGACGGCGGTGAGTGGCTGGCCGATGGCTTCCTTGCGGCTCAGGGCGTACATGGCTTCCATCTGCGCGTTCCAGCTCTCAATGCGGTCTTCGAGATCGACGGCGAGGATGCCGACGTTGATCGATTCGACGATATTCTCGTTGAATTCCTTGAGGCGCTCGAACTCGCTGACCTGTTCTTCAAGCCGCGCGTAGAGGCTGGCCGATTGCAGGGCGATGCCGATGTAGCTGGCCAGGGATTCGAGCAGCTCTACATCTTCACTCGACAGGAAGTCGCCCCCGATCGTCCGGCCAAGGCCGATGACGGCGATGGTGCGCGTTTTGGTTGCCGCCAGAGAGCCATTGGCGGGTGTTGCATGGGTAGCGGACGGCACTGCGTCCTGGACGCGGCAGGGCAGGTAATAGTTCAGGTCGAGCAATGCGGCGGTGCGCTGCTGCTCCTGCGGCAGGTGGATGGTCTGCTGGGTATTTTCGAGGAAGATGTGGGACTGGCCGCCGGGCTGGTCGAAATCCAGGAAACCCAGGTCGAGGCGCGGCGTGTATTGCTCGTTGCTGAAGGGCAGTCCGTGCGACGCGGCGAGGTGGAAGCTGTGCGTCGAGGTCTGGGCATCGGGCGCGTCGGCCAGGAAGACGGCGACCTTGGCGACCAGCAGCGTGCTGGGCAGGCGATCGACGATGGAGCGCAGCAGGGCGTCCAGATCGGTTTCGGAGTTGAGGCCGCGGCCGAAGTCTACGAGAGCTTTGCGATAGTCGTAGCGATGGCGATCGAAGACCTGGTCGATCCAGCTCTGAAAGCGGCGTTTGAGGGGGTCGAAGAGCTGGGCAGTGATGAGGATGGTGAGGACCAGGCCCCATTCGCGGACGGCTTCGGGCAGACGGGTGTGAATCTGTTCGGAGATGAGCGCGATGACCGCGAAGTAGACGCCGACCAGCGTGCCGGTGGCCAGAGTGTAGGCCACGCCGCGCTTGAAGATCAGGTCCGTATCCATGAGCCGGTAGCGGACGATAGCCCAACTGAAGGTCAACGGCAGAATGACTAGCGAGAGGCCGGCGACCTTTTGCAGCAGTACCGGCACCGGGAAGCCGGTCAGGAACGGAACGGCGAAGAAGGCGGTGAAGGGCAAGACCGCGAGCATGGTTCCGCGGGTGAGCCACTTGAGCTGCTGGCGCAGCAGCGGAGTGTTGGCGCGGGCGTAGCTGCGCAGGAAGAGAATTGCGGCGAGAATGAACCAGGCCGCGACGTAGGCGGTCGAAATCTGATCGAGACGCAGCTTGAGCGCGAAGGTGGCCTGCCAGAAGACGAAGGCCGCAATGCGCAGGGCGATGATGCCGGCCGCCGGCGCGTAGACGAAGGGTACGAGCCAGCGGCTCCAGTGGCGCAGGCGGGCGTTGGGAATCTCTTCAGGAAAGACCAGGGCGAAGTGCAGGAAGAGCGCCGGCTGCAACACCTCGGCGATCACGTTTCCCCAGTAGATCGTCCAGTCCAGCAGGTCGAATTTGCCGGTGTAGCGGAAGGTATTGAGCGCGAACGAGACCAGGCAGAAGATGTAGAAATGCGTGGCGCGCGGCGCGGTCCAGCGGCGGAAGAGGACGTAGATGCCGATGGCCAGGTAGACGAGGCCGAAGACGCGAGTGAAGTCTTGCAGGGTGCGGTCGGCGGGGATGGGAATGACGGGAATCGGTTCGATCTCGAAGCCGCGGCGGATGATGGTGTACTCGGCTTTGCCGTAGACGTCGGTGTGCTTGAGCTCGCGGTCCAGGTCGGCGCCGACCGCAATGGTGCGGTCGTTGACGGCGGTGAGCAGGTCGCCGCGCTCGATGCCAGCCTGGGCGCCGGGACCGCCTTCGAGGACGCGCACGGCCATCAGGCCGGTGAGAACTTTGCTGGGTGCCTCGGTCCAGACGACTCCGTCGTCGGGCTGCTGGTAGGTGCTCTCTTGTTGCAGATTAAAGACCGCAAAGAGGATCAAGGCCACCGTTGCGATAGCCAGAAGCGTTGCCACGACCCGGTTATAGAGATTCGTCTCCATGGGGGAGCTCAGTTTGGATTCTCCTGCTACTGTAGGGCGGAAAAGATTGACCCGGCATGACTATTTTCACAAAAAACTTGCCGGACCTCCGTCGCGCCTGCCGTGCTTGGGAAGAATGCCTTTAAGCGGAATGTCCATGCACGTTGGTTGCCATGTTTGTCTTGGCGGCGTGCTGTTTCAGTGCAATCAGCCAAACTACTGAAAGGAATACATATAGAGACTCGCACATCTTTAAATGGTCATCCGTCCCGGCAGTATTTTACCCTTCCATGGGCGAAAGCCAGGGCGTAAATATGAAAAATGGAATCGAACTATGACATTCGAGAATTCGCGGTAAGCCGAGGTGTAAAAGGGATAAGCTGCAAGATTTCAGGGACGAAATGCAAAATCGCGGTCCGCGGAATTTATCCGTGCGGCTCCAGGTGGCTCTGCGAGCAGGCTGCTGGATGAGCGATCAGGCCAGCGACTTTGCCTTTCCAGTTCACCGATTACCGACCAGTGGTCTTTTGCCCGTAGGTGGCTTTAGGGCCGTGTTTGCGCTGGTAATGGTGCTCGGCAACGTGGCCGGCGAGGCCGGCAGCGGGCGCTCCCAGGGTGACGGTGCGATAGGCGAGGCGGGCGATGTATTCGAGCAGGTCGGCGTGCTCGACGGCTGCGGCTGGGGTTTTGCCCCAGGCGAATGGGGCGTGGCCGCCGACCAGGACGCCGGGGACGGCGATGGGATCGAGGCGCCGCTCGCGAAAGAGGCGGGCAATGACTGCGCCGGTGTTGAGGACGTAGGCTTGCTCTACTTCTTCGGCGCTGAGCTGTTCGGTTACGGGGACTTCGCCGTGGAAATAGTCGGCGTGGGTGGTGCCGAGGCAGGGGATTGGGCGGCAGGCCTGGGCCCAGGCGGTGGCGAATTCGGAGTGGGTGTGGACGACGCCGCCGATCTGGGGGAATTCGCGATAGAGCAGGAGGTGCGTGTCTAAGTCGCTGGAAGGATTGAGGTTGCCTTCGACGATGGAGCCGTCGAGCCGGGTGAGGACGAGGTCGGCGGCGGTGAGTCTGGCGTAGTCGACGCCGCTGGGCTTGATGGCGACCAGCGGCTCCGGACCTGTCCGGTCGATGCCGCTGGCGTTGCCGAAGGTGTGGACGGCGAGGCCACGGCGGGCGATCTCCTGGTTGGCGTGGAGGACTTGGGCGCGGAGTTCGGGAAGGAGCATGGTGACCTCATTGCCAGCGGAATCTGTGAGAAGGCGAGTCGGCGGCAATTTGAGAAATCGTTTTCTACAGGAGTTTAGCAGATGGGAAATGGAGGGTGAAGGCTCCGGCTGGGTGTGCGGGTTTGCCCAAGCCGGCGGCTAGACGAGTCCCCGACGGGCCAGATTGGCCCCCGGCTTATTGCCGCAACCTGTGCATAAATTTCAAATTTGCGACGACTTTTACTGTTAACGATGCGCATATTCAACGTTAAAGCTGCGATGGGTAACGTTAAACGCGCGATTTTTTACGTTAGAAGTGCAGTTTTCAGGTTGGGTGGGTTTGGCTGCATCGTAGGCGGAAGCAACGTCTCACCGGAACTGAGGCGTCGCTCTCAATCGAGGATTGTGGTGCTGCGGAAACCCAGGTCTCAAAGGCGAGACCTGGGGCACCCTCATCGCGATTGTTCAGACCTGGGCCACCCGCCCACGGTCTGGGAAAGCCGGAGACCTTCGACTTTCTCGGCTTCACGCACCTGTGCGGGAAGACGAGCAGAGGGCGGTTTACCGTGCTCCGGCAGACGATCCGCGAACGGCTGCAAGCCAAGTTGCAAACGGTGAAGACCGAACTGCGGCGACGCATGCATGACCCGATCCCTGAAGTCGGAGCATGGTTGAAATCCGTTGTTGGCGGGCATATCCGATACTTTGGAGTGCCGGGAAACCGGTACGCCCTGGCCTACTTCCGTTTCAGGGTGAGCAACCTCTGGCATCACGTCCTGCGACGGCGAAGCCAGAAGGGACGCGTCCCATGGGAACGGATGAAACGGCTCCTCCAGCGCTGGCTGCCTCCGGCCCATATCTGCCATCCTTATCCCACGCGCCGCCTGCGCGTCACCACCTGAGGCAAGAGCCGTATGCGGGAAATCCGCCCGTACGGATCTGTGCGGGGGGTACGGCGTAAGCCGTATCCCTACCGCGACACCCTTCTCCCGACGCCGCAGGCGGCGCTCGTTCTTCGGGTCAGGCATTCTCATTTTGTGCTCGGGTCAGAGTCACCGGCCCCTGGGAACTGTGGGTCGATGCAACGCTCCTCAAGAAGCCAGTCACAGACGGCGATGCATTCGTCGCAGATATAAGCGCGTGGGCGACCAGTGGGAGTCGCAATCAGGAATGCTACGTCGCCCTGCGGCTTGTCGCACCATGAGCATCGCGGGGCCTCTCCAGACTCAGTTGCATGAATCGACGTAGTTACGACCCTTTGGCCATGCTCCTCTGCTCGCCAAGCGGCGTAACCTAATGCCTGCAGGATGTCTTCGCGTTCCAGATAGGGACGCTCCTTGAGCATCTCATTCATTCGGACCCCCGCTCGGATTTGATCGATAATCATGTCAACCGTGACCTGCATGCCTCGAATGCAGTGCTTACCATCCATCACCTCAGGGTTACGAGTAATACGGTTGAAGTCGACCATAAACGCCTCCTATCAAATTTCGACAAATCAGACTCAAAGCTCCCCAGCGCAATAATCGATGAGAGAAGTCCAATCAACAATGTTCGGGTCAAATCCCAAGAGAGACATCATTTTCGCAATACAAAGAACGACCTTCCTTTCCCACTGCAAGTCCTCTATTGCAGCGTTTATCTCCTTGATTGAATTCCAGGTCTCCATGCTGTATTGGAACAGGTCTGCTCGTCCACTTGGATCGGTGCCATCGATCGGATCGCCGTTGGCGTACAGGTATTTATGGAGATACTTCGGATCGATAGGCCTCCTGTGCGAATCAATGACCTTCGGGTCGTTGGGGTCCCTGCTCATGAACCTACCGGTGAGTGGGTTGAAGTATCTGGCGCGGAGGTAGTAGAGACCGAGGTCTGAGTCGTATTGTTCGGCGCGATACAGGTAGTTGTTCGGCGTCGAGCCCGTCGAATTTACCTCATTGCCGAAAGCGTCGTACTCGTAGGTGTCGGTGACGGTTCCGGCGGAGTTCGTGAGCTGACGAACGCTGCCTGCGCCGTCATAGCCGTAGAAGCTTGGCGTCCATGCGCTATCGATGATTTGATCTTCGCTGATGCGCTGCAGGCCGTAAGTATATGTGCGTTGGACCGAGCCGCCTGTGATCTCCTCTAGCACTTGCGGGTAGCCGGTTGGATTGACGTCGTCTTCTACGAGGTATTTGGTCGTTACTCCACCGACGGTCTTGGCCACGCGGTTGCCGAAGGCATCGTACACAATAGTGACGGTCCCACCGTTCATTGACGTTAGCTTGTTTTCGGAGTCGTAGGCAAATGTCTTGCCGCTCGTGGTCAGCGTATTTCCGTTGGCGTCGTAGGTCTCGCTCGATACTTCGTCGTCGGCGTTATAGCTGAATGTTCCGGAGCTTATCCCACTGAGGCTGGAGGTGTCGGAAAGACGGTTCCCGACCGGGTCCAAACCATAGGCTACAGTCCCATTCTTGCCGCCGGGATCGCTGGTGATGACTTCGTTGGTCAGCCGGTAGATGCCGTCATAGGTCCAGTTGATTGTTCGACCGTTCGATTCGCTCGCGCTGGTCAGATTGCCTGTGGGGCCGCGCTGGTAAGTGTAGCCCGATACCGGGGTTGTCAGGGAAGCGACCCGGTTCAGCGAATCGTAGGTGAAGGTGGATTGCAGTCCATTTGGCAACGTCGCAGTCGCCAGGTTGCTCGCCGGGTCGTAGGTGTACGTGGTTGTGTTCGCCCCCGAAGGCAGGCGATTGTCCACCACCGTGCTGAGCCGGTTCAGATCGTCCCAGGTGAGCAGCACCGAGGCTCCGTTCGCATTGGAAGAGACGATGGTTTCCACTTTGCCCGTCGGATAGTAGGTGTAATTCAGAGTACCCTCCGGCGTCGCCTTTGTCACGAGCCTATCCATTGGATCGTAGGTGTAATTCACAGTCCCGTCCCCAGCAGTGGAAGTAGCCGGGTGCCCCACCCTTGTTCTAGCTCTTTCAATCCCAACCACAAAACTGGGTGCCCCATCCTTGACGCGTTCTTTGCGGCACGGGTGGGATTCACAAATCTCAGCTTGTCGCTTTTGCTTTTTGCTCACGTTTGTA
>Ga0302326_10006210_pt1 | contig 26861 bp, 23 predicted proteins | sample Palsa_T0_3_FD_202264 | JGI IMG/M metagenome (GOLD analysis project Ga0302326, IMG submission 202264) | Peat permafrost microbial communities from Stordalen Mire near Abisko, Sweden - Palsa_T0_3 | ecosystem: Environmental > Terrestrial > Soil > Palsa > Peat permafrost | place: Sweden: Abisko... | reverse complement strand
TAAATCTCGTCGCCGCGGCCGATTCCGAGCGCTCGGCCTCCGTGCAGGAAAAATGGCACGTCTGCGCCGAGGGCGGACGCGATTTCCAAGAGGCGAGCCGCTTCGATGCGTTTCCCAGCGAGCCGCAGAAGGCCCACGAGCGCCGCGGCGGCGTCGCTCGATCCGCCGCCCAGGCCTCGGCCCACGGGAATGCGCTTGGTCAGCACGGCGCGCACTCCCTGGGGAAATCCAATCTCGCGGACAAGCTGATCAAGGGCGCGATAAACGAGATTGTCCTGCCCCGGTTCAGCGGCGAGCGCGGAATTTCCAGCGATGCGGATTTCGATTCCGGGTTCGCGCTTGATTTCCAGCGTCAAAGTGTCATGGAGGGAGATCGTCTGGAAAATCGTGCGCAGCTCGTGATAGCCGTCCACGCGGCGCCCGAGGACGTCCAGGCGCAGGTTGACCTTGGCATACGCGGGCAGGCGAACCAATTTCATAGGGAGGATATGCTACTACGGCTTCGGGTCGGCGGGTGGTTTCTGCTGAGCCATGCGGCGTTTCAGCGCGGAAATCTTTTGCTCGACGTCGGCCATTTTTGCCTGCTCGAATTCGGCGGGCAGGACGCGGTGCCATTCGTCGAGCGACTTCTGCCACTGCGCCTCGGCCAGATTATCTTTTCCCATCTTGGCGTAAACGTCGCCCAAGTGGCTGAGGATCGTGGGATCGTGGCTCTCGCGCGTGGCCGCTTGGCGCAGCAATCCTTCCGCGTCGTCCAGTTTGTTCTGCTTGAAGTAAGCCCAGCCAAGGCTATCTTGAAACGCGGCGTTATTGGGGTCATCCGCGAGGGCGCGTTTGATCAGGGCGGTCGCTTCGTCCAGGCGGATTCCGCGATCGGCCAGCATGTAACCGTAATAGTTGAGCGTCGAGGCATTGCGCGGGTTGGCGTCCAGCACTTTTCGGAATTCCGATTCGGCCTGGTCGAATTTTTTCTGGCGCTCGAAAATCGCGCCGAGCAGGAAGCCGGTCATTTCCTTGCCGGAGGGGTCCTGCTGGATTTTTTCCGCCGCGTGGATAGCTTGTTCGGCCTCGGGCCAGCGCTTGCTCTCTTCGTAGACCTGCGCGATATCAAGTTGGATTTCAAAGTCGGCGGGGGAGCCGTCGAGCAGCGCCCGAAGCTTGGAAACGGCTTGATCGGCCTGCGCGTTTTCGCCGAAGAGAAGAGCTTGCTCGGTGAGGATGGAGCGGTCCTTGGGGTAAGCGTCGACGGCCTTGCGCGCTGCGTCCATGGCTTTGGAAATGTCGCGCGCGTCGCGGTAAGTGTCTACGATCATGACGCGGGCGCGGCGGTCCTCCTCGGGCCCCAGACGCAGCATTTCCTCAAAGGTATTTACCGCGGCGGTGTAATTGCTCGTTTCACGATATAACTGGCCGAGTTGCTGGTACAGGATCGCCAGCGTGCGGCGGCGCGACGGCGTGAATTCCGATTCCGCCTTCACGGCAGTTACAGCGTCGGAAAGGACGCGAATGGAATCGTCCGGGCGGCCTTCGTCCTGGTAAATCGAGGCCTCGTAATACGTCACTTCCAGACTGTTGGGAGCACGCTGCTTGGCGAGTAACACATTTTGCTCGGCCTTATCGAGCTGCTTCAACTGGCGGTAAATTTCGGCCAAGCGAAGATAGTTGTCCGGGTCGTCCGAATCCATCTGCGTCAGGCGCTCGTATTGCTCGAGGGCTTCGGGATATTTTTCCTCGGTGAGCAGCGTTTGCGCGAGTTCCTTGTGATGGTTGACGTCGTCGGGTTCGGATTCCGCGGCCTTGCGATAGGCCTGCTCGGCGTTCGGGAGATCGTGGGTTTGATTGTAGGCGTCGCCCAGCAGCTCCCACAGCCGCGGCGTTGGCGCGCGTGCCAGGATGCCTTGCAGCCAGGTGACCGCCTCTTGCGATTTCCCCTCATCCACCAAAAGCTGAGTGAGTTGCTCGACGCCGCCCTCATTGGCCGGTTCCCGCGCAAGCAACGAGCGCAGCACGGCTTCCGCCTTGTCTTGGTCGTTTTGCAGGCGGTACAGGCGCGCGAGCCACAGCGCGGCATCGGAGTCGGTGGGATCCAGGCGAAGGATTTCGCGGTATTGTTCGGTAGCATGCACGAGGGTATCGTGCTGCCCCGATGTGTTGCTCAAATCGCCGAGGGTGCGCACGTAGATTCGCGCCAGCAGGCGGCGCGCGGGCAGATTGTCCGGGTCCTTAGCCAGAATCGAATTCGCTTCGATTACCGCGTCGCGAATTCTTTGGGACTGGTAGTAAATTTCAGCCAGCTCGTCGCCGATTTGCTGGCTGTTCGGATCGAGCGTGAATGCTTTCTTTAGATAATCGATGGACTTGTTGGCGTCGTCCGAGTGGCTGGTGACTTGATATTCCTGCGCGAAATAATGGCCCATCACAAAATCGTTGTAGGCTTCGCCTTGTGTTGCGATTTGGTCTTGTACGGCCGCGGATGCCGCGGGTGCGGCTTGGGCGTCCGCGTTCTTCTTGGCTTGCTGAGCGCCCGCGGAGGGTCCGACCATCAGCGAGAAAAGCGCGAGTACGGCGAGGTGCCAGCCAGTTATCATTTATTCACCGCAAAAAGAGATTATCCGCCTCGACGAGCCATTCGTCAAAAGGCATCCTGAAATTGGTTTCCTGCCCGGAACCGCGTACGCTGCCTCGAGGCAGCTCATGGGGCGAGGGACAACTAACACAGCATCCTACGCAGTTGTTGGATGCTCGGAACGCCCCAACGGTTCCCCCCGACAGTTACGAAGGTGTGCGTCACTCCCCCGGGAACGCTAATCTCCCGATTGGCGTTCCCGGCGGCCCATTCCCTCAGTGCCTAAAATGCCGCACGCCGCAGAACACCATGGCCATGCCCAGCCGGTCCGCCGCCGCGATCACGTCCGCATCGCGAACCGAGCCGCCCGGCTGAATCACGGAGGTGGCGCCAGCCTTTCCCGCTTCTTCGACGCCGTCGGGAAAGGGGAAAAAGGCGTCGGAAGCCACGGCGCTTCCCGCCAGCGGCAATTGCGCCTTCATGACGGCAATTTTCACCGAGTCGACGCGGCTCATCTGCCCCGCGCCGATGCCCACGGTTTGCCCTCCGCGCGCGAAAACGATGGCGTTGGATTTCACGTGCTTGCAGACTTTCCAGGCGAAGAGCAGGTCGTCGATTTCCGCGCGCGTGGGCGCGCGCCGGGTGGCTGTTTTCATATCGCCCTCGGCGAGCTCGTGGCAATCCGGTTCTTGCACGAGGAGTCCGCCGGACACCCGCTTCAATTCAAGTTCAAATTCGCGAGCGACGTTGTCCCATGCCGGAAGATCCAGCAGGCGCAGATTTTTCTTGGCCGCGAATCTTTCCAGCGCCGCCGGATCGTAGCCCGGCGCGACGATGCATTCGACAAAGAGCTTTGCCACTTCCTCGGCGGTTGCCGCATCGAGCGGGCGGTTGAACGCCATTACGCCGCCGTATGCGGAAATCGGGTCGCAAGCCAGCGCCTTTACGTACGCTTCCGCGAGTGTTTCTTGCTCCGCCGTGCCGCACGGATTGTTGTGCTTCACAATCACGGCCGCCGGGCGGCGAAATTCCATGGCCAGTTCGAGAGCCGCTTCGAGGTCAACAAGATTGTTGTAGGAAAGCTCCTTGCCCTGAAGCTGGCGCGCCGCAGCGAGCCCTTTGGCAGCCGATCCCGCGGGAACATAAAGCGCCGCGCGCTGATGCGGATTCTCGCCGTAGCGCATCTCCTGCCGCCGCGCATAGGCGAAGTGCAGCCGCTCCGGCAGCAGCGGGCGCGGGCCCAGCTGGATGGAACCGCCGCTTATCGACAGGCGTTCAAGTTCCGTAGCGATTTTACCGTCGTACCGCGCGGTGAGGGCAAACGCCTTCCGCGCAAGCTCCAGCCGCGTCGCAAGGCTCACTTCACCGTGCGCGGAAATTTCGGCGGCCACAGCGGCGTAGTCCGCCGGATCGATCACCACCGCAACGCTCTCGAAATTCTTTGCAGCCGAGCGAACCATGGTCGGCCCGCCGATGTCGATGTCCTCGATCAGCTCTTCGGGCGTAAGGTCCGCCTTCGCCGCCGTCGCTTCAAAGGGATAAAGATTCACCACGACAAGATCGATCGGCGCAATCTTGTGCTCCGCGGTCTGCGCGCGGTCGCCCGGCTCGCCGCGCCGGAACAAAATGCCGCCATGCACTTTCGGGTGCAGCGTCTTCACCCGCCCGCCCAGCATCTCCGGCCAACCGGTCAGATCAGCCACATCACGAACGGCAATGCCAGCTTCGCGCAGCAGCTTGGCCGTCCCCCCAGTGGAAACAATCTCAATGCCGCGCGCGACTAGTTGGCGCACAAATTCAGTCAGCCCGTCCTTGTAGTAAACACTTACCAGCGCGCGTTGCACAGGCACAGGTTCCTCCAAAGGGCGAAAAGAAAACGCCTATTGTATGCGCGGGCGCGGGAATCGGAAAGCGGGATCTGGCCATCTGGCTTGCCCATTCCAATTGCAACAATCTCTCGGTACACTCATCGTCCATCCTTGGGAGGGCCCATGTCATTTCTGGACATTCTTCTTGGAAAGACGCTGGCGACTTCCGATGAGCGCGCCGAGCAGATTGGGACGGTTTCGGGGATTCCGATCTTTGGCCTGGATGCGCTGAGTTCGGCGGCGTACGGGCCGGAGGCGGCTCTGACGCTGCTCATTCCGCTGGGAGCGGCGGGAGTTGCGTACATTGTTCCGGTGAGTGCCAGCATTATTGTGTTGCTGGCGATTGTGTATTTTTCCTATCGGCAGACGATCGCGGCCTATCCTGGAGGGGGCGGTTCTTACACGGTGGCGTCAGAAAACCTGGGCAGGTTTCCCGGGCTTCTGGCCGCAGCCGCGCTGATGCTGGATTATGTGTTGACCGCGGCCGTGGGAATTTCCGCCGGGGTGGGCGCGCTGGTTTCGGCGGTGCCCCAGCTTCAGCCGCACACGCTGGCGCTTTGCTTGGGCATCCTTTTGATCGTCACGATCATAAATCTGCGCGGCGTTCGGGAAGCGGGCGTGATTTTTATGCTGCCGACGTATGCGTTTCTCGGCTCGCTGCTCATCGCCATCCTAATCGGGCTCACCAAAACGGCGTTCGCGGCGGGGCACCCCGTTCCGGTGGCCGCGCCGCCTGCGAGCGCCATGACGCCCGCGACTGTCGCGGTGAGCGCGTGGCTGCTGCTGCAAGTGTTCTCCAACGGCTGCACGGCGATGACGGGAGTCGAGGCGGTAAGCAACGGGGTGAAGGCGTTCCGCGAGCCGACGGTTCGCAACGCGCAGCGGACGCTGACCGTGATCATCGCCCTGTTGTCTATTCTTCTCGCTGGCATCGCCTACCTGGTTCGCGCGTACGGGATTCAGGCCACCGATCCCGGTATGCCCGGCTATCAGAGCGTGATTTCCTTGCTGGTCGCCGCGATTGCGGGACGAGGATTGTTTTATTACTTCACGATTGGTTCCGTGCTGCTTATTCTTTCTCTTTCGGCGAATACCGCGTTTGCCGATTTTCCGCGCCTGTGCAAGGCCGTCGCTCACGATGGATTTCTGCCGCATTCCTTTGGGTTTCGCGGGAGGCGGCTCGTGTATACGCAGGGAATCTACGTGCTGGCCGTGCTCTCGGGTTTTTTGCTGATCCTGTTTGGAGGCGTAACGGACCGGCTCATTCCGCTGTACGCGATCGGGGCATTTCTGGCGTTCACGTTGTCGCAAGCGGGAATGGTGGGCCACTGGCGACGGAACCCGGGCCGCGGCGCGCGCCAGAGCATGCTGATCAACGGTTTAGGCGGCGTGGCTACGGGGATAACTCTGGTCGTGGTGCTCGTCGCAAAATTCACTTCGGGAGCTTGGGTGAGTGTGCTGCTGATCGCCGGAATGATGTCCGCGATGATGTGGGTGCACCGGCATTACGATCAGGTCGCCGACGAAGTTCGCTGTCCCAACCCGCTGCAATTTGAAAATCTCGGACCGCTCATCGTCATTGTGCCGATTCAGGCGTGGTCGCTTATCTCACAGCGCGCCTTGCAATTTGCGCTTACGCTTTCGACGGAAGTCCACGCGGTACACGTAGGGACGGAAGACGAGACAAACGCGCTGCAGGACAATTGGAAAGTGCTGGTCGAAGACCCCGTCGTGCGAGCCGGGGGCACGCCGCCGAATCTGGTGACGCTCACGTCGCCGTACCGCTGGATTGTCAAACCCATCCTGGATTACGTGCTGGAAACGGAAGCGAAAAACCCGGGCCGCCAAATCGCCGTGATCGTGCCGGAACTGGTCGAGCGGCACTGGTATCACTACCCACTGCACAACCAGCGCGCCGAAGTGCTGAAGGCGCTGCTGCTCGTCAGGGGCAGCCGCAACATCGTGCTGATCAATGTGCCGTGGTACATTAAGGCCTGATTCGTTAGCGGGAGAGCGGCGGAAGTTTCCCTCCTGGCACGCTCGCTGCTATGGCGATCGTGGACATTGTCGTTGGAAGCCTCCCTATCGTAATGTGGCCCTCCGTGCGCGACTCACTTCCCCTCCCGGCAGTCTTGCTTGAGGATATCAACGCGCTCGTCGATTCGCCGCGGCGTGCAGCTCAGCTTAGCTCGGCGGGGGCAATTCCTCGGGGCGATCGAGAAGGGATGCACGACGATCGTTCAAACGCAGCCATTTTGGCGGTTGCGCGGGGGCGGGGAATCGCGCAAACTAGAGGACGGCAAGGTGTTTCATTGAGGGAAACGCAGCGGAACGCAACCGGGATAAGTGCTTTATCCACTGAGTTAGGCTTCGATGATCTGAGTACTTCTTAAGGTACTTTTGGAACTGCCGGCAAGATGCCACGTGAAAGCCGAGGTTTGAAACTATGATGAATCCAATGGAGGAATTGCGGCCGCCGACGAGGCTGATGCTCACGCCCGGCCCTTCGTGCATCAGCCCGCGCGTGTACCGTGCGCTGGCCACGCCGCTGGTGGGGCATGTGGATCCGTGGTTCACCGAATTTATGGGCGGCGTTCAGGAGTTGCTGCGCCGCGTTTTTCAGACAAAGAACAACATTACGTATCCGATTTCCGCATCGGGAACCGGCGGGATCGAAACGGCGGTGGTCAACACGCTGGAGCCGGGCGACGAGGCCGTCGTCTGCGTGAACGGCATGTTTTCCGCGCGCATGGCGGACATTGCCGAACGCACGGGGGCTAAGATTCACCGCGTCCTCGCGCCGCTGGGGCGGGCCGTGGATCCGGAAGACGTGCGGCGCACGGGGCAGGGCCGCAAGATCAAATTTGTGGGGCTGGCGCACGGGGAAACGTCGACCGGCGTCGTCACGCATCTGGATCCCTTCCGCAAGGTTGCCGATGAACTTGGCGCGCTCCTGATCGTGGATGCCGTTGCGACGCTGGGGGGCGTGCCGATGGACGTGGACCGCCAGGGAATCGATATCTGCTTCAGCGGAACGCAGAAGGCCATAAGCGCGCCACCGGGCATGGCGCCCATCACGGTGAACGCGCGCGTCGAGGATTTGCTGCGCAACCGGAAGACGAAGGTGCAGAGTTGGTATTTCGATCTCACCACGATCATGAATTACTGGGGCAAGGATCGCACTTATCACCACACCCCGCCGATTTCCCTGATTTACGGGCTGCATGAAGCGCTGCGAATCGTTCTCGAGGAAGGGCTCGGAGCCAGTTGGGAACGCCACCGGCAAAATCAAGCGGCGCTCATCGCCGGCCTGGAAGCGATGGGCATCCGCCTCTTTGTCGAAAATCCCGAGGAGCGCTTGCCAACCGTCACCGCCGTCCACCTTCCCAGCGGCATTGACGGCGCAAAAGCGCGCGGCCGCCTGCTGAATGAATTCAACATCGAAATCGCCGGCGGACTCGGAGAAATCAAGAACACCACGTGGCGCATCGGCTTGATGGGATTTTCCAGCCAGCGCCAGAACGTGCTTCTATTCCTCGACGTTCTGGAGAGGGTCCTGCTCGATCAGGGCATGAGACTTTCCGTCGGCGCAGGCATTGCGGCTGCGGCAGGCAGCTACGCGCATGCCGAGCCTGTACCCGCCGGTCAAGCCAAATAATGGCAAAGTAATAGCGCAGTCAGGGCAAAGTAGGAGAAAGCAGGGAAGATCGATGAGCGCAGCGATTGGAATTCCAAATCTGGGTGCGATGAGCCAATTTGTGGGGGAATTCGATGTGACCTCGCGTCTAACGGACCGGACCTATCACTGCCGATTTTCTCATCTCTGGAACGGAATCGCCACTCGGCATAGCGACACAGTGGACACCAAATTCGAGGTCGACGGCAAGGGATCGATCGTCGGCTTGGCGCACCCCGGCATCGTGCAGTTCACGGCCAAGGCCGGCCGCGACATCTCGGACCGCGAAGCCAGCTATGTCGCCGCCCAGTATCTGCGCGAGCAACTCGAGCAAGAAGACGAGCGCCCGCTCTACGACGTCTCCGCCGCGGATGTTGTGCGCATTATTGGCCTGCTCGGCATACAGTGATTCGTGACGCGTGATACGCGACCCGTGAAGCGCTTCCCCCTCGCTTCTCCTTCTTTACCGATTTTCCCAGTGTTCCTAGGTCGCGAGGCGCCGCGATACGACTGAGCCTGCACGGGCCATGGCGTAAACCGCCAAGACGGTTAGCACGGGATCGATTGGGTGGCGATATCGCAAGATGCTGTGCGTCAGGTAGTAAGTCATCGGAAAAACGATAGGGGCGATCCAGATGGGCGCGGCTTCCCATCCAAAAGAACGCCAGACCAGGTACAGACCGGCGAAAGCCAGCAAAGAGAGCGCTGAAGTGATCCAGATGTAGGCGGTCCCGCAGCGCAGCGCGCTCACCCAGCGGTCCGAGGGAACGTCGCCGATGCCAGTCCATGTGTCTGCGAATCGGTTTACAGCCAATTTGAGAAATACGGCCGGATGCGCCTCGATGAATTCGGCTGCTTCCCGCTGCTTTCCCTGCATGTAATCGGCTTCGCCGAGCTGGAGGAGCTGCTGCATCTCATGCTTATCGGCGACAGGATGGTAGTTCGGGCTCCAGTTTCTTTTCACGCCGGGATTGTTTCCCAGCCACAGCTCCAGGCCGAAATTGTCCTTGATGGGAATCAACTTTCCAAATGCGGCGTAATTGCGAGCCGTCCACGGAAGCAGGCTCAAGGCCAGGAATAAGACTGCTGAGGCCGCCTGGGAACGCCACGGCAAATGGCCCCGCCAGCGGTGCTGCACAAGCCATAGCAATAGAAACGGAAAAAGGATTCCGACGGCGGGATTCATCAGGATGGAAATCCCCCAAAGCAGGCCGTACCCCACCCAAGGCAGAGTCGACGGCGCGGCGGCAAGTTTCAATGTCCAGTAGATAAGGAGCGCCAGCAAGAATGCCGAAAAGCTCGGGTCCCATAACCACTCCAGCGGAAAAATGATCGCGGTGGGCAGAAAAACCCAGAGCCAGCAGGAGGCAAGCCCGACTTGATGGCCGCCAATTTTTTTTCCGATTCCATAAATCGGCCAGCAGGTGAGCGCCGACGCGAGGCAATTCAGCGAAAGGCATAGAACCATTGCGGCATAGCCATCGTTCGAGGAAAGCTTCAGGCCAAGGGCGATGAGCACCGGATAGGCGGGCGCGACCCACGCGGTCGGGCCGTGCATGCCCGCGAGAGGGCTAGAAAAACCGTTGCCGAGAACCATCGCCCAGGCGACGTTCCAGGCTTCGTGGCTGGTCGGAAAAAACAGAAATTGATGCGCGTCCCGGTCGCGATGGATGGCCCAGAGCAAAGACATGCGCAGGAGGAACGCGGCAACGAAAGCCGGCATGGGAGATTGCATCGCGCCTGCGAAGCGGTCCTTGAGTCGCGCAGTGGTCACAAGATCCGTTCTCCGCCGGCCGAGTCGATTTGCCGCATAGGCGGCAAAGGCAAATCGTGCCGGCCGCCGAGGCATGTGTTTCTACGCTTTCATACTAAATCGAATCGATAATCGCGAAGAGCGAGCGCAGGGGGCGCGTTGCCCGGATCGCCACGGGGCGTGGCGCTTTGTTACCGGATGGACGTGGCTACGAATTCCCGCCTCTGAAGAGGCGGGCTACAGCAGATGTTGTTGCCCGGGTCTTCAGACCCAGAGATTTTCCTCTAGCGCGCGGCCACCTGTTTGGAAGACGCAGGCGGGGGTGTGACGACGGCAGCGAGCATGCGGATCATGCCGTCGCTCTTGCTCAACACGTAAAGCTCGCCGTCTCCGTCCATCGAGAGCCGCACGTCCGCCCGGCCCCCGCCGTAGGGGACGCCGTAAGGATCCGGTTTGCTTGGGAAGAAAGTTTTCTCGCGCCAGCCGCCTGGAGCGTTCCCCCAACCGGGCAGGGCGCCTTGATGAGTCGCCGGGTCAGCGACACCGTCCTTGTGCGCGAAGGCGTCGGCCACGATGTCGTACATGCGGCGCTTTACAGGCACTTTTTCCGAGGCGTCGTACGGGCTTTTATACATGACCTGGATTTCGTGAATCGTGGCCTGCTTTCCGCGTTCTCCATGAGCGGCAATCAATTCCGCGAGATCGGCATAAAAGAGGCGGCCCGTGGTGATGTCCGAGAAAATGTATTTTCCAACCATTTGCGGCATCTTCTTGCCGCGATACACGAAGCCGCTGCCGATCGCGTCGCCATCCTGGTGGCTGTAGGTAGCGGCAGGATAGACGGGCGCGACCGGTTTCTCGAGGCCCTCGACGGTGAGAAGATCCGATTCGGGAAAAGCAACCGGCGGATTCGCTTGCGTGGCGGTTTTGCCTCCGCCGGGAACGATCAGCAATTCGTTTCCTTCGCGCTGGGAGTAGCCGTAATTTGCTCCCTTAGCGACGATGTTTATCTCTTCCCAGGAATGCAGGCCGATATCGTTCACCAGCAGCGTGTTGGTGACGGCGTCCCAATTCATGCGATGCGGATTGCGCAATCCATACGCGAAAACCTCGCCTCTCGCTCCCGCCACGGAAACGAATGGATTCGGGTCGGACCCCGTGCTGGGAATTCGATAGCGGCCGTTCTCGCTGAGCTTGTCTTTCGGGCGCAGCGCGAGGTCGGGCGTGATCCTCAGAATTTTGCCTTCCAACGCGCGGAGCAATTGCGGAGTTGTTTGCGTGGACCCCGCGGTTTCCCCTGAGCCGCCGTCACCCACGGAAACGTAGAGATTTCCGTAATCGGCGCTGCCGGGCTTGGCCAGCGGATCGAAAAGAATATCGCCCATGGGATGAATCTTGCTAATGAATCCGACGCGCAGAATTTCCCGCGCCGTCCCCTCGAACGTGGAACTCTTGAGGTTCGTGGACGTCCATTCCACCAGGACGGACTCATTGAGGTCGTCGCCCGCCGGCGGATTCGCCACAGGAGTCAGCGCGTACCCGTCCAGCTTCAGACCCGGCATGTGCGCGTTCGTCGGCAGGCCCGGGCCAGACTTGGTCGGATCTTCTCCGTGGACGGTATAGAACTTTCCGTTCTTCGCATAATTCGGATCGAAGACGATGGCCGACACGCCCGAGCCCAGGCGATCCGTGTAGTACCTTGGGAATACTTCCGGAAAAGTGATGTACGGAGTAAATTTTCTGGTCGCTTTGTCGAGCGTGTAGAGATTGCCGTTCATGTCAGCGACGAAGACCCGCTTGGATGCCAGCGGCGCGCCCGCCGGCTCGGAGCGCAGCGTGTTCACGCGCGCGAGCATGTCCGAGTAATCGACGGGCGGCGGGTACGATTGATCTTTCATGACGCTCGAAAGCGGCGGATTGGCGTAATCCTCGATCAAAATCGCTGTGCCGTCCTTGGTGATCTGCGCGCTCGGGGGATATTGCAGCGGGTACTGCGCCCACACAACCGGCAGGCTGATCAGTAGGGCCATGAGAAACGCGATGCCGCAGAAAAATTGAACTGGCTGCTTCAGGATTCTTCGTGCACCGGTCATTGCGAGGGCCTCCTTGTTTCATCGGCAAAAGCTGTAGACTGCCGGGCCGCGTCATTCCCTGCGCACATTGGCGCTCAGGGGTTGCCATGGTATACGCGGATGCTGTGTTAACGCTTTCTTGACTCGGGGAAGTATACACAACCATGGGCGGCAAAATCAGCTTCACAATGCAGTCGTCAGGCTCGGCGCCGCCTCGCGCGGTTTTCCATCGCTTCTCGCAGCATCCTGTTAATGCGTGTCTGGTAACCGCGCCCCTGCGCCTTCAGCCAGGCCAGAACATCGGCATCGAGACGAATCGTGAGCGATTTCTTGATGGGCCGGTAATATTTGCCGACAACGGCGCAGCTCCAGTCGAGAACCTCAGGCAAATCGCTCAGATCGATTTCCTCATCGCGCTGAGCAGCGAGCGCCGCCAGTCCCTTCGTCTGTTTCTTAAATGATTTCTTCATATGGCTCTTGCCCGGTTGCTTCTCACTTCATCCCGATTGATTCCGCGATTTTCAGGTATTTCCTTCCGAGCGCAGCATCGTAGCCATTCACGTAACTCGCCCATCCCTGTAATTCGCTCTTTCTACTTCCAAACCGTTCGGGGTGTGACAGGGCATTGTGAAACATTGCCCTCAATATTTTCCGGTTCGCACGGTCTGGCTGGACTTTTTCGCTCACGACGAATCCTGTCACATAGTGCGCTTGGCCAGGACGTGAATTTCTCGTCTTTTTTCTATTAACCTCAAAACCGTGTCGAATTACCACTCTCTCGACATCGATATGGAGCATTTCCGGAAGAGGCTTCTTCCGCGAGAAGGTTAGGTCGTCCGCATAGCGTGAATATCTGATTTTCTGGCGTTCGCACATCTTGCTGATGACCAAATCGACTGGCAGGAAGGAGATATTTGCAAGATAGGGGCTTGTCGGAGCCCCTTGAGGTAGACTGTCTTGGTACATACACAATCGCGTAAGTAGGTCTGCCGTTCCTGGTGGGAAACCAAACTTTCTGAAGATCCTGACAACCTGTTTGCCCCGGACTGAGCCAAAGAAGTCCTTTAGGTCCATGTTTAGGAAATGCCTTGAGCCTAAGTGGGCCGACGCGTTCTGTACGGTGCCCCTAGATTTGACAAAACCTGTAACAAAGTGTGGCATGGCATGACGCTCTAGAATCCGTCGAAGAATGAACTTCTGTACAACCTTTAGAAAAGTCCGAGGTGCTAGTATTCTTCGTCTCCCTCCGGTCCTCTTTTGGATGTCAAATGTTCTGTAGTATTTTCTGGGAAATAAGGCCATGGCCGAGATAAGCTTCGGGCTCACTCCAAGTACGAGCGCCAAAGCCGTTGGCGAAATCAGAGGTGGCAGGTTAGCTTTTGAAAGTGTCCGATAAGCCTCTGATTCAAATGAAGACAAGGGTCTGATGGCTTCGAGCGCACCCCTGAGATCGTTCGCAGCGCTGAAAGAAACGAGCGGCGGCAGTACCAGAGACCTACCAGTTAAAGGGGATTTTTCCATCCACCTTCCCTGCTTGGAGCGACGCGCAGTACCGCGCCGAATAGGCGCGGTACTGCGCGGACCTTACATATGCAACCATACGCCCTAGGGTTGGCGAAGCACCAACCGGTCCCAATTTGATCGCGCAGAGGCGAACCGTACTGCCGCCGACTCTTAATTTACAACAAGTCCTTGAGTATAAAAAGCCGATTCTTGTCCCTGGCCCGTGAAAGCCCCGCGATTTCGATCTCGCTTAGGCCTGCGTGAGTGAGAGAATATCTTCCTTTTGTTTGGACTACGAATCGACGCTGCTCCAACGTTCCAAGGAGCGATCTGTAGGCAACGGGAGCAGTTCCGGAACGGTTGACGGTCTTGGCAAACTTCTCAAATTCGCTTTTCAGCACGGCGTCGCTCACAGGCTCAAATAGGTTCACTAAATACAGTAGGCCAATTAGCAGGTCAAATTTCGGCATAAACCTCCTTACTTACTATTTCGCGAAGAGCTTTGCCCCCCTTTTGATCGTTTTTTGTTGCCGGACAAGGTTCTTCACCTTCGTCCAGATGTGATCACGGTCGGAGTAGTCCACATAAAACACCCTTGCGCTTCTCAGTCTCGCGGCACTGATCGGGCCGTGCTTCAAGTAGCTATTCTCCTTGCGATGACGCCGGTCAACAAATACAACCATTTTGGACGCGATGGTTTTTGCCATGCTGAACATACCCAACTCGGCGAATGAGCCCGGGCTGCAAGGAAAAATGACCACCAAATCCATGTTCTTTTTCCGCGCCAAGCCTAATTCGTGATCAGCTAGATTTGCGGCGGCTCTCCCGGCGGCTCTTTTGAAGGCGCTGATCAAATCTTTATGTTCACCCAGTCTGACATCGCATTGCGTCAACTCCGAGCGAATTCTCTTTCTGAGGAATGAGCGTATGTCCTCCGGTTTCCTACTTCTCCTTCGTGGCGCATTTGTGGGCTGTCCTGACCCGCATAGAAACATCATTACAGATATTCGGTCAAGATCTCGTTCAGTATCGGTAAGGTAATCCTGCGTAAATTTGTCGGGCTTCGCGGTCATATGTTTTCGTGCGACTCGTTCCTAAGCTCCTCTTCATCAGCCCAATTCTAACGGAAAGAAATGGGGCCAAGGTTTCGATCACCCAGGATTTTGACCTGAAGACAATAAACCATCGTTAGGATACCACTTCAGCTTCTTCCGAGAGAGTGATACATATGGTTGCTGGCTCGGACAAGCTGATTCTGTTATCATGAAGGGCAATGGGCTGTATCCCGAGGTCAGGGAGCGGCACCGGAGGCGGTCATGAGTGTGGTTCCTTCTGCAGGCAACGGGAAGATTACCGTGCCGAGCATTCTCGAACGCAAGTCTGGGATTTCCTCTCAAAATTCATCGCCGGCCAAGATCGCTTGTCTGACGACGTATGATTATCCGACAGCGCGTCTGCTCGACGAAGCGGGCGTGGACGTTTTGCTGGTGGGTGATTCGCTGGCCATGGTGGTGCTCGGGTATGAAAGCACGCTGCCCGTCACCATGGAAGAAATGCTTTTGTGCACGCGCGCGGTGCGCCGCGGCACGCGGCGCGCCCTGCTTGTGGCGGATATGCCTTACGGCAGCTATCATGACGAACCGGCAGAAGCCGTTCGCAATGCGATTCGCTTTGTGAAGGAAGCGGGCGCAGAGGCTGTGAAGATCGAAGGCGGCGAACGGCGAATGGAGCTGATCGCTCGCCTCGTAGATGCCGAGATTCCCGTGATGGGGCACATCGGCCTCACGCCGCAATCCGTGAATGCCTTCGGCGGGTTCCGCGTGCAAGGCAAGAGCGAGGAAGCGGCCGATCAGCTTATGCGCGACGCGCGCGCCGTGGAAGCTGCGGGCGCGTTTTCCATCGTGCTCGAATCGATCCCGCGGGGGCTTGCGGCGGACATCACCTCGAAGCTACGAATTCCCACCATTGGCATCGGCGCGGGGCCGGATTGCGACGGCCAGATCCTCGTGATCCATGACCTGCTGGGATTGAGCTTCGGCCACAATCCGAAATTCGCGCGGCGCTATGCAGAAGTGGGAGAAATTGTCTCGCGCGCGGCCACGGAATATTGCCGCGACGTGCAGCAGGGATCGTTTCCTTCCGATGAAGAGTCGTACCACGCGCGCGCCGAACAGCAGGCCGGCGCACTTTTTGCGCCGCGCAAGTAAAGCCGCAATCCAAAAAAGAATGGGTTAGAATTCCCTGCGGAGGAATCCGATGGTTACGCCTGAACTCATCCATCTCCTGTTCCAATACAATGCCTGGGCTGATCGCCGCTTGCTGGATGCTTGCGCTGCGCTCACGAACGAGCAGTTCACGCGCAATCTGGGATCGAGTTTCGGTTCCGTGCGGGACACGCTGGCGCACATCTACGGCGCCGATTACGTGTGGAACGAACGGTTTCAGGGGCGGTCTCCTTCTTCCCTTCTTTCCGCTGGCGGGTATCCCGATCTCGCGTCCGTTCGCGAAAAGCTCGAGGAAATGGACCAGCACTATATCGACTACACGTCCAAGCTCACTCCGCAGGATTTGGAGCGGGTCATTCGCTACAAGAGTTTTGCGGGCGATGAATTCTCGAATCCGCTGTGGCAAAGCCTGCACACGGTCAGCAATCACGCCACCTATCATCGCGGGCAAGTGGTGACGATGCTGCGGCAGCTTGGCGTGAAGGCAGTCTCCACCGATTTGATCGGATTCTATCGCGAGCAAGCGGCGGCGGCGCGCGCGTGATTTGAAGTAGCACAGACTTCAGTCTGTGGGTTTTGGCCTTCCGAGGCTCAAAACCCACAGACTGAAGTCTGTGCTACTCCACCCCCTTGGAAACCATCCACACCGTCGAATGGATGAAGCAAGTGGCGCGCCAGGCGCGAGCCGAAGGGCGCCCCACCGGCTTCGTGCCGACCATGGGGGCGCTCCACGCGGGGCATCTGTTGCTCGTCCGAGCGGCTCTTGCAGAATGCCATCCGGTGATTGCTTCGATCTTCGTGAATCCCACACAGTTTGGCCCCAGCGAGGATTTTCAGAAATATCCGCGCACGCTCGAAGCGGACAGCCGGAAGCTGGCAGACGCGGGCGTCGACTATTTGTTCGCGCCCGATCCCGCGGAAATTTATCCGCCGGGCTTTTCTACCTGGGTGAACGTCGAGGGCCTTTCGGAGCGCCTCGAAGGACGAGCGCGGCGCGGGCATTTTCGCGGCGTAACCACGGTGGTGTTGAAGCTGCTCGAAATCGTTCAACCTGCGAAGGCGTTCTTCGGACGCAAGGACGCGCAGCAAGCGCGCATCATCCGGAAGATGGCGCGCGATTTGCATTTAGATTCGGAAATTGTGGTGTGCCCGATTGTGCGCGAGCCGGACGGGCTGGCGATGTCGTCGCGCAACGCTTATCTTTCGCCGGAAGAACGCCGCGCCGCCACCATTCTGTTTCGCGTGCTCGACGGGGCGCGCGCATCCATTGCGCGCGGAGAGCGCGACGCACTGCGCCTCACCGCCGCGATGCGCGAAACGCTCCGGACCGAGCCGCTCGCCGAGCCTGAGTACGTGGAACTGGTCGACGCGGAAACGCTGGAGCCAGTGACGCGGCTGCGCGGCGAATGTCTTGCTCTGCTGGCTGTGAGGATTGGCGGCGTACGCCTGATCGACAATTTGCTGATTGAACAGCGCGAGGGGGAATTTCAAACCACGCTATGACGGCCTTTGTTGCACGGACTTCAGTATGTGGGGTCTAGGCTTTGCAAGGACCAAACCCCACAGACTGAAGTCTGCGCTACTTTTACTGCAACGTCTTCAATGCCTCGACAACTTCCGCGGCGTGTCCCTTGGATTTGGCAGTCGGCCAGATTTTCTCCACTTTGCCGTCGGGGCCGACCAGGACCGTGCTGCGCACGATGCCAAGGTAGGATTTTCCTAGAAAACTTTTCATGCGGCGCGCATTGTACGCTTCGATCGCGACGAAGTCCGGATCGCTGAGCAGCGGAAAATTCAGCTTCTGCTTGGCTTTGAATTTCGCCTGCGCTTCCACGGAATCGGCGCTACATCCGAGGATGACGGTATTGAGCTTGTCGAATTCGCCCTTCAATTCGCGGAATTCGATGGCTTCCGTGGTGCATCCCGGCGTGCTTGCCTTGGGATAAAAGTAAAGCGCCACGTGTTTGCCGCGCAGGCCGGCCAGCGAAATTTCGTGGCCGTCGTCGGCGGGCAGTTGGAACGGTGGCGCGGGATCGCCTTCCTTCAGCATGGAAATGCTCCTTTTGATTCGAGATCAGGAAAGCAGGCGCTTGAGCGTGTCGTTCACGGTTTGCGGGTTGGCCTGGCCGCGCGAGGCGCGCATCACCTGGCCGACGAAAAATTTGAATACGCCCTCGTTGCCGGCGCGATACTTGGCCACGTTGTCGGGATTTTTCTCGATCACCTCGCGCGCCCAGCGCTCGATTTCGCCTGTGTCGCTGACTTGCGCGAAGCCCTCCGCCGCGATGATCTCCGCGGCCGGTTTGCCTGTCTCAAACATTCGCGAGAACACTTTTTTGCCCGTGGCCGCGTTGATTTCGCCGCTTTCGACCTTGGCGATCAGAGCCGCGAGTTCCGCGGGCGGTACGGGGCTTTCCGTGATTTCCTTTTCCGCGTCTTTCAACAGGCGCAGCAACTCGACCTGAATCCAGTTGGCCGCGGACTTGGCCGGCGCTCCGGCGCGGGCCGCGGCTTCAAAATAATCCGCGAGCTCGCGCGTCGAGGCCAGCACGCCGGCGTCGTAGGGAGTGATGCCGTACTCGCGCACGAAGCGCTGGCGTTTCGCCTCTGGCAGCTCGGGCATGGCGCGCGCGATTTCGTCGCGCCATACGGCGCTCACGCGCACGGGCAACAGGTCCGGCTCGGGGAAATAGCGGTAATCGTGCGCGAATTCCTTGGAACGCATGGGGTCGGTGCGTCCCGCCCCTACGTTCCACAGGCGCGTTTCCTGCAGGACGGTGCCGCCGGATTCGAGGACGCCGATTTGGCGCTCGATTTCGTATTCGAGCGCGCGCTGCAGGTAACGGAAGGAATTGAGATTTTTCACTTCGGCCTTGGTGCCGAATTTTTCGGCGCCGCGGCGGCGCACGCTGACGTTGGCGTCGCAGCGCAGCGAGCCTTCCTCCATGTTGACGTCGCTCACTTCGGTGTACAGCATCACTTCTTTCAGCGCGGTCAGATAGGCATGCGCCTCGGTCGGCGAGCGCAGGTCCGGCTCGGAGACGATTTCCGCGAGGGGCGTGCCGCCGCGGTTGTAGTCCACGTAGCTTTTTTCCGCCGAGTCCGAAAATCCTTCGTGAAGATTTTTCGCGGCGTCATCCTCGAGGTGCAGGCGGGTGATGCCGATGCGTTTGATCTGGCCGTCGTGCTCAATCTCGAGGTAGCCGCCCGTGGCCAGCGGCAATTCGTACATGGAAATCTGGTAGCCCTTTGGCAGGTCGGGATAAAAATAATTTTTTCGGGCGAAGCGGGAGAATTCCTGCACGTTTAGATGCAGGGCCAAGGCCGCGCGGATGCCTAGTTCGACGGCGCGCTTGTTGAGCACCGGGAGCGCGCCCGGCAAGCCGAGGCAGACGGGGCAGGTATTCGAATTGGGCGGATCGCCGAAGCGCGTTGAGCAGGCGCAGAAGGCCTTGGTCAAAGTCTTCAGCTGGACGTGGACTTCGAGGCCGATGACCGGCTCATAAGTCGCCATCAATGCGGGCGAGATACTCATCGCGTCTTGGGTCAGTTTAGCCATGGAAAGCGGGTAGTATACCATCTCGGGCAGCCATAGATGGATGCACGCATACCGCGAACGGTGGACCCAACGGATCGGCTTATCTCCGAGTCCAGGCGGCTAATTTATTTGCAGCGGAGCGTCGTCAGTGGGAATTAGATATTTATTATGGTCTTCGCAGATGTTTTCGCCGATTTCCCAGTCGGGCTTCCGGTCAAATTTCCTTACCGCTGTCCAGGGCTTGGTGTACGCCTTTGGATCTTCTACCGTTATTTCGACCTGCAGCACGCTGGGGCTCACCAGCCCAATTCGTTCGATCACGTGGAACTTCTCGGAGTGGGGGAGCCCCCACAGGTCGGCCCAGCTCTCCTCATTGAACCCCGTCGTGTCCACGACGAGCGTCTGGCCTTCCCACCGGCCGACCGAGTTTCCCATCCATGTAGGAAGCATGTTCTTGGGATGTTCGCGGTTCAAATAAATCTGCCGAATCAGGTGCTGCTGCTCATGGAGGATCAGAATACGCCCTGGCACGGGAATAATTTCAAATGGCGCGGGAATCTGCCAAACGGTCGGCACGCCGGGAGGAAGGCAGATCGCCGTCGGGAGCTTTTGTTTTCGATTGATTGCATACTGCTCTTTTCCCCAGGGCGTCAGGGGGGCACTCTCCGCCGGAATCAGGTGGATGTCGACACGGCCCTGTATGTACCAGACTCCCCAGAGTTCCGTATTGTTGCCTGGGCTGCTGACTTTCGATCCGGCCGGCGCCTGCGCCGGAAGTGGCGGCGCGAGGGCCACAATCACAAGGAGGATGGCGCCCTCGCAAAGCCGGGAAAACAGACGTCTCATCGGCTGGACCTCTCTTTTTCCGCAATGCAAGGTTCGGATTGAGTTCCGCCGCCCTTGCCACACGAGGGGCAGGGCGAGAATCAACGGACGTCAAGTCGTGGGTAGCATTTCCTTGCCATCCGGCAAAATGATTTTCGACATCACCATGACGGGCTTGCCGTCTTTATTCGCATGGCCGACCACCGTGATCGCATCCCCCGGCTTAAAAGTGTCTGGCGTGAAACCCACCCGCATCAGCATGAGCGCACTTACGCTTTCGACGAGCCATTCCACGGAGTTCCCATCATTTCCCGCCACCTTTACCCGCATCAGCATGTGTGGATTAATCAACTGGTAATCGACGACGGTGCCTTTGATCGTGGTGGCCTTGCTCATGTCGAAGTTCGGCACTCCATGGTGCGCCCACAGAGGGGGCGCCGCCAATAATAAGACCGACGAAACGATGAGGAATATTCCCTGCCAGAGTTTCATGGGTCGAACCTCCCGGCGAACGCGAACCAACTGGATTTCCGGCCTTGGCCGTGAATTATACACATCCGCGATTTTTTAAGGAACCGCTTAAATTTCCTTTTCCACCCATATTAATGCGCCCATTTCCCCTCTGGACACGTCGGGGGCGATCGCCCGCGACATTTCGCCGATGCCGGTGTTGAATAGAAGTGTATATCGCGGTGTCTGGGAACGCGACGACCGCCCGGCCAGTCGCCCTGTACGTAACGCCGAGTCACACCGGCAGTTAGCTCGGAAGCCCACGGAGGGGCTACAAATGCGAAAGCTTCTAACACCAACGATTTTTGTCCTGTTGTTCGCCCTGCTGGCATGTCCGGCACCGTCGTCGGCGCAGATTGCGGTGGGGGTAGCGATCCACATTGGGCCGCCGGCCCTGCCGGTTTACACCCAGCCGCCCTGCCCTACTGAAGGGTATCTCTGGACTCCGGGTTACTGGGCTTACGGGCCTGCCGGCTATTACTGGGTTCCGGGCGTGTGGGTGGCTCCGCCCCAAGTGGGATTTCTGTGGACCCCGGGCTACTGGGGCTTCGCGGGCGGCATTTATGGCTGGCACGGGGGATACTGGGGGCCGCACGTCGGCTTCTACGGGGGCCTTAACTACGGCTTTGGATATGGCGGCGTGGGCTTCGTCGGCGGGCACTGGGGCGGCGGAGGATTCATTTACAACTCAGCTGTACTGAATGTGGGAGTGGGCTTTCACAACACCTACGTCGATCGCACCGTGATCAACAACACGACGATCGTGAATAACCACGTCAGCTTTAACGGCCCAGGAGGAGTCGCGGCCCGGCCGACGCCGCAAGAACAAGCGTACGAGCACGAAAATCACGTCCAACCAACGGCCAATCAGCTGGCCCACGAGCACACAGCCAGCCAGGACCGCAGTCAGTTAGCTTCGACGAACGGCGGACATCCAGGAACGATGGCCATGGATTCGGTGAATGGACACCGTTTCAACCAGCAGGGGCACGCCGCCAACAGTGAGGTCGGTGCGCGGGCCGAAAATCAGCAGCAGCGCATCGCCAACGGCGTTCACAACGGGCAAATGTCGCCTTCGCAAGCCGCCAAGGTCGAAGGGCACGAGGCAAATATCAACCACCAGATCGCGACGGACCGCCGAGCCAACGGAGGAAAGCTCACGCCCGTGGAGAAGAAGAACATCAACCAGAAGCAGAATAACGCGAGCAGACAGATTTACAACGACAAGCACGACGGGAAGAACCCGCCTAAAAAATAGGCGCGGGGGCAATCGTTCTTCCTCAACATGGCCCGGCGGCGGATCATCCGGTCCGCCGCCGCGTGTTTTGTACCCCGTCCTGATCTCCACGTTCGGATTGGCATGCTCCCGATTTCTCGATCTGTGTAGCGCCCGCCTTCAGGCGGGCATCTGATTTTCCAAAATGGGCGCCTGAAGGCGGGCGCTACACTCGGATTTCCACCTCTTGCAATACGCAACCGTATGGTTGCATAATGTGACTGTGAGCATGGCGGCTGTTTTCAGAGCGCTGGCCGATCCGGCGAGGCGGCGATTGTTGGACACTCTTCGCGCGCGGAACGGCCAGACGCTCAAGGAGCTCTCCCAGGGGCACGACATGACGCGCCAGGCGGTCACAAAGCACCTTGTCATTCTGGAAGAAGCAAACCTAGTGACAACGCAATGGAGCGGGCGCGAGAAACTCCATTACCTCAATCCCGTTCCCATTCAGGAGATCTCCGACAGGTGGATCAGCAAATACGAGCGCTCGCGGCTGCGCAGCCTCGCGGATCTCAAAAGGCATCTGGAAGGGCATGACGAGGAGAAAACATGAGCGCTGAAAAATTCGTTTATGTGATTTACATCCGCACGACCCCTGAAAAGCTCTGGGAAGCGCTAACCAGCCCGGCCCTCGCGCAAAGCTACTGGTGCGGCTGCCGCATCGAGAGCGTTTGGGAAGCGGGTTCACCGTGGAGGTTGATGATCCCGGACGGGCGGGTCGGAGATGCCGGAGTGATCGTGGAAATCGATAAGCCGCGGCGCCTGGTTCTCCGGTGGAGAAACGAATTCATCCCGGAGATGCGCGCTGAAGGTGTGTCGCGCTGCACGTGGGAACTCGAACCGGCGGGCGACATGGTGAAGCTCACCATTACGCATGAGAGCGACAAAACCGGTTCAAAATTGATTCAAAGTGTATCGACCGGATGGCCGGTAATCCTGTCCAGCCTGAAGAGTCTTCTCGAAACGGGCGATGCGTTGGAAGCGACAAAGCAGTGGCCGAAAGGCGTCTAAATCGAGCGCTCGGCACAGCTGCGCCGCCGTGCCAATGCCTGTCGTCCAAACCGATGATTTGCAGCCGGCTGCTCTTCAGCCCTTGCTAAAGCCGGGCGCGGGACGCAGTTCCGGACGGGGCGCGGGCTTGGGCTCGGCGCCTGGGAGAGGCTGCGGCGGGGAAGGCGGAGCCGGACGGACCTTCTCTGGCAGCGGTTTGTTATCCATGAGGAGCTTGAGCTCCATGGCATCGAGGACTTCGCGGTCGAGCAGGGCAAGGGCAATGCGCTCGAGCGTGTCGCGGTTGTTTTCGAGAATGCCGTGCGCGTTGTTATAGGCCGCGGTCACGATGCGATGAACTTCTTGATCGATGCGGATGGCGGTGTCTTCCGAATAGTCGCGGTGCTGCGCGATTTCGCGGCCCAGGAAAATGGCTTCTTCCTTCTTGCCGTAGGCCAGCGGCCCGAGCGAACTCATTCCCCAGTCGCAAACCATTTTGCGGGAGATATCCGTGGCGCGCTCGATATCGTTGCCCGCGCCGGTGGTGATGTGGCCCAGAAAAATTTCCTCGGCGCAGCGGCCGCCCATCAGGACGGTGAGCGTGCCTTCTAGATAAGTCTTCGTGTACGTATGCTTATCGTCGATGGGAAGCTGCATGGTCAAGCCGAGGGCCATGCCGCGGGGGATGATCGTGACTTTGTGCAGCGGATCGGTGCCCGGCGTTATCGCTGCGACGAGAGCGTGCCCGGCCTCGTGATACGCGGTGTTGCGCTTCTCTTCCTCGGACAGAATCATGGATTTTCTCTCGACGCCCATCAGGACTTTGTCCTTGGACATCTCGAAATCCGTCATGAAAACCATTTTTCGTCCCTGCCGCGCAGCCCACAGAGCGGCTTCGTTGACGAGGTTGGCAAGATCGGCGCCGGAGAAACCCGGCGTGCCGCGGGCGATCACGGACAGGTCCACATCGTCGTTCAGCGGAACTTTGCGCGTGTGCACGCGGAGAATTTCCTCGCGGCCCTTCACGTCCGGGCGGGCAACCACCACGCGGCGATCGAAGCGGCCGGGGCGAAGAAGCGCGGGATCGAGCACGTCAGGGCGGTTGGTGGCGGCAATCAGAATGACGCCTTCGTTGGACTCGAAGCCGTCCATTTCGACCAGCAAGGCGTTGAGCGTTTGCTCGCGTTCGTCGTGGCCGCCGCCCAGGCCGGCGCCGCGATGGCGTCCCACGGCGTCAATTTCGTCGATGAAGATGATGCAAGGCGCGTTCTTCTTGCCCTGCTCGAAGAGGTCGCGCACGCGGCTGGCGCCGACGCCAACGAACATTTCGACGAAATCCGAGCCGGAAATCGAAAAGAAGGGAACGTTAGCTTCGCCGGCAATGGCTCGCGCCAGCAACGTTTTCCCGGTTCCCGGGGGGCCGACGAGCAATACGCCTTTCGGGATGCGCCCGCCGAGCTTCTGGAATTTCTGAGGGTCCTTCAGGAATTCGATGATTTCCTGGAGCTCTTCCTTGGCCTCATCGGTGCCGGCGACGTCCTTGAATGTCGCTTTTTTCTGCTGTGCAGTCAAAAGGCGCGCGCGGGATTTGCCGAAGCTGAGCGCTTTGTTTCCGCCGGCCTGCATCTGCCGCATCATGAAGATCCAGAAGGCTACCAGCAGAAAGAGCGGCGCGGCATTCAATAGGAAGGTAACCCAGTCCGCGCGATTCACTTCCTTGACGTTGATCAGGACCTGCTTGTCGCGCAAGGTCTTGGTTAGATCGGGGGCGGTTTCCTTGAAAATGGTAGTGCGGAATTTCTTGGAGGGCTCGCGCCATTCGCCTTCGATTTCGTAGCTGGTGGGCGATAGATAGAGAGTGACTTCCTTCACATTGCCACGGTCTACCTGGGCCATGAACTCGCTGTAGCTGGGTTCTTCCTCGCGGGCCGACTGGCCGCTCTTGGAGACCAGCGTCCACAACAACACGGCCAGCATAATGATGAACAACCAGAACATTACGGTCTTTAATGTCGAACTCGGGTTCACGGCTTTACCTCACCTGCCGGAGCTTCCGGCGCGCGGCATCCTGAAAACCGCCTGCGCATATAGATACCAACGTTGGCCGTTCGCCGGGCACATTCTTTCGAACCCCAAACGCCCCCAACCATTGGATGCATGCAGAGGGCCAAAGTAATCTGGCCATCTTACACAATACCCACGTGAATGGCGCTGTCGCTCGCTCCTGAGCTAGATGCCTTGCTGCCGGCCCTTAGAGCACTTCCTCGCCAATCACTAATCCAATTTGGGTTCCCGGACGCGCCGCCAGTTCCTCGGCGACCGGACAGCCGGACGCCCAAATAACTTTTCCTTCGCTGGTCAAAACAGGCCAGCTTCCCCGGACGTTTCGGGGTACACGGGACTCAAGGAGCAAACGCTTCAATTTTCGAACGCTCCGGCTCCCCTGAGGGCGATATGCATCGCCAGGGCGCCAGTTCCTGAGAACCAGCGGCCAACGGACACGGTCGAAATCGAGGGCACCCCTTACCGGTACCAGTACAGTGTCGCTCGGTGGCGGAGGCCAGTCAACCATTTTCAAATTGAACCGGCGATGAATTTCCGCAACGACAATGGAAGCGGGTTCGAGGCGGCCTGGCTGCGAAACGGTGTAAGCGAAATCGAGATTTCGCCGCGTTTTTTCATCGCTGCGCGCTGCGTTCAACACGCCAGAAACTTTCGTGAAGCAAAGCCGGTCAAAAATTCGTTCGACGCAAATGCCGGGGAGATCGATTCTCGCGCCACTCTGGGATTTCGTGGCCAGATCGATGACGCTATCGACGTGCCGCGAGGTTAATTGCTCGCGGCTGCCGCGGAGTTCGGCGAAAACCCGCCGAACCAGACGGCGAGTGAGAGCCATGGTCGAGCGTGAAGAGGAAGCGGCTTCGCCACTGGCGGCGTTGCCTTCGGGAATTAGCGGTCGCAGCGGCGATAGAAGATCCGGAATGCTGAGCGAAATAGCGGCCGAAGAATCGCGAGTGGCCAAAGCAGGGAATCGTTGGTCCTCGAGCGACTGCCAGAAAGCTTCGTCTTCGCGTGCATGCATCGCTAAACGTGACAGCCGCGTCACGGCTGCGGGATCGAAATCACGAAGGAGAAAAGGGATCAGTTGGTGGCGGATGCGCGCGCGCGTGCGGGAGGTGTCTTGATTGGTAGCGTCTTCCCGCCAGGGCTGCTCCCAATTCGAGAGAAACTCGCGCAATTCCTCGCGCCCGCATTCCAGCAGCGGACGAATGATCGCGCCGGCCACGGGATAGATCCCCGCCAAGCCTGTAAGGCCGGTGCCGCGCAGCAGGTGCGATAAAACGGTCTCGGCCTGATCGTTTAGAGTGTGAGCCACGGCGATGCGGTTCAAGCCTTGCACCTCGGCCACGGAAGCAAAAAATCGGTAGCGCAAGCGGCGCGCCGCGTCTTCCAGATTCCACCCATGGATCTTCGCTTCGCCGGCAACATCGGCGCGTCCGCATTTGAATTCCAACTGGAAATCTTTCGCGAGGGCTTTCACGAAGCGCTCGTCTTCATCCGCTTCCGCACCTCGAAGCTGGTGGTGGAAATGCAAGACGAGAAGCGTGATCCCAAGGTGTGCCCGCAACTCCGCGAAAATCCGGAGCATTGCGACCGAATCCGCGCCGCCCGAAACGCCCATACCAATCCGGTCGCCCGGCCGAATCATGGCGTGCCGGCCGATGGTTTCGAGGACTCGTTTGTAGAGATCCTCTTTCATCGGAATGAACGTGGCGGCGGATTGCCCCGGTGGGCGCAAGCCGTTCTTCCATCCCACGAGCTGTAAGGATGGTAACAACTAAGGCCGGCAATTCACAATTGACAAAGGGCTTTCCGGAGGGTGGGCGAAAGGGAGACAGACCCAGCTGCGCTGAATGAAATGGTTTCCTTGGCGCATCAACGTCACTTGGGCCGTGCAGCGCTTAGAGCTACTGGCTGGGAGCAAGTATCCTCGCCGTAGCCAGTCGCGCGTCTTCTGGGACTTTCATGAAGGTGAAAGACCAACAGACGGGCAGCCAC
>Ga0302326_10006205_pt1 | contig 26885 bp, 23 predicted proteins | sample Palsa_T0_3_FD_202264 | JGI IMG/M metagenome (GOLD analysis project Ga0302326, IMG submission 202264) | Peat permafrost microbial communities from Stordalen Mire near Abisko, Sweden - Palsa_T0_3 | ecosystem: Environmental > Terrestrial > Soil > Palsa > Peat permafrost | place: Sweden: Abisko... | reverse complement strand
GTTTGCCTTCAAACGCGGCACGGCCGCGCTGGATGTCGCGCTCCCTGTCGAGCGCTTCGGTGGGCACGTCTTCCTTATTGATGTACTTCGGGTCGGCGGCGGCGATGTGCATGGCGATATCGTGTACCAGGTCCTGGAAATCTTCGGTGCGCGCCACGAAATCGGACTCGCAATTGACTTCCACCAGCACGCCGAGCTGGCCGCCGGAATGGATGTAGCTGCCGATCAGGCCCTGCTTGGTGACGCGCGCGGATTTCTTGTGGGCGGAGGCGATGCCGCGCTTGCGAAGAATCACTTCCGCGTCGCCGATGTCGCCGTTGGCCTCGATCAGGGCGCTCTTGCATTCCATCATGCCGGCGCCGGTGCGGTCACGTAGTTGCTTTACGAGCTGCGCGGTAATGTCCGCCATAAACCTCTTAACCTAAAAAACCAAGAATCCAACCGCCGATGCACGCGGATGCACGCAGATAAAACCCATTCTTATCGGCGTGCATTTGCCTGCATCGGCGGTTACCAAAGATTTTAATGTGCGCTTTCGATGACCACGGCTTCTTCCACCGGTTCGGCGGTTTCCGAGGCGGGGCCTTTACGCGGCGACATGTGCGGCGGTCCGTCTTCCATCAGAGACTCCGCCATGATCTTCTCCGCGTACTTGGGATCCACGTATTCGGTGTATTCGGGCACCTCTTCGACCGGGGTCTCGTCGGTCACGATTTTCTCGGAGGTGAATTCCTGCTCGCTGGCGAGGGCGCGGCCTTCTACCACCGAGTCCGCGATCTTGCTGGCGAACAGGCGAATGGCACGCAACGCATCGTCGTTGCCCGGTATGACGTAGTCCACCTCGTCGGGATCGCAGTTGGTGTCCACGATGGCTACCACCGGGATACCCAAACGGCGGGCTTCCTTGACTGCGATGGCTTCCTTGTTCGAGTCGATCACAAACAGGAGATCGGGCAATCCGGGCATATCCTTTATGCCGGACAGGTTGGAATCCAGGTGCTTGCGCTCACGCTCCAGGCGGATGATTTCCTTCTTGGGCCGGCCGGTGTAACCGCCCTCCACGCTGGACATGGCCTCCAGTTCCTTGAGCCGCTTGATGGACTTCTGCACCGTGGCCATGTTCGTGAGCAAACCCCCCAACCAGCGCTGATTCACGAAATACATCTGGCAGCGGCGGGCTTCCTCGGCGACGGCTTCCTGAGCTTGCCGCTTGGTTCCCACGAAGAGCACGTTCTTGCCTTGGGAGGCCATTTCGCCCACGAAGCGGGCGGCGTCCTTGAACAGCTTCAAGGTTTTCTGCAGGTCGATTATGTAGATTCCGTTGCGTTCGCCGAAGATGTATTCCTTCATCTTCGGATTCCAGCGCTTGGTCTGGTGCCCGAAGTGAACACCGGCTTCGAGCAATTCCTTCATCGATATTGCGGGCGTAGACTACCTCCTAAATTATCCGTGCCGGGGCCACGCGCGCGGTCCAAAGCGAGATTTACGCGCGCGACCCGGGCACACCAACTGCAATCAACAGACACTACCGTTTGGAGAACTGGAAGCGCTTGCGCGCACCCTTTTGGCCATACTTCTTGCGTTCATGCTGGCGCGCGTCGCGGGTCAGAAAGCCGAGCTTCTTGAGCCGGGACCGCAGTTCCACGTTGAACTCGCATAGCGCGCGGGCGATTCCATGGCGGGCGGCGCCGGCCTGACCGGAAATACCTCCACCCTCAATGCGCATCAGGATGTCGAATTTGTCGGCCGTCTCGGTTGCGAGCAACGGCTGCCGTACCGAGGCGCGGGCGGCTTCGGTGGAAAAGTAATTCTCGAAGGCCCTTCCGTTAATGGTGAAATCACCCTTGCCGGGCCGAAGGATCACGCGAGCCACCGATTCCTTACGGCGGCCGGTACCAAGATATTGAACTATGCTTGCTGCCACTAATAAGCCTTTCGTTATTTGAGAGCGTTATTGAGGGCCATGGCGGTGGGTTTCTGCGCCGAATGCGGGTGCTTTTCGCCCGCGTAGACCTTCAGCTTGCGGTACATCTGTTTGCCGAGCTTGGTCTTGGGAAGCATGCCCTCAATGGCCTCTTCCACCATACGGGCAGGCCGCGTGGCGCGCACGCGCCGCGCACTGGTTTCCACCAGCCCGCCGGGATATCCCGTAAAATGCCGGTAGACCTTGTTATCGTCTTTCCGGCCCGTAAGCCGCACTTTGGCGGCGTTGACTACCACCACGTGGTCGCCTGTATCCAGGAACGGCGTAAAAATCGCTTTATGCTTGCCCATCAAGAGCATAGCGGCCTTGCTGGCTAGTTTGCCCAGAACTACATCGTTGGCATCCAGCACATGCCACTGGCGCACGATCCCGTTCTTGGAAGGGAACTGGGTACTCATTGACACACGTCTCCACTTCGTCGCTTCAAACTATTTCAGAGTACCGAAGCCGGGGGGCGAAAGTCAAATCGGCGGGCGGCTCCGCCCCCGGGGCAGTTGCGCCAGTTTTCGGGATTTGTTTTCTTATCCGCGTTCATCCGTGTTCATCAGCGGCCAATATGATGTTCCGTCTTAAGCCGATACGTCGTAGAAACCATTATTGGCCGTGATGAACACGGATGAACGCGGATAAGACCGGTCACGGACTAAGCGTGCGCGTGCGACTGGTAGTGCTGCCGGAGTATATCCTTCCCGTAATCGTTGCCGTTGGGAGTGCGCACCACACAGTGAATATGCTGGCGCGTCGGCAGGTTGGGGTCTTTCGCGAATCGCGCCAGATTGGCGGTGCGTTGGTAATCGAATTCGATCAGGAGCACTGAACTGTGGATGCGATAGTAGTAAACTCCCGATGAATCCGCGCCGCCGATCCAGGCGAACCAGGTGCGGCCGATGTGCCTGGCGACCTCATCCATCTTGACGCGGGCGTGGCCCTCGTCCATATTGCCGACATACAGGTCGACAAGATCCAGAAGCCGCTTGCGCTCAGGCTCGGAAAAATCGGCGGCTGGGACGCCCGCGTAGTCCAGCACTACGTTGTCCTTGAAGGCTTCCGTCAGGTTGTAGTTCGCGGTCTTGTTGGGGTTCAGGATGGCCTTCGTGCGCTGGGCCTGGTCGAGCGCCAGCAGCATGTCGAGACCCCAGTCCTGCTCGTCCTGAAGAATCGAGACACCCTTGTATTTGCCGGAGGCGGCGGTGACCGGCTCGGACCCGGCGAAGAAAGGCGTCATCACCACCTGGTCGCCCAGCACGAAATAGTTGACGATGGCGTGGTGCCCGTCGAGTTGAAAACCCCACGGCTCGTTGGCGGAGGGTTTGCCCACGACGGTGATGAAGTAGAGCCATTCACCGAGAAACTCGTGGTCATTCGTCAGCTCGGCGAGGGTTTCGTTGAGACGCATGATGTCGCGAGTCAGCCGCAGGCCGCGCGCGCTCAGGGATGCCTCCAGCAAACCGAAGGCAGCGCCGCGTTGAGCGTCCGTCATCTCCTGAAAACTGACGCCCTGGCGCACGTAGAAGTGCTGGTTCATCCACTTGCGCCATTCCGGATCTTCCACCGCGAACATGGTCCGGTCGCGCTGCTCCTGGGTGAGGCTGGCCAGGAAACGTTCGGCGGCGGTGCGGACTGGGGCGGTCGGAACGCCGGTGAAATGGATGCCGAACAGGCCGGGCTCGACGGTTCCGTTGGCGGTGATGCCTTTGAACGGCTCGGCCAGTCCCTTGCGCTCGTAGTCGGCGGACATCTGCCGGAAGCGCTCGGCCATGCCGGGGGCGTTCTGGGGGAAGGCACGGGGTGCGAGAATGGCGCCAAGGATCAGGGTCGCAAACAGCGTCCGGCGCGGCATGCGCGGGGCGAGGTAGTAGTCATGGACGGTGGGGACGTGGTTCGAATCTTCATTTTGGAGCCCAGGTCGTCCATTGTATAATAGGCGTATCCATGAACGCTCAAGTTCAACTTTGGATGCCGGCGATTCTGGCTCTGTTCGGGAGCTTGATCGTGGTAGTGCTTACGGCCTGGATCAATACGCGCATGTTAAGCGCACAAATCGAAGCGGTCGATTCCAGGATTGAGGCCATGCGCTCAGAGATAGGAGCGTTGCGCGCTGAAATGCGCCAGGGGTTTGCGGAACTGGAACTCAGACTGACCAGGCACATCATGGAACTGGATCATCGCGTCGAGCGTCTGGAAGAGCAACGCGGCTTGATTCGCACGCCTTAAACGATCCAGGCACAAGGCGTCCCGATGAGCCGAGACACGGCACGCAGGGGTGGGTGCGCTACTTGGTTGTAGTCAGGTTGTGCTGGATGGCGAATTTCACCAGCCCGACCAGATCGTGAATGTTGAGCTTGCGCATCAGGCTGGCGCGGTAGGTGTCCACCGTCTTGGGGCTGATATCCAGCAGATTGGCAATCTCCTTGGCGCGCAGACCATTCACCAAGTGGAAGAACACATCGTGCTCGCGGCGGCTGAGATGCGCGAGAGGATTGTCCGCGTGCGCCTCGCGGGCGGATGGCAACAGGCCCACGACTCTCAGCAGCGGCGACACGTAGACGCCGCCGTCGCGAACGTAGTTGATGGCGTCGGTGACGTGGCGGGGAGGCCCGTCCTTCAACAGATAGCCGTCTGCGCCGACCTTCAAGGCTTCGCGGATAGCGCTCTCTTCGCGGCTAATAGTCAGGATAATGCAACGCGTGGGAATACCGGCCTCGCGAACCTTACGCACCACCTCCACGCCCGTCAGCTTCGGCATGTGCAGGTCGAGCAGAGCGAAATCGGGCTTCAGCGAGCGAATGGTTTCCAGCGCCGTCAGGCCGTCGGCGCACTGTGCGACAACCTGCAGGTCGCGGCTCTGGCAGACCAGCACCAAGCCTTCGCGTATGATGGCTTGATCCTCAGCGATCAGAACCGTCGTTTGTTTGGGGTTAGGCATGGATCACCGGAAAAGAAATAGTCAATTTGGCGCCTTCGGGAGCGCTCCTTGCCTGCAGGTCGCCGCCAAGCTGGCGCGCCAAATCGCGCATGGAACGCAACCCGATACCCGCTGGCCGGGCGGGGTCCGCCGGCGCGCGAAAACCGGATCCGTCGTCCACCACTTCGAGCTCGATACGACCGCCTTCGTCGCCGAGCGACATGCGCACGTGGCGGGCGTCGGCATGCTGGATGACGTTCGAGATGCCCTCCTGCGCAACCAGATAAATGGCCCGTCGCACCTCCGGCGGCGGCTCCGCGGAAAGCTCGCGCAGATCCAACGTGGCCGCAAACTTCTCGGATATTCCCGAAGCCTCCCAGAGATTACGCAGAGCTTCCACCAACGATTGCACTTGCCAGGCGGGCACATACAGCCGCCGCGAGACGCCGCGCACCTGTTCCAAGGCAGCACTGGCCAGGGCAGCAATCCGGTTCAGATTCTTGCGGATAGGCTCCGGCGGGTCGAGCAACGACGCTTCCAGCAGGCTGACGTGGACATAGATTCCAGCGAGCGACTGTCCCACGCCGGTGTGCAACTCGCGGCCTAGCCGCTGGCGCTCCCCTTCGAGCGAATCCGCCAGGATCGTGCCCATGGTCTTGGGAGTGCCGCTGGCGAGGGCGCGCAAGTCGCGGTCCGCTTCGAGCAAGCGAAAATAATTCCGCGAGGCGCGCAACTGGATGGACGCCAGGCGCTGCAGTTCCCGGCAGGACAGGAGAGGATCCGCGGCATGCGGCCCGACGTCCGCGGCGTCCGCGAGACACGCCATCTGCTGTAGCCGGCGCACATAATCGCCTGAGTTGTTTTGCAAGAACCCCGAAGCCAATTTAGTCGATCCTTCCTATTTTCCCTGTGAACCCTTCAAGGAATAGTCTTACACAGAATGGCTGCCTAAGGTGCGCCAGCGCGATCCTAGATGTACTTAGTACGTTGGTGAGATTCTTAGTACTTGCTCCGCTGAATTCAGGCGATTAACCTAGGAGTGTCCAGCATCCCTATGTTCTTTCAGCGATTGGCGGTAGTGATCGGAGGTTTCGCCGCAGGTGCGCTCCTTCGGCGTTGGCAGGCGCACGACGGGGCGGCTCCACGGCGCTCGCTCGACAGGCTGTCCCGGGAGTGGAAGGCGCAGGTGCGCACGCACGATTACCGGATCGGCCGGCTGGAAGCGCAGTCCGAGGCGCATGAAGCCGCGCTGAAAGAAGTGCCATCCACGGCGCAGATAGTTTCCGCCATGGACGATCTGCTGGGCAAGGCGATGTCGGGATTGGAGGGCCGGTTGACGGCGCAGGCGCGGTCTATCGAGACGTTGCAGATGACAGTTTCGCAGACCGATGAGTTGCTGGAGCGGGTGTTGGAGTCGTTGGATACGTTGCGCGAGACGCCGCCTGTGGGGCGCGCATAGCTGGCCGCGGCCAGGCCGGGAGGGCCACACGGCGGCGGATTCCTCAGGTTAACTTTATTTAATCGATAAGTTAGCGCATATGGGCGGGAAGCCAGATTGACAAAAGGAACCCCCAGCCAAGTCGCAACCAGAATGAGCTGCATCTCCAGCCGCTCACGACGGTGCAACACAACTAGTTCGGCGTGGCACCCACTCGGAACGTGACGGCTGTGGTCTACCTGGAGCGTCGAAGCGTGGACGACGATCTATCCCAGCGGTGCGCAACGCCGTTTGACGCCATAGATGAGCGGCCTCAGCACATAAGGCGCTGTGGCTTCGCAACCGGCCCCCGCCTCAAACGTTCCAGATGGCACAACCACGTCGGCATACTCCGCGGCGCCTGGATCCCGAATACCGGGTTCTATCGCGAATCCGGGCGTTCCCCCGAAGGCTTGGCAGCATGGCTAAAACGCGGGAGGGAAATAGAGACTCGGCATCAGCCAGGCACGGTAGGAGGTTGCCGACTGCAAGTTATATACGGTCGTGCCATTCACCGTGCCGCCAGTCGGAAATAACTCCATCGCAAAGCTCGAGCTCGCCGACGCAGCCACAGTTCCTGGCTGGAAGAAGTAGTTGCCGTTCCCGAGTGCATGCGCGCTGCCAAGGGCGAATGAATAAACGCCGAGGTCCTGGCTCAAAAGCGGAGTCACTGTCATATTGGTCTCATCAACCGTTAACGACATGCCTCGGCTGTTCCCGCTGCCCAGGCCGATTGGCGGAGGAGCCACCCGCGTGTTTCCGTCGTCAAAGACCGTGAGCTCGCCGGTGGAAGTATTATCGAACCCAGGATCGTGCTGGTGCGAGAACCACGGATACGGATCGTTGTTGATGTTGTTGAACGTGAAGGCGCCATCCAGTCCCATAAGCCACAGGATATTGCCGGTTCCCGTTCCGTTATTGTAATCGACCTGGTAGATCCAGTCCTGGTGCCGCGAGGAGACAATAACGTCTCCGTTTGCCGCATCGTAGTAAAGGGAATTCTGGTGTATCCAGTCGTTCGCGAGCGTCGCAACGCCGGGTGTTCCCGCGAGGAACAGGTATATGCAGCCGGGTTGCGCCTGGGCACAGGTCTCACCCAGAACGGCGGGGCGGGTTGATATCCAATTGGGGCGCGCCGCCATCGTGTTGGAAACTGTCGAAATACCAGAGCAGTTGAAAATTCCGATCGAGAGCGAGGAAACCGTCGCCAATGATATCCACGTTCAACCCGGTGGTGTTTCCTTGCGTGCCGGGGGCGAAGATCTTCTCCACAGCCACGCTCGCCAACGTATCGCCGTTGGGCAGCCGAATGGCGTCATGGTGCATACCCGCCAGGCAAGCGGATCCGACCGCGGCCGGAAGCGCGATTGCGCCACACGGGCCGAAGTCGGTTGCACCCATGGCCAGAAGCTCCTGCTGCAAAACTCCAACATTGGTTTCGCGAATAATGTTGCCGCTAAGATCGATCTCGCGCAGAAATTGCGTGCCTGCTGGAACATTGGGATTCCACGAATTGCCGCCTTGTAGGGTCAACATAAAGCCACCAGGGAACGGCCGTGTAAGAAGAGAGGAAGTGTTTGTCTCGGGCGCAGCGTAATACCAGTTAATATTCCCGGATAGATCGGTGGCAGCCACATTAAACGTCGTATACGAGTGCAGTATAGTGCGGTCCGCCTGATCGTCCTGCGCCCCGCTAGGAGTGATAACGGTGGACGTTGGGAAGGTGAGCGACGACGGCAGTGGGCCGGTGGTGAAAGTCACCGGATGAAGGCCTTCCGTAATTGTGGATCCTGTGGCGATCTCGTAATTAATGGTGTACGCGGTTGAGGGATACATTCCCGCGGCGAACATGTTCGAGGTGAGTGATGGATTGCAGGCTACAAGTTTGGTTGGTCCGACCAACGTCTTGCCGGACTGCTGAAAGTGAGCCGAATCGAGCTGCCGGTAGGGCAGGCCGGTGCGCTGGCGAGCGCGACCAGGGGGTTGGCCGTGGGCGAGACGACAAAGCTCCCCCCGGTGCTCAAAGAATTCAGCGTGAAAACCGCCGTAGTGGTTGCCGTTTCGCCGGACGTGAAATCCTTGGCGATTACTTTGACGTGATAGGGGCCCTGGGCAACCTCTTGCCAGGCGAACGCTGGTCCGGTCCAAGTGCCGGACGCTAGGGTGCCCAGATAAAAATTGCGTACGATCGAGAATGCTCCGTTGCCGTACGACACGCTGTATTGGAAAGTGAGCGGCCCGGCGTTGGAGTCTGTGGCTGTCGCAGTCCAGGTCACTCGAGTACCCAGCGCCTGGGGAGACGAGACGGACGGTGCTAAAGAACCGATGCTTACCGTTGCGTAGAGCGACGACGCGCTCAACGTGGCAACGGCCATGAGAAGACGATTTGGACGAATCATTGGTGACCTCTAGGTCAAGATTTCCATTTTTGGATCCTGTGCCATACTATGCTATACGCGAAATGGCCTCCATTAGGGCTTTTTCTTCCCCAAACTCTCTTCCAAGGTAGCAGTACAATCGGTCCGGGAGGCGCCGATGGGGAACCGTCTTTCGATTGTTTTCGTTGCGACCGCGGCGAAGCCGGAAGACGTCTGCGGCGCCGCCAGGCGCAACGGCGAAAAGGGCCAACCTGCTGCAAACCACCTACCGCCGTCACCGGTGCGGGCGAGAAATTACGATAGGGTCAGCGCGCCAGCAGGCGCTCCAGATTGCCGCCCAGAATCAGACTGGCGTGATCCGCGGCGATCTCAATGTCGCAGAGCGCCTGTATCTGCGTCTGAAAAATCTGCGCGTGCCATCCGCGCGGGAAGAACGACGAGTCCGAGCCGAACAACAACCGCCGCGGGCCGGCTACCTCCAGCGCCTTGCGGAAGACATCCTTCAGATCGAGACGTTGGGTTTGGTAGCGTACCCAACTGTTGCTGCTGGAAGTGTCCAGATACACGTTGGGGCAAAGATCGCAGAGCATGAGAGCCTCGCGAAAGTAACCCGCGCCGAAATGCGGGATCACAAAATTCACTTGGGGGAACTCCATGGCGACGGGATGCAGGTCGATGGGATTGGAAAAGCGCATATCGAACGGCGAGGGCAATCCCAGCTTCCGCCGCACGCCCACCGTGAGCACGCCGCAATGCACGAAAACGACGGCGCCGGGATGCGCCGCGGCGGCTTCAAAGACGGGGCGCACGCGCGGGTCGCCAACCGCGTAACGATGCATGGCGGGAAACAGACAGACGCCTTGCAGGCCGCCGGCCAGGGCTGTTTGCACCCGCTCGACGCCATCCGGAGTTGCCGGATTGGTCATGAAGAAGCCCCAGAAGCGGTCCGGATGAAGGCGCACGGCGGCGGCCACCGAGTCTTCGTCTCCCGGAATACTGGCGATGAGCGCAGCCTTGGCCACGCTGTATTCATCCAGCTCTTGTTTCCAGTCTGCCGCGAGATCCTCGCAACCCGCCGGAATGCGCCAGTCCAGCATCCGGCCCAACCCTTCCTGGCCCTGGCCGCTTTCGGCCGCCAGCCGCGCGAAAAACGCGGGCGAGAAAAAGTGGACGTGCGCGTCGCAGACCTGGAAATCACCCCACGGAGTTTGCATTGGGTTTGTTCCAGTGCATCAGCCCTGCGGCCAATGCCATTTGGGTGACACCAGCCACGTTGTTGACGCCCAGCTTCTTCATGAGCATCTTGCGGTAGCCGCGCACCGTTTGCAGGCCGAGGTCGAGGAGCACCGCGATGTCCTTGCTGGTCTTGCCTTCGGCCACCAGGCGCAGCACCTGCAATTCGCGCGGCGAAAGTGTGTTCAGAGGCGCTTGGCTGGTGGCGGTCCGCAGATCGCCGGTCTGGATGCGGGTTAACAGGCTGTCCGACACCTGGGAGCTGAGGTACGAGCCACCGCGGGCCACCGTGCGCAGAGCGTCGATCAGATCCGCCGAGGAGGCCCGCTTGAGCACGAAGGCGCGCGCGCCCGAGCGGATGGCGCTGACCACCGAATTCTCGTCGTCGTATATGGAGAGGATGACCACGCGGGTTTGCGGCGAGTGGCGCAGGATCTCGATAGTGGCCTCGATGCCGTTCACACCCGGCAGGCCGATATCCATGACCACCAGATCGGGACGCGACTTCTTGCAGAATTGCACGGCCTCGGTGCCGCTTCCGGCCTCTCCTACGACGCGGAATTCAGCGGTGCGTTCCAGAATTGCGCGGAGACCGTCGCGCATCATTTTGTGATCGTCCACCAGCAGGATATCGTATGCCATAGGTATCTCAATCGCTCATGCGCACCGCTCGCTCACGCGCGCGGCTCGGTAAAGCAAAGCGCGCGCACCACTGTTCCCTTGTCCGGCGCGCTTTCGATTTGCAGCTCGATGCCCGCCCGATCCGCGAAATGTTGCATCAGCAAAAGCTCCAGGCCGCCTCCCCGGAAAGTCCAGTCCGCCGCATCCAAGCCTGGCCCATTATCCCTAATCTCGAGCGCGGGGCCGCTGCGCAACGACTTTAGCAGTATCTCGATGGCGGAGCAACCGGCGCGCCGGACCGCGTGGCCGGCGGCCTCCTGCGCGATGCGATACAGGGCTGCCGCAGTCTCCGGAGGGGGTTGCGCGGCGGCATCCGCGAACACCCGCACGTTCCCTCCGAAATCCGTACGCAGACGCCCCGCCAGCAGGTCCAAGGCCGCCCGCAATCCGGTCCGCTCGGCGACCGCCGGATTCAATTCGCGGTTGACGTCCCGGACCAGTCCCATGACGGTGTCCAGCATGGCCTGGATTTCGCCGATGCGCTGGGGAACGGGAAGGGCGCTGGCCGCGAGGTCCATACGCAACAGGTCGAGTTGCAAGCCGGCGGCGCTCAGACTCTGTCCGACACGGTCGTGCAGGAGCTGGGGGAGCCGGGCGCGATCGCTTTCGAGAGCTTCGAGCGTGTGCAGCACGAGGTCGCCCTCCGGCATCTCGTGCGCCATGCCTGCCGCAAAGGCGATTTCGCCGTCCGGCGGCTGGATCGGGAACATCGTGATTGAAAATGCAGCACCCCCGCCGAACCGGCCGGCGGCGCCGAGCGTCTCGCCCGTAAAGACGTGCTCCAGGCGTCCGATCCAGGAAGGGCGCGCCGGCGGCGCAAACAGATCGGTGAAGTTCAGGCTCTCCAACTCCGCTGCGGCGCGGCCAAATATGCGCGTCGCGTCGCCATACACCGCCTGGAATGCGCCATCGCGCTTCAGCAACCAGGCACAGCCGGGGCTCTGGCGGAGCAGCAGCTCGCACAGTGCGGCGGCTGGCAGCGGTTTGGCCGGGGCAGGTATCATGTTGTAGCGCCAAGCTTGTGGCGTGCACAATTCTAGCAGGGTGTAGAGGGTGGCGTCACTCTAAACACGGCGACGCGATCGTGTGTTACGCGACAACTGCCGCGTCAGGTAACAAGGCGCTTCGCTTCCCACGAGAGGTGTGCGACCCCCAACGGGGCGGCGGGCCTGAATGCGGTGTTGCTGCTGGTCGACGCGAGCCGAAACAGCGAGGGACCTGCTACGTGTACCACAATCCGCAGGGCAACCAGCTCTATCTGTGCGGCGACGCAGGCACTGCGTGGCTGACATCCGCGCTCACCGCCGGCGGCAGCGGGAGGAGTGGGAGGAGTGCGCACGACTTGTGGCGATCCAGCCGGTTCGGCTATTCTGGGTTCTCACTATGCCCTACGGATTTGACATGTATCGTGTGTTCATCTCGGCTCCCGGAGATCTGGGGCGGGAGCGCCAAGCCTGCCACGAAGCGATCGCCGCGGTCGACGAGACCACTGCAATGCCCGCCAAGGTCCTTCTCGTCGAGGTTGGCTTGTCGCTGTAGCCGGAAGACCGAAAATGTGACATATCCACATTTCCATCTGAGCTCCGCGCCTGCGAATCGTCGGATGTTCGCCATTTCAGCTTTCCTTTAACACTTCTCTGAAGGTGGATTTCCAGGGGTCGCGGGTCGCACCCGATGGTGGTGATTCCGGAGCGTCGAGCGGCTCACTCAAGATCCGACGTTCCGGTCGATCGGTAACGAGAAGATTTGTGGCCGTGGTGCGGCGTTAACTTCCCGCTTGCAGACTCTTGGCCCAGGAGGAGAACTTCGGTAGCTTTCCAGAGCACCGATTCGCCGCGCCATGCTTCCAAACAGACTGCGGGGCATTATTGGCTGCTGCCGTGCAACCAACCGGACGGCAGCCATCCCTGCGGTTTCGGTGCACGGCAAAGGCGGGAAGCCGTCTTTGAACGTACTGTAGATCCTGAAGCTCCCAAAAAGGGTTGTAAAAAGGGCAGACGGGTGTATACTAAGCACTGCCGGAGGGCCGAAATAGAAATTCTGGGTATACCGTTCGCGGCTTCCCGGCACGAATCGCGCCGAACGGCGGTACGGGCTGGGGCCTGCACTTAGGGACTTGGTTGGTGCCTCTCGGAGGAAGAACAGCATGCGTATCAGCGGATTTGGATTGTTGTGCATGGGCGCCTTGTTTGCGCTTATGGCGTCGACTGGCAGGGCGGGCACGTGCTCGACCTCTTGTTCAACCACGGGCAGCACGACCACCTGCACGAGTACTGACACGATCAAGACGCCGGACGAGGGCGGAAACGGAAACCTCTATACAGCCAATATCTACCCGTCGTGCATGACCGTTCCGAACAGCGTCACCGGCACCGTGTCCAGCGCCGCGGGCAGCGTCCAAGTCCAGCTCACCAACGTCGATTCCAACGGCACCGGCAATTATTTCAGCGTCCAGGGCACCGAGCTCCTGCTGGTGTCGCCGACCGGCGCGCAACTGGAAATTTTTGGCGGCCCGGGAGACGGCTCCGATACTATGAGCGGCCTCACCATGCTGATCGCCAACACCTCCGGTTTCAACCCCATGCCGAACGGCGATCCGGCCGGCTTCCCCTCGAGCGGCACGCAGGACTATGAGCCGAGCGCGTACGAGCAGGGATATGGAGAATTTTTCCCGAGCCCGGGACCGGGAGATGTGCAGCACTTGCCGCAAACGGACGGAAGCGCCACGCTGACCAGCATCTTCAGCGGGGTAACCGCGGCGGGCACCTGGAACCTCTGGATGATCGACAACTTCGGCGATCCTGTGACGGTCAACGGATGGAAGCTGATCCTGACGGTGAATGCGGCCGCGGAAGGTACGGTCACGGTGGTCTCGGCGAGCCAGCAGCCGGCCTACACCGCCAGCCCGGCAAATACGGTCACGTTCACCGCCACGGTGACCAGCGGCGGGAGTCCGGTGACCGCGGGCACGGTGGCGTTCTACGCGAATGGCAGCGGTTCGCCCATATCCTGTTCTTCCGGCAATCAAACTCTGAACGGTAGCGGTCAGGCTACCTGCGGGACCACTCTGACCGCGGGGAGCACGTCGCAATGCACTTCGTCGTCTCTGCCTGCGTGGCCGACGGTTTGCCAAGGCAATAACGTAATCGTAGCGACCTATTCGGGAAGCGGCAGCTATACCGGCAGCAGCAGCACCGACTTCTATCAACTGGTGACAGTACACTCCACCAACCCATCTGGGACGCAATGGTGCAATAGCGGCCCGTTCTCGGTTCCGGAGGGCGTCACTCCGCTCGCCTATCCCTCCTTCATACAGGTCTCGGGGTACTCCAACACGGTGGCCAACGTGACGGTGGCGTTGACGGGCGTGGCCGGGCAAGTAGCCGGCATTCCCGGTCAGTTCCTGCTGGTGGCGCCCGACGGCACGCATAACCTGGACTTTCTGGACGAAGCGTTCTACGCCGGCGGGGCGACCAGCCCGGTGAACCTGACGATGTTCGATACCGCCGGCCAGACGCCGGCCGGCCTTCCGCCCACCAGCGGCAATTACGAAGCATACGACGCTAATCCGAACCCCCAGGACACGTTCCCCACATCGAACTCGCCTTCCGTCGATTCGAGCGTCCCCCAGGTTCCAGGCACTATCAATTACGCGGAGCCGCGCGGCGGGACCAGTATCACGACCTTCGGAAGCGCCTTCAGTGGCGTCCAGCCGAATGGCCTGTGGGCTTTGTACGCCTATACCACCGAATCCCTGACCGTGAACGGCGGCTGGTGCATCACCTTCAACCTCAACAACGGCGCAGTAACCACCACCAGCCTTATTTCCAGCCAACCGCGAGCGACGACCGGACAATCGGTTACGTTCAGCGCGCAGGTCACCAGCGGCGGGAGTCCGGTGACCTCCGGCACGGTGACCTTCGAAGACGGCGGTTTGACCCCGGCCGGTACGGTCGGCGGCGACAACGTGGTGACGCTGACTGGCGGCAGCGGCGGTGTGGCCACTTTCGCCACCAGTTCGCTCTCCGAAGGCGATCACAATATCACGGCGACCTATAGCGGGGTGTCGGGAACCTACGACGCGAGTTCCAACTCCCTGTACCAGCGCGTGGACGACGCGACTACGATCTCGAACGTGACCAGCACCGGGGCGCAGTTCTGCAATACGGGGGGCGTCACGGCCCCGGGGGAGGCCTTCGGCGCATTCACTCCGAATCCATCGAACATCTTTGTGTCGAATCTTTGGGGCACCGTCAGCGCCGTGACCATCACGCTCGACGGTTGGGATATTCCCACCCAGGACGTCGAACTCTACAGTGTCGAATCACTCCTGGTGGGTCCGCAAGCCGCGCTGGACTTCTTCTCGGTGACCGACGGCACCGCGAATGCTTCGACCGGCAACTACACTTTCTCCGACGCCGGGAGCACCTTGAACACATCGAGTGTCGCGCCCGGCACCTATAAGCCGGCCAGCGACGACGGCTCCGCCGACACGTTCTTCCAGGACCCCGGCAACTTCTACACGCTGCCCGGCTCGTTCTCCTACGCCGCGACCCATGGCTCAGCGACATTGACCAGCGTGTTCGGGAGCAGCATCCCGAACGGCACTTGGAGCGTGTACTTCAATCAGCGCGCCTCCGCCACGACCGGGGCGACCGGCGGGTGGTGCCTGAACTTCACCGAGAATCCGGCGACCGTCACCGCCACCACGGAAAGCACCGACAGTTTCACGCAGGGGCAGCAAGGCGAGCAACTCACGGTGAACATTCAAAACACCGGGTCCGGTCCCACCGGCGACCCAACCAACGGCAGCAATCCGCTGACCGTCACCGATACGCTGAACTCGGACTTCGCTTTTGTGAGCTCCGACAGCACCGGCTGGAACTGCGGAGCCAGCGGCCAGACAGTAACCTGTACCAATGACAGCGCGATCGCCTCGGGCAGCAGCTACCCGGCGCTGACGCTTACTGTAAATGTGTCTGCAAGCGCCACGCCAGGGCAGGTGAGCAATACGTTTAATGTGACCGGCGGCGCCGGCGTCAGTGCCACGGCTTCGAACACCGATACGGTGACCATAGTGCCGGCCCCCAAGCTGGCGGTACAGAAGGCCCATCCCGGCACATTCACGCAGGGTTCTACCGCCGAGTGGGATATCAGCGTGACAAACACAGCCTCCGGCGGCGCCACATCCGGTACGGTAACTGTTTCCGACACTCTGCCTTCGGGCTATACGGTGGCCAACTTCGGCATGACCTCGTCCTCCTGGAGCTGCGGCGGCACGACCACCGTCGCTTGCACCGCCACTTTGGCCGTATCCGGTGGCAGCGGTTTCCCCTTGATTCAGGTGATCGTGAATGTACCGGCGACATCTCCCACCTCGGTGAGCAACACGGCGCTGGCGTGGGGCGGAGGCGATCTGACTCACACCAATTCCGGAAACGCCGCCTCGGGGACGGACAGCAACGTTCCCGTGGTCCAAACGCCCGCCTCCATATCGGCCAGCGGCGGATCGGGGCAAAATACAAATGTCGGGACCACCTTCGGGTTGCCGCTGCAGGCTACCGTTCTGGACGGCGGAAGCAATCCGATCAACAATGTAACGGTGACATTCACCGCTCCGGGCAGCGGGCAGAGCGGCACTTTCCCCGGCGGTTTCCTGACTGCCACTGCTGGCACCAACGGCTCCGGCCTGGCCACCTCTCCGGCGTTTACGGCTAACTTGACGTCCGGCTCTTATAACGTCGTGGCCAGCGTTTCCGGCCTCACACCGACCGCCAGCTTCGCGTTGACGAATAACGCCTTGACCCAGACCATCACCTTCAATCCCATCGCGAACCAGGCGCAGGGGACCCCGCTCAACCTGGTTGCCACTGCCAGTTCCAATCTGACAGTCAGCTTCGCTTCGTTGACCACCGGGATATGCACGGTCTCGGGGACTGTCGCGACGTTGAGCAACCCCGGCACCTGTACCATACAAGCGACTCAAGGCGGTAACGGCACCTACGCGCCGGCCCAGCCGGTGAACCAAAGCTTCACGGTGCTGACCACCCAAACCATCACCTTCAATCCCATCGCGAACCAGGCGCAAGGCACCGCGCTCAACCTGGTTGCCACGGCCAGTTCCAATTTGACGGTCGGCTTCGCTTCGCTGACCACCGGGATATGCACGGTCTCGGGGACTGTTGCGACGCTGAGCAACCCCGGCACCTGTACCATACAAGCGACGCAAGGCGGTAACGGCACCTACGCGCCGGCCCAGCCAGTGAACCAAAGCTTCACGGTGTTGGCGACCCAAACCATTACCTTCAACCCCATTGGGGCGCAGTTAGAGGGGACGCTCAACCTGGTGGCTACGGCCAGTTCCCAATTGCCGGTCAGCTTCGCTTCGGCGACCACGGACATATGTACAGTCTCGGGCACCGTGGCGACCCTGAGCAACACTGGTATCTGCACCATCTGGGCTTCGCAGAGCGGCAGCGCCATATACGCAGCGGCCCAGCCGGTCCGGCAGAGCTTCAGGGTGCAGGCTACCCAAACCATCACCTTCAGCCCCATAGGGGCACAGTTGCAGGGGACGCCGCTCAACTTGGTGGCTACGGCCAGTTCCCAAATGCCGGTTAGTTTCACTTCGGTGACCCCGGACGTATGCACCGTTTCGGGCACCGTCGCGACCCTGAGCAACACTGGAACCTGCACCATCTGGGCTTCACAGCCCGGCAGCGCCACATACGCCGCGGCCCAGCCAGTAAGGCAAAGCTTCAGGGTGGAGGCCACCCAAACCATCACCTTCAACCCCATTGGGGCGCAGTTGCAGGGAACCCAGCTTAACCTGGTCGCTACGGCCAGTTCCCAATTGCCGGTCAGTTTCACTTCGGTGACCCCGGACGTATGCAGCGTTTCGGGCACCGTCGCGACCCTGAGCAACACTGGAATCTGCACCATCTGGGCTTCACAGCCCGGCGACGCCACGTACGCGGCGGCCCAGCCGCTCCGGGAGAGCTTCACGGTGAGACCATCACCTTAGACCCCGGCGACCACCAAGTCCAGGATAGAGTGCTCAACCGGGTGGCTACGCCACGTACGCAGCGGTCCAGCCGGGCGGCCGGCAACTCCTACGTGACTAGTGTCACCAGTACTCCTACTCCCGATCCGGCATAAGAGAACTTTGGTCTCGGGCAACCCGCCCAGTGCACTCTGAACGATCCGATCAGTGGATCGGTTCATATCACGCGGAGCGATGCTGGGTGCTTACCCATCACCTTTACCGGCGTCTCAGAATCGTTGGATTCCCGCCGCCACGGTAGTGCGCAGGGCATGACCCCGGTGCCGTTACCCGCCGAGACCACGCACGGCGGCGGCCACCTGCTCGATAGCGCGGCGGCCCTGGCTGAAGGCTCCTCCCAGAGAGAAGAACGGGTGGATCATGCCGGCATATCTGGTGCAAGTTACCTCGACTCCAGCCTCGGCCAGGCGCTTGGCGTAGGCTTCGCCCTCGTCCCGCAGCGGGTCGCACTCGGCGGTAATCACGAGGGCAGGCGGCAAGCCGCGCAGGTCCGGCGCCAGCAGGGGCGATGCGTAGGGGCTTTGGGCGTCTTCGGTGCGCGCCAGATAATGGCCGCGAAACCACTCCATCTCCGCGCGGGTCAGATAGTAGCCTGCGGCAAATTCGCTGTAAGACGGGGTGTCGAAGGACGCCAGGTTGGTTACGGGATACACCAGCACTTGCAAGGCGAGCGCCGGACCGCCTTCTTCGCGGGACTTCAGGCACATTACCGCGGAGAGGTTGCCGCCGGCGCTATCGCCGCCCACCGCAATGCGGCGCGGATCGATCCGCAAACGGCCGGCGTTGGCCGCTACCCACCCGGTGGCGGCGTAGGAATCCTGGACTGCGGCGGGAAACCTATATTCGGGCGAAAGCCGGTAATCCACGGCCACTACCACGGCTGCGGCCCGGCGGGCTATCGCCCGGCAGACGGCGTCGTGCGTATCCAGATCGCAGAGCACCCAGCCGCCGCCGTGGAAGTACACCAGGCAGGGATGCGGGCCCTCCGCCGCGGGAGTAAAAATGCGAATCGGGATGGGACGTTCGGGGTGCGGAATCCGGAAGTCCTCCACGCGGCCGATCTCCTGGGGCTGGCCGGCGACGGCTTGCAAGGCATTGATGGCCGCCTGGCGAGCCGCTGCTGGCGAAAGCGTCTCGATAGCCGGCCCGCTCTCCGCTTCGTTTGCTTCGAGCAGGGCGCGGACTTCCGGATAGAGCTTGTTCCTGAGCATTTTGGTTAGATCCTTTTCGAGACTCGTAGAGTACCAGGATACGCAGCAGGGCGACTAGGGGGTCGCCCGCGGACCGGGGGGTCCGCCCTACCCGATTGGGTTGCGGGTCTTCGAGAGTTGCGTTACGCTTGAGAATTCAACTCAAATGTACGGGAAATTACATTGATTTTGGCCGGATAAATCAGGTTAATTTGGCGGAGACTGACGGCACGGAACAAGCACAACAGACCGGCGAACTGCGGCTCTACCGCGAGTTGTTTGAAGACAGCCTGGGCCTGATGTGCATTCACGACCTGGATGGCGTCTTGCTGATTGTCAATCCGGCCGCCGCCCAGTCGCTCGGTTTCCGCCCGGAAGAGGGCGTGGGCGTGAATATGAAGCGGTTTCTGGCCGCACCGGTCCAGCACCTCTTCGACGCCTACCTGGAGCGCATCAGGCGTAATGGCAGCGATTCGGGGCTGATGCGCTTGGTCGCCCGGGACGGGAACGAACGCATCTGGCTTTACCGGAACGTTCTGTATGAGGAGCTCGGCACGCCGCCGCGGGTCCTGGGCCACGCCCAGGACATCACCTCGCGGGTGCGCGCCGAGGAGGCGCTGAGGGAGAGCGAGCGGCGCTTTCGCAGCATGGCCGATACGGCTCCCGTGTTTATTTGGATCGCCGGCGCCGATGGACAGTGCGAATTCGTGAATAAAGCCTGGCTGGATTTTTCGGGCCGGACAATTCAACAGGAGCTTGGCGGTGGCTGGAGGGAAGGCTTGCATCCCGAGGATCGGGAACGCGGCTTGGCGGATTTCACGGGGGCCATCGCCGGTCGCGAGAGCTTCCGTGCGGAATTTCGCATGCGCCGCGCCGACGGCCAATACCGCTGGATTCTGAACACCGGGACGCCACGCTTCGACTCCGCAGGCCAATTCGCGGGCTACATCGGCTCCTGCCTGGACGTGACCGAGGCCCGGCAGGATCGCGAGGCGTTGCAGATCGCGCGCGACGAATTGGCCATCCGGGTGGCGGAGCGCACCGCCGAACTCTTGCTGACCAATGAAGCGCTGCGGCAATCCGAACAGCATTATCATGTGTTGACGAATCTGGCGCCCGTGGGCATCTTTCGCACGGATGCCGGCGGCCGCTGCCTTTACGTCAATGAACGGGCCTGTCAGATTTGCGGCATCAACCCGAAGGAGGCGGGCCAGGGCCCCTGGGACCGCATCCTCGAACCGGACGATCGGGTCCTGCTCGCGGCGGAATGGCAAAAGGTCGTAAAGGGCAGCGGGCCGGGTTCCCTGGAGCACCGCATCGTACGGCGCGATGGTTCCACGGTTTGGGCTCTGACTCACTTTGCGGCCGAGCGCGGGGCCGGGGGAGACGTCACTGGGTGTATCGGCACGGTGGCCGATATCAGCGAGCGAAAGCGGGCGGAGGAGGAGACCCGCAAGCTGGAAGCGCAGGTGCAACACGCCGAGCGGTTGCAGAGCCTCGGCATTCTGGCCGGAGGCCTGGCGCACGATTTCAATAATCTGCTCACCATCATTTTGGGCAATGCGCGGATTGCCCGGTTGGACCTGCCGCCGGGATCGCCGGCGGTGGAGCATCTGGCCGAGATCGAGACGGCCACCGGCCGGGCGGCGGAGTTGACCAACCAGATGCTGGCATATTCGGGCAAGGGCCGGTTTACATTGCAGTCCGTGGACCTGTCGCGAGTGGCGGAGGAAATCGCGAATCTGCTGCAGACGGTCATCCCAAAAACAACGGCGCTCCAATTCGACCTGCGGAGCGATCTGCCGGCGATCGAAGCCGACCCATCTCAGATCCAGCGGATCGTGATGAACCTGATCACTAATGCGTCGGAAGCCATTGGCGAGGGGGGCGGGGCGATAAAGCTTTCGACCGGCGTGGTGGAGGCCGACCAGACCTATCTCTCGGGCACCTACTTCGACGACCATCTGGCGGCGGGCCGCTATGTGTATCTGGAGGTCTCGGACACGGGATGCGGCATGAGTCCGGAGACGCAGGCGAAGATTTTCGACCCATTCTTCACCACCAAATTCACCGGTCGGGGGCTGGGGCTGGCCGCGGCGATCGGCATCGTGCGCGCGCATCGCGGCGCGCTTAAGGTATCCAGCCAGCCGGACGTGGGATCCGCGTTCCGGTTATTGTTTCCGGGCACGGACAAGACGGACGAGGTGCGCACGGAAGATCCCGCGGGCGTCCAGGCAGGGCAGGGCCGTGGGACGATACTGGTGGTGGACGACGAATCGGGCATGCGCAATCTGGCGGGCGCGATCCTGGAGAGTGCCGGTTTTACGGTGCTGACCGCGTGCGATGGCGGCGAAGCCATTCGGGTTTTCCAGCGGCATGCGGGGGAAGTGGCCGCCATTGTGCTCGATTTGACCATGCCGGTGATGAATGGAGAGGAGGCCGCGGCCGAGTTGGGGCGCATCCGGGCGGAAGTCCCCATCATTCTCTCAAGCGGGTATAGCGAGCATGAAGTGGCCGCGCGCTTCGCCGGCAAAGGGCTGGCAGGGTTTTTGAAGAAGCCTTACGAACCGGCAGAACTTACGGAGGCGCTGCAGAGGGCGCTGGAGCGGCGCGCGGTGGGATAGATCTTTGTGGGGCGGACCCCTGGTCCGCGGGGTCCGCCTGGACCCGCTCTCGCTTGAATGAAGGATCGAGTTGTTCGTCGTGGCGACAGGCGGGTGAGGACCGCGGTCCAGGGGGACCGCACAGCAGTTGGCGGGGGGCGGCTTCAGGGGACCACTGAGAATACGGTTCCCTGGTTGGACGCTCCGCCGTACGCGGTTGTGCCGTAGAGTGTCCCATTGGCGAGTACGAGGCCGGCATATGGCTCGTTGCCGTCCGCGCCGTTGAAATTGTGCAATACGACCTCCGTCCAAGTCCCCCCTTGCGACGGGGGCGGCACGAGTTCGTACACGATTCCGCAGCCCGCGCCACAGGACTGATTCTGAATGCTGCCGCCCGCGGCGGTCGTGCCGTATAGCACCCCGTCTGGCCCAAGAATCACGCCCGCATAGGGCGTCGCGCCATCACCATTCTCGCCGGTGAAGCTGTGCAGGATCGTCTCCGTCCAGGTCACGCCGCTCAGCGAGGGCGGGGCCAAGGAGAAGGCAATGCCGCAAAAGCCGTGGGCGCAGTTTTGGTCCGGCAACCCTCCCGCCTCGGTGGTTCCATATAGCACGCCGTTTGCGTCCACCACCACACCCGCGTAGGGCGTGCTGCCGTCGCCGTTTTCCGCGGTAAAGTTATATATGGTGTTTTCGGTCCAACTTCCGCCCTCAACCGTGGGCGGCGTCAACTCGAAGACCGCGCCAACGGCACCGGTTCCTCCGTCCTTAGTGGTGCCGTAGATCCGGTCGCCGTAAATCGCCAGCGTTCCCTGAGGGCCGTCCACTCCTCCGACCATGCTGAAGTCCCACAGGGTCGTCAGCGACCACTCGCCTCCTGCCGCAGAAGGCGCCGTTAGGCGGAAGACGGTGCCGCCATATGTTGTTGGGTCGGTGCCGGCGGCTGTAGCGCCGAAGATGGCGTTGCCGGGTCCGGCGACCAGGCTGGCCAAGGGGTTCTGCCCGTCGGCCCCAGTAAACTGATGCAGGACCGACTCCGGCCAATGCGTGCTCGTCCCGCTCGGAGGCCGCAATTGGTATACCGTGCCGTTGGTAAATGGCAGAGTCGAGCTGCTGCCGGCCTCGGTAACGCCGTAAAGCGCGCCCCCGGGACCCAGGGTCACCCCTGCGTGCGGGTAGACGTCCCCGTTTTGGTCGCCGAAACTGTGGAGCACGGTCTTCGTCCAGGCCCCGCCCGGCGATCCTGGCGGAGCCAATTCGTACACCGTTCCGTACGTATAGGCTCCGCCGTAAAAGGTGGTCCCGTATAGCTGGCCCTGAGGGCCGACGATAACGCCGGCTATGGGTCGGTATCCCGTGCCTCCCTGGGGTGTGAAGCTATACAGGCTGGTAAACGTTTGGGCTGGCAGCGCGACTGACATCCCCAGCATTGCGGCTACAGCAGTAACAAATGTTCGAACGACCGACTTAGATATAGATGAGATCTCCACTCATTTCTAACAGATGCTATTTCGTCTCTCGCAATACAATGACAACATAAGAGGGTTGGCCGGGCACCCTCGGCCGCGCCAGATGCTGCCCCTAGGCAAAGCATCCCCTCAGTGCGCCGCCAGGTGTGCCCCGCTAACGGTTGCGCCGGCCATGCTGCCCGCGCCCCACTGCGAGAGGATTGAGGCATGCCGCGAGCAGGCAACGCTGAATTGGCTGTTCTCCATCGCTGTCGTTGCCGCGGTCAGCAGCATCGTATTCAGGGCGCTGTCCGGGTAGGTCGGGGCGCACTGTGCCAATATCTGCGTATCGAATAGCGACGCATCCGTCACGCCCTGGCTTGCAAGAAATGGGAAGAGCGCGGCGAAGAAGTTCTGGTTTAGGGTGTTCCACGTACACGACGACCTGCCAACTATAGCGCATGCCTCTGTGTTGGGCGCTCCGCTAAGGTGCCACTGGTCTACCCCGTACTCTTCCACGAAGATGCCGTGGCCATAGCTCCTGAAGCGCGCTATGGTGCTCTGGTACTCCTGTAAATAGTCAGTAAGGGTCGCGCTATTCGTGAAGGAATAGATATCCATGCCCATGCGGACCGAGGAGGGAAGGTTCGCCGCAAACACCGCCGCGTAGCTTGCCGAGCCCGTCGGCGGGGGCATGGTCATCTCGATCGTATACTCGACTGTCACGCCGTACTGGATGCCTGAGGCGATGGTGCTGTGGGCCTGCCAATACGGCAGCGCCGTGGAGAAGAATGGCTCCAGGAAATTGACCCACCAGTCCTGAGGGCACGTATTGCCCGTGATGGTGCCCGCCACCCCAGGGGTTGCATTACAGAGAACAGGCTGCGCGCCGGGGATGGGGCCTGCGGTATTGCAAGGGTTCGTGGTGCTGCTTGCTATCCCCTCATTCCATCGGCCCGTCTGGGTTGTGGGCTCATGCACCGGAACGAACTGGTCGCCATCCTGCAACCAGTACACCAGCATGTATTGGTACGCCGAGTAGTTGTTCAATCCGGAGAGCGTCGTCGTCACACACTCGAACCAGTCGTGTGGGCCGCTCTGATACGTCGTGCCGCCCGTTGTGACAGTGCCTGAGTTTATGTTTATCATAAACGCCATCTGGCACGCCCCAGTCATTCCGTTCGTCGGCCCGTTGCCTATGCCTACACACGGCGCGTCGCCGCAGGACTGCGTGCTGTAGAACGCGGGGTTGAGGGACACAGTCATGCCCAACTGGTGCGCGTACGAGATTGCGCCTGCGTATAGGGCAAGGCAAGTGGGGCGGACGTCTACTAGGCACTCCAGGTCCACCTCGATGTTGACTCGCTTCATCCCGGCGGTCTTCATGGCCGAGATCCAGGCATTCCAGGCGGTCTGATTGTCGTATGCAGCGTTACGGAATATCGGGTTCGCGATGCCCAGATGACCGCCCGTGGTCATGAGGGGCGGCTGGGCGCTGCCCGTCAGCGCGGCCATGCTGGAGAGATACTCGTTCTCGGTGGCGAGGTACTGGACCTCGCTAGGGTTCCAATACACCTGCATCGGGTAGGTCTGGGTGGCCATCAGGGGCGTAGGCGTCGAGCTGTCCTGAACCTGAACCGCGAAGGTGGAGATGATGGGCTCGAAGGCGCTGACGCACGGGGTGCTGCTGGTGGCCCAGAACGACGCGCAGCCTTCCGGCGTTCCCGAAAGGGTGTAGGCGCTACCCGCCGCGCTCAGCGACAGCCCGAGGGGAACGGTACCCGAGGACAAGGACCACGCATACGGCGGCGTGCTGGTGCCTCCGTTCACCGAAAAGGGTGCACCCGCTGGTGGGTACGTCACCCCCACCCTTCCCGGCGGCAGCGTCGACGGCGGGGGCGCAATATTGATCTGGGCGCAGAGGGGCATCGCAGCCATGCAGAAGGCCGTCAGTAAGGAACGCACATGACCCCCCAGGCGCCTAGCGTCGCGCTTGTGACGGTGCCATTGTTGACGACCTGCACCGTGAGGTAGTCGCCCGCGCTGACAGCTTTCGAGTGGGTCGTGTCAGGCGTGGCGCTGGAGTAGGCCGACGCGCCGGCATTGAAAGTCGCGATGATACCGGTGCTTGTGGCGGCGAGCGTGTCCGGGTTCGTCGGACCGTTGTCATAAATTGTTAGGACAAGGCTGCCAGTGCCCGTCTGGGCGCTGTCAATCAGGGCATAGAAGTCGCGCAGCGTGCAGGCCACGGGACTGACCCACACACGGTTGCCCACCGGGTTCCCAAGACCGCCGATGCCCGCAGCTCCGAACGCCGTATTGCTGGCTCCGGTTCCAACAGTCGCGCCCGCGTTGCTCCCGAACCACGTCATCGCGGTGGTGTTCAGAACGGTCCATGTCATGGGGACGTCCCACCGGCCTGACTCGTAAGCACCGCGTTCGCCGCTCCCGGAGTTGGCGGCAGATTGAAGTTGTAGCTCGTGAATGCCGATGATGGCGCTTGGAATTGAGCCGAGCCACCGCCGGATCCGGCAATGGTGAGGGTATTACCAAGGCCGCCAGACAGGCTCCCCGCCTGCGTTACGGCCCACTGCACGGTCCCAGCGTTGTTCTCTGCCGCCCAGACGTTTCCTGCCTGGTTGATGCCGGCCTGCACCAGCTCGGTGGTGCTTCCGCCCGGCGTCGCCGTGATCACCCAGTTCTGGCCGACAGTGCCTCCGGACGCGGCGCTAAAGGCCACCGTGACTCAAAGGCTGAGCGAGACGGGGCTGGTGCTGAGGCCGTTGCCGGTGCTGGTGAACGTCGTACAGGTCGGATCGGTTCCCCATTCAAATAGGGCCGATGCGGTGACTTGGACGCAGTATTGCGTGATCACATTTGAGCCAATAGCACCCGTGGTGGTGTAGGGGCCGCCCGCCGTCGCGGTGAGGGCACCGGAAACCCCTGTCGCAATCGTAACGCTGGAGGGCGTGCTGTTGTAAACGTTCAACGTCGCGGTAGGCGGCGTGAGGCCGCCGATGCTCGAATAGTAAGGCGTGTAGGAGCCGATGGCGGTGCCTTTGGCCGTGCGCACCATGGCGCTGGCGTTCCCCGATGAGTCCAGTCCCATGGGCACGGCCAGCGGCCAGTCGCTGGCGTTGTCGAACCACATCAGCCCGTGCGGGCTGGCGGGCGTGCTCGGCTGTGGGCCCGTCAAGGCGTTGAGCACATATCCGCCGAGCGTCGTGCTGGCCACAAGGGTAGAGACCGAGCAGGAGGTTGCAGTGCCAACCGACACCGTGCCCGCGTTGGGCGGGCTCGGCGGCCGTCTATACCCGAGGCCACCGGCTGTGATGGTCAACGCTTGGGCCGGGACCGTATTGGCTGGGTTCAGGGTCACGGTCGCGACGGCGCCCGTGCCGCCGCCGTTAGTGAATGCGATCTGGCAGGTTGTGTTCATCGCCCCAGAGGCAGTTATGCCGGACGTGTAGGTTCCAGCCACCACGACAGACTCGGTCACGACGCTAGTGGTGGTTACGTTGCCGTTGGCAACCACGTTGCCGAAAGTGTCAACAGTCAACACGCTCTGCGCCAGCGCCGGTGAGGCGAGCGCCACAGCTAGTAGGAGCACTTCAATCCACCGCGGGAGCGCCAATCCCAAACGGTTGCGGAGAGATTTGTGGCCGGAGGCGGTTGTCAGCGCGGGGGGGGCGGCCTCGCGGGCGGTTCCGTTACAATGGTTAAGCATACGCGATTGCCTTCCTTATGATTTACTAACTGGGTGTATTGTACTCCGGTCCGACTCAATTGTAAATAGTAATAGTTTGGGCCGCTGGAATTTGTAATAGTTGAATTATGCACGGAATCTGAAGGCGACGGCGCGGGCCTGAGGTCGATCGCCATTTGGGACCCCTGAAAATTCTGCGGTAAAACAGATGGAGCAG
>Ga0302326_10006202_pt1 | contig 26894 bp, 16 predicted proteins | sample Palsa_T0_3_FD_202264 | JGI IMG/M metagenome (GOLD analysis project Ga0302326, IMG submission 202264) | Peat permafrost microbial communities from Stordalen Mire near Abisko, Sweden - Palsa_T0_3 | ecosystem: Environmental > Terrestrial > Soil > Palsa > Peat permafrost | place: Sweden: Abisko... | reverse complement strand
GTTTGGAACCGACTCCCTCACGGTCGCGGCTCGGTAAACACCTGCAAACACGCATTCGCGACAATGAGCCGCGCGCGTCAGCAAGCGGATTTTGGCCTTTTTCAGCATCCTGCTAGGAATCGATCCGCTGTCCCGACAAGATATAATCTGCCAGAAACGCGCGCTTTTGAAGGTCCCGGTCTGTTCGTCCTCCAGAACGCCCAGCAACCAACCCAGAGCTCCGCGTTTTTCTTCCGGGCTAAGGAGCACGTTCTGGCTAATGGAAAGCCTGGTGCGGAAAACCAGCTCCAGCAGTGTGAGCGAGCTGGCCATCGCCATGGTCTCTGTGTATCGAGCACGCATTGCGATGCTGTTGATTCGCTTGTAAACCGAAGTCTTGACCGCTTCATAAAATGCTTCCAATCCGAGCGGAACTTCTTTGCCCTGGACCGTGATGGTTGTGAACTTGGTACGGATGATAGCCGGAAAAGAGATCCCGACAATTCCGGCCAGCAGCCAGGGGTGGAGTCCGCTGAGTCCGCCGGTGTCGCGCACCACGAGGTAGAGGGTGCCCGCAACGCCACCGTTCCCCAGGATGAAGCCCCACCACCAAGCGTATAGCTTCGTCCGATCCGACGCCTTCGTTGGGATGTAGAATGTTCTATCGAGATCGAGAAAAGTCAGCAGCGCGGACCCCAGGAACGCGATGAGCAGTTCCGGGACATTCCCCACCGTTGCCGCCTGGCGCTAAAGCTTTTTCAACTCTTCGTCAATCGATTCGTTCAGGCGGACCGACTGAGCATTTGTTTGGATGGCCCTCGCCGCGATCCGGTCGGTAACCAACACTCTGTTCGGTCTGGAGAATTGCCTGGCACTCAACCCTTTCAGCACGTTCCGGCCCCCTTTTGTGACGCGGACCCCACCATTTTCAGACACAACAAGGCTCTTCTCCGCCAAACCGTCCAGCGCTTCTGTCACCTCGTAGGGTGGAAGCTGGGTTCTGGAAGGGATCTCCGTGAGATAAGCTTCGCCGGTTTGTCCCACAACAGCGAGAACCGCCGATTCGCTATAGGACAGGACCGTGGTGAACATAGCTTCAGCCTGAGTTTAGCACGCGGCAAGAAGCACAACAGCTCGGGTCTGGGCGTCGAACCGGACTACTTGATGATCACGCCACAGGCGATGCGCATGCCCGCGTTCCCGGCCGGATCGCTCTTCATGTCGTCCGCCTTTTCATGGATCACCAGAGCTGTTCCGCCATTCGCGAACACGGAATGGGCGTTGTCATCCAAATTGACGCGTTCATCCATAACGGTGAGTTTCGCAGTGCCGTTCGTCTTCACCGTAAAATTCTTCATATCGCCCGCGTGCGGTCCATCGGGATTTTCCAAGCCGTGTTTTTTCATATCGGGGTTGAAGTGCCCGCCCGCCGAAGTGAAGGGCGGCTCGCACTTCGCTACCTGATGAATGTGGACGGCATGCTCGCCGGGAGGCAGATTTTTCAGATCCAGCTTGATCTTCACGCCGCCTTTGCTGTCGCTGAGCATCGCAGTGCCGACGCTCTCTCCCTTGGCGTCTTTCAGTTCGACGGGAACGGGTTTGTTCGCGGCGTGTAGCGAAACAGATGCCAATCCTGCCGCGGCAACAATCAAAATTCTTGATATCATTTTCTTTTTTCTCCTTCCACTGCATCTTCGCGCGATTCGGTCTGGCGCGTCAAAGTTTCCCGCCCCATGCTGTTCAACACTCGTGCTGCGCGCCTGCTGCGCTCCGCGCCCAGTGTGCCGAAAGCGCACGCTTTGGAAAACGTGCCAGCGGCCACTCCAGTATGGCATCCTAAGGTATCCGCAGAACTTACTTGTTTCGCGCGGGTTTGTTTCTACTTCGCATTATGACAATTCGGCAATTTCTTTCGCCCCTCGCGTTAGGGGCTTTTTCCCTGTGTTGTGCTTGGAGCCAGCAGTACGTCATCAACACGTATGCCGGCGACAGGACCATTGGCTTCACCGGCGACGGCGGCGCTCCCGCCAGTGCCGACCTGTATCTGCCCTTGGGCCTGACGCTGGATTCCTCAAACAACCTGTACATCGTCGATTCGGTGAACCAGCGCGTCCGCAAGGTTTCCGGCGGCGCCATCAACACTGTGGCGGGCGACGGAACCTTCGGTTACACCGGTGACAAAGGCGCGGCCACCAGCGCAGAGATGCTGAATCCCTCGGCCGTAGCGGTAGATTCCATCGGCAATATTTATATCGCGGACACCGGCAACCACGTCATTCGGGAAGTGGTGACGGGAACCACGGCCACCGCGGACAGCGTTTCCGCCGGCGACATCATTACTTTCGCGGGGAACAACACCGGCGGCTATGCCGGCGACGGCGGGCCCGCCACCAGCGCGGAACTGGAGTTTCCAACCGGCGTCGCGGTGGATTCCTCCGGCAACGTGTACATAGCCGATTCCGGCAATAACGTGATCCGCGAGGTGACCAACGGCATTATCAACACCATCGCCGGGGGTAACGCGACGACCCAGCAACTAAGCGATCCCGAGACCGTAGTGGTGGATGCCTCCGGCAACCTATACATCTCCGAGCCGGTGGCGTATCGCGTATCGAAATTTTCCGACGGAAATTTGACCGTCATCGCGGGCAACGGCGCGATCGGATCGTCCGGAGACAACGGACCGGCCATCGACGCTTCGCTTGACGAACCATCCGGTATCGCGCTGGACTCCAAAGGCTACCTGTATATCTGCGACACCATCAACAGCCGGATTCGGAAGATATCGCCCGATGGAATCATCACCACCATCGCCGGATTGGGAAATCCCGGCTACTACGGCGATGGCGGTCCCGCTTCGGGTGCGCTGCTGTATTTTCCTCGAGCGATTGTCGTGGATCCGTCGGGCAATGTGTACTTCTCCGATACGGGCAACGATATCGTAAGGTGGCTGCAACCGCAGACGCCGAAGATCTCCACTGGCGGCGTGGTCAACGCAGCCAGTCTCGCGGCGGCGTTTTCTCCAGGCGCGCTGGCTACCGTATTTGGCTCCAATTTCACCGGCACAGGCCTGAATTCGGTTGCCTCGTCTCTTCCGCTCGCGGCGAATTTGGGCGGCGTTTCCGTGCAGGTGAATGGTGTGTCCGCTCCCGTGCTCTACGCCAGCGCGACGCAGATCAACTTTCAGATCCCGTGGGAGACCAAGACGGGCTCGGCCACTGTAGTGGTGAGCGTCAATGGTATTACCAGCGCCACGGTGAACATTACGGTGCAGTCTGCGGCCCCCGGATTGTTTGTGCAAGGCTCGCACGCGATCGTGCAGAACTCCGATTTCAGCCTCAATACTTCCGGCAATCCGGCCAAAGCGGGCGGCACGATCATGGCGTATCTCACCGGCGCAGGCGCGGTCAGCCCTGAACCCGCCGATGGTGCGGCGGCCGGTTCCGGGTCCGGCCTCTCCAATGTGACTCCCACTGTCACCGCCAGCATCGGAGGGCAAACCGCCCAGGTTTCATTCGCCGGGCTGGCGCCGGATTTCGTAGGACTGTGGCAGGTGAATATCGTCGTGCCAACCGGACTGACGCAGGGGAATTACCCGCTGACCGTTACCGTCGGCGGCCAAACCAGCAATGCGGCGAGCGTCAGCGTAGCGCCTTAGCGGCTCTGTCGAGGGCCCGAAAAGACCGCTTGCTCACGCGCGCGGCTCAGTGGATTGCGCGCGCTACAGAGCCGCGACCATAAGGGCGCCGGTTGTGACACAGTCCTGTTAAGCGTGCCTGGCAGCTACGGAGTGGAATTCAAAAGCACGGTTACGGCGCCTCCCGCTATAGCGATATCCGGTTTCCGGTCCTGATTGAAGTAGCCTACTGCCAGGCCACTGGGTGCGCTTTCTACCGCATAGCTCAAATCCAGAAAGAAGCTCCCAGTGCCGGTGCCGAGCAGGATGGAGACGTCGTCGGTATAGTAATTGGCCACTGCCAGATCCGGCTTTCCGTCGCCATTGAAATCGCCTGTAGCCAGAGACTCGGTAGCCACTCCGCCGGAGTCGTAGCTAACCGCAGGCTGGAAGGTTCCATCGCCTTTGCCGAGCAGAATCGACACCGCGCCGGGCACAGCGGTATCGACTGAATTGCCCACCGCCAGATCGAGCTTGCCGTCACCGTTGAAATCGGCTGTCACGATCGCGACGGGATACGTTTCTACCGGAAAACTGAGCGCAGACTGGAAAGTGCCGTTGCCGTTGCCGAGCAAAATCAGAACCGCTCCGGGTGAAAGGTAGTTGGTAATCGCCAGGTCCTGTTTGCCGTCTCGGTTGAAGTCACCGACGGTGATGGCGTAACCTCCAGGACCGCCCGTAACAGCGGGTTGAAACGTCCCATCGCCGTTGCCGAGCAGGATGGAGAGCGCTGTCCTGCTGACCACCGCCAGATCGATCTTTCCGTCGCCGTTGAAGTCGCCGATAGCAATTCCGTTTGGGAAAATACCCTGCGCGTAATTTACCGGCGTCGCGAACGTTCCGTCCCCATTGCCTAATAGGATCGAAATCATCCCGACGTTGCCGTGAAATATGGTGACTGCCAAGTCCAGCTTTCCGTCGCGATTGAAATCCGCGGCGACGATGCCGCCGGCGCCCTCGTCAACGGCGGAATATTTGGGAGCGCCAAACAATCCGTTACCCTCGCCTAAAAGTACCGACACCTCATTTTGAGTGTTAGCGGCTACCGCCAGATCCGATTTGCCATCGCCGTTGAAATCGCCCACCACGATCGATGTAGCCGTAATCCCAGGGTTAAAGATCAAGTCCCCCCGGAACGTGCCGTTGCCCTTTCCCCACAGGATCCAAAAGGTGCCCGTGAGAATATCCAGCGTCCCGTCGCCGTTAAAATCGCCTACCAACACGACCGATCCGCCCGGCAGGTAAGTGGCCGGAGCCTGGAATGTTCCATCGCCTTTGCCGAGGAGAACGTCCACCGCGCCAATGTTTCCCACTATCAGGTCCGGATTTCCATCGCCATTCACGTCGGCAGTGGTCAAACCAAATGGCGAGTCTCCAGCCGGGAACAGCACCGGCGCTTGGAATGTTCCATCGCCATTACCCAGCAGGATGCCCACGTCGGGACTGCCCGGATAGTTTCCGCCGATGGTCACTGCCAGATCCAACTTCCCATCGCGGTTGAAGTCGGCAACTACCGCGGTTTGCGCGTGATAGCCAAGCCCGTGGCTCACTGGCGGCTGAAACGTTCCGTCGCCATTGCCCAAATAGATGTTCATGTCGCAGTAGGTGCCGTCAAATACCTGGGCGACCACCGCTAAATCCGGCTTGCCGTCGCCGTTGAAATCTCCGGTCGTGACGGAAGTGACGTAATAGGACCATTCAAGCGAAGTGCCCGCCGTGAACGTTCCGTCGCCATTGCCGAGCAGGATCAGCACCTCGGCGCCCCAAACCACGGCCAGATCGAGCTTTCCGTCGCCGTTGAAGTCCGCCGCGCTCACTGAGTAAGGCTGGACGTAGCGGGCCAAGACAGTCGTAACCGGCGGACGGAAGGTGCCATCGCCGTTGCCCAATAACAAGGAGATGGTGCTGCTCCCAGTGGTGGCATCGTATGTGCTCAGCGCCAGATCCAGCTTCCCGTCACCATTGAAATCGCCCACGATTATGGGAGTCGGGTTTGGACCCACCGTGTAGGTTTCCGCGAGACGCAGGCTCCCGTTGGCTTCACCCAGCCAGATGGAAACGGTTGTCGTTTCGTTCTCCGAATTCGGGCTGTAGCTTCCCATAGCGACATCCGTCCGCCCATCCCCGTTGAAATCGCCGACTGCCAGCGCGCCGCTGGGTCCGTAGACGCGAGGCGCCGAGAAGGAGGCCAGGGGAAATGAGGAACTTGGCGGAACAGACTGCGCGCAAAGCGAAAGTGCAAAGCTCGCGATCAAAAGGACGAACAAGGATCGCCGGGCGGACGGGTTGGACACAGCAACACCCCCCGTGATTGTACCTCCCGATCCGAAACACCTTGCCGGCTTGATCGGTCACACTAGAAGCGAAGTGTCCACTAACAATTTCACGCTGCCCGATTCCGATCCCCTTTGGTACAAGGACGCCGTCATCTACGAAGTCCACGTGCGCGCGTTCTGCGACAGCGACGAGGATGGGATGGGCGACTTCCGCGGTCTAACCGGCAAGCTCGATTATCTGCAGGATCTGGGCATCACGGCCATTTGGCTGTTACCGTTTTTCCCTTCACCGTGGCGCGACGACGGCTACGATATCTCCGACTACAACGAGGTTCATCCCGCCTACGGAACGCTGCGGGATTTCCAGAATTTTCTGAAACAGGCCCATAAGCGCGGCCTCCGCGTCCTCACCGAAGTGGTGCTGAACCACACCTCCGATCAGCATCCCTGGTTTCAGCGCTCGCGCCGCGCGGCGCCCGGATCGCGCTGGCGTGATTTCTACGTCTGGAGCGACAGCGCGGAAAAGTATCCGGACGCGCGTATCATTTTCAAGGATTTTGAAACCTCGAATTGGACCTGGGACCCGATTGCCAAGGCTTATTACTGGCACCGTTTCTACTCGCACCAGCCCGATCTCAACTTCGACAGCCCGCACGTGCGGGAGGCGGTCCTGGACGTGATCGACTTTTGGTTTGACCTCGGCGTGGACGGGTTTCGCCTGGACGCGGTGCCTTATCTTTACGAGCGCGAGGGCACCAACTGCGAGAACTTGCAAGAAACCCATGCTTTCCTCCAACAACTTCGCAAGCACATCGACTCGAAATACAAGGACCGCATTCTGCTGGCCGAAGCCAACCAATGGCCGGAGGACGCTGTGGCCTATTTCGCCGACGGCGCCGAATGCCACATGGCGTTTCATTTCCCCTTGATGCCGCGCCTGTTCATGGCCATTCGCATGGAGGATCGTTTTCCGCTGATGGAGATTCTGCAGGAGACGCCGGCCATTCCAGCCAATTGCCAATGGGCGCTGTTCCTGCGCAATCACGATGAGCTGACGCTCGAAATGGTGACCGACGAAGAGCGCGATTACATGTACCGCGTGTATGCGCACGACCGCCGCATGCGCATTAACCTGGGCATTCGCCGGCGTCTGGCGCCGCTGCTGGAAAACGACCGCCGCAAGATCGAAATGATGAATGCGCTGCTGTTTTCATTGCCGGGCACGCCCGTCATTTACTACGGAGACGAGATCGGGATGGGCGACAACATCTATCTGGGCGATCGCAACGGCGTGCGCACCCCGATGCAATGGAGCGCCGATCGCAACGCGGGTTTCTCTCGCGCCAATCCGCAGAAGCTTTACCTGCCCATCACCATCGACCCGGCGTATCATTACGAGGCCATCAACGTGGAAGGACAGCAGAACAATCCGCACTCGCTGTTGTGGTTTACCAAGCACCTGATTGAGCAGCGCAAGCAGTTCAAGGCGCTGGGGCGGGGCACGCTCGAATTTCTGCGGCCCTCCAATCGCAAAGTCCTGGCGTTTTTTCGCCGCTATGAGGACGAGATCGTGCTGGTGATCGCGAATCTTTCACGCTTTCCGCAGCACGTGGAGCTGGATCTGGCGGAGGTGAAGGGCCTGACACCGGTGGAGATTTTCGGGCGCGCGGAATTCCCGCCGGTGAACGACCAGCCGTATCCAGTGACCCTGGGATCGCTGGGCTTCTATTGGTTCGCATTTCAATCCAGGCAAGCGCATCAGGAATCCATCGAAGCGCCTGAGACGCCATCCGGTTTGCCTCTCATCGTCGTGGAATCCTGGGCCAACGTATTTCAAGGCCGGAGTCTCGCGATTTTTGTGCGGCGCCTGCCCGCCTATCTCAAAACCCGCCGCTGGTTCCAAGGCAAGGACCGGAACATCCGAACTATTGAAGTCCTGGACACGATTCCAATCCCGGACACTTCTGCGCAATTGCTTTTGGGACAAGTGGAATACACCGACGGCGATCCCGAGATTTACGTGTTGCCCGGTTCCGTTGCCACCGGCGAAGCGGCCGATCGGGTGAAGGCCGAACTATTGGATGTGTCCGTGGCGCAGTTGCACGCCGAGGATGGAACGCGCGGGGTGCTCTACAGCGCGGTTTTCGATCCAGCGTTCGGCAATGCGCTCTTCAGCGCCATTCTCCGCAGGCGCCGTTTTCGGGGAACATCCGGTGAACTGGTGGGATCGCACACCCGTGCCTTTCGTGCGGCCTGGGGCCCCAGCCATCCCGATCTCGGGCCGGCCGTTACGAAAGCCGAACAATCCAACACCTCCATCGCTTTTGGAAACCGTTTCATCCTCAAGCTCTATCGGCGCGTGGAGCCTGGCATTCACCCGGAGGTGGAGATCGGTACGTTCCTCACCGAGCGAAGCTTCCCCTACAGCGCGCCGCTCACGGGCGTTATCGAATACCGCCCGGACGACGGCGAAGCCATCACCCTGGCTTCGCTGCATGCCTTCGTGCAAGATCAGCAGGGCGACGCTTGGAACTTCACGCTGGATTCCCTGAGCCAATTCTTCGGGGCGGCGCTGGCGCGCAAGGAGAGCGACTTCGCCGGTCCGGACGGCAGCCATCATCCCTTCGATCTTCGCAATGTCGAGGCGCCGGCCCCGGTCCACGAACTCATCGGCAGTTATCTGGACTCGGCTCGTCTGCTCGGCTGCCGCGTGGCGGATCTGCACCTGGCGCTGAGTTCAGATCCCGCGGATACGCAGTTCGCGCCGGAGCCATTCTCGGATCATTACCGCCATTCGATATTTCACAGCACCATGAGCCGTTCCACCGAGACTTTCCAGCTTTTGCAGCAGGGCCTGAACCTGTTGCCGGCTTCCACGCGGGCCGAGGCGCAAAATATCCTGGATAAACGCGAGGATTTTCGTGCCCGCGCCCGCCTCATCTCGGAGCGCCGCATTTATTCGCTACGCATCCGCATTCATGACGATCTCGGCTTGAATCGCGTGCTGCACACCGGCAAGGATTTCGTATTCATCGGTTTCGATGGACGTTCCGGTCGCACCCTGGGCAGCCGAAGGATTAAGCGCTCTCCGCTGCGCGACGTCGCAAGTATGCTCCTCTCGTTTCAATATGCGTCTCAGGCGGTTTTCTTCGATCAGCTTCCGGGCGTCACCGCGCACCCCGAAACCGCGAACGCGCTGGAATGTTGGGCGCATTGCTGGTCGGATTGGGTTTCGGCTGCCTTTCTAAAAGCCTATCTGGATGCGCTCGGCGAAAGGCCGCTCACGCCCACGCCCCTCATCCCGGCCAACGACGCGGACCTCCGCGTGCTTCTGGACCACTGCCTTCTGGAACAAGCGCTGGAAGGCGCGAGTGAGGAACTTCGCAGCCGGCCGGACTGGGCGCGAGTTCCCATCGGAATGCTGCTGCGCCTGCTCCAAAGCCCGCAGCCCTGAAATCTTATCCCCGTTCTGGAGTCCATGAAGAAGACGGCTACCCCTTTATGAAGCGCCGCGAAACACAACCGGTCTACACGCCTTCGGCCACTTATCGCCTGCAATTCAATAAATCGTTCACGTTTGACGACGCGGCCGGCCTGGTGAATTATCTGGCTCAACTCGGAATCACCGATATCTATGCCTCACCGTTTCTCATGGCGCGTCCGGGAAGTGTGCACGGCTACGACGTAACCGATCAGTCGCGCTTCAATCCGGAAATTGGAGACGAAGCCTCCTTCGCGCACCTGTCCGAAGCGTTACAACGCAACCAAATGGGATTGATTGCCGACGTGGTTCCCAACCACATGTGCATCACGCATCCTTCCAATATCTGGTGGTGGGATGTGCTGGAGAACGGTCCCAGCAGTCCATTTGCGCGCTATTTCGACATCGACTGGCATCCGCCCAAAGCGGAGCTGGTGAATAAAGTTCTGCTGCCTACGCTGGGGGATCAATACGGGCGCGTGCTGGAGAACCAGGAGATCAAGATTGTCTATGCCGACGGCCAGTTTCACGTTTCGGTCTACGAAACTCCGCTGCCCCTGGCGCCGGGCACCTGGACCATGCTTTTGGAGCCCGCGGTGGCCAAGCTGCGCGAGAAGCTGGGCCCAGAAAACGAACACGTCGCCGAGATGGAAAGCCTCGTCACCGCGCTAGGTCACTTGGCCGGTCCTACGGAAACGGACGATGCCAAGATCCGCGAGCGTCACCGCGAAAAGGAGATTGTCAAGCGCCGGCTGTCCAGTTTGTTGGAAGCCAGCGCCGAAGCCCGCGAGTCCATCGACGCCTCCCTCACCGATATTAACGGCCGGCGCGGCGAGCCTCGCAGCTTTGATCGCCTGGAGCGCCTGCTGGAGAGCGAAGCCTATCGCCTCAGCTTCTGGCGCGTCGCCATGGACGAGATCAATTACCGGCGCTTCTTCGACCTCAACGATCTCGCGGCCATTCGCGTGGAAGATCCCGAGGTATTTTCCGCCGTTCACAAGCTGATTTTCGATCTGGTGCGGCAAGGCCTGGTGCGCGGCCTCCGCGTGGATCATCCGGACGGTCTGTTTGAACCGGAGAAATATTTCCGCTTTCTGCAGGATGCCGGGAAGGCCCGGGCCCAGGCAGCCAACGGTCCCGGCGCGCGGAACGGCGCGCAACGAACGTTCTACATCGTGGCCGAAAAAATCCTCACCGGGAAGGAACCTCTGCGCACCGAATGGGCTGTCGAAGGCACCACCGGCTACGGTTTTCTAAACCTGCTGAACGGGCTGTTTGTAGATCGCACCAAGGAAAAAGCCTTCCAGCAGCTCTATCGCCGCTTCACCGGCTGGACCACGGCATTCGAAGATCTGGTGTGCGACAGCAAGCGGCTCATCCTGCAGGTAGCCATGTCCAGCGAGCTGAATGTGCTGGCCCGCAGGCTGGATCACATTTCCGAGCAGCATCGCTGGTCGCGCGATTTTACGCTGGAAAGCTTGCGCGACGCTCTGCGCGAAGTTCTGGCCGCCTTTCCGGTTTATCGCACCTACGTGCGCAGCGACCAGACCGCCGTGGATGCCGAGGACCGGCGTCAGGTGAACATCGCGATCCGCGATGCCAAGCGGCGCAATCCCGCGATCAGCGCGTCGGTGTTCGATTTCGTTCAGAGCGTTCTGCTGCTGGATCCCTCCGACGGCGTCGACGACGCACAACGCGCGGAGCGGAAAATGTTCGCCATGCGGTTCCAGCAGCTCTCTTCGCCCGTCATGGCCAAGGGCGTGGAGGACACCGCATTCTATCGCTACTATCCGCTCGCGTCTTTGAACGAGGTGGGTGGCAACCCTGCGCGTTTCGGCGTTTCTTTGAATGCGTTTCATCGCCGCAATCTGATCCGGCGCGAGCTGTGGCCCAACAGCATGAGCGCCAGCTCCACGCACGACACCAAGCGCGGGGAGGACGTTCGCGCGCGCATCAACGTGCTCTCGGAGACGCCCGGAGAATGGTATCGCGCTATTCGCCGGTGGCGGGATTTAAATCGAGCCGCAAAAACGCGCGTGGGCGATCGTCAGGCTCCCGACGCCAACGAAGAATATCTGCTGTATCAAACGCTGGTGGGCACGTGGCCCTTGCATCCAATGAACGCCGAAGAGCATGCGGCGTACATCGGGCGAATAGACGCGTATATGCAGAAGGCCCTGCACGAAGCCAAGTTCCACACCAGTTGGGTAAATCCAAATAGCGAATATGAGCAGGCGGTAACAAAATTCGTGGAGCGAATTCTGGACCCTGCGCCGGGGAATGTTTTCCTTGGTGAATTGACCCAATTCCAAGCGCCCATTGCCAAAGCCGGGATGTGGAATTCTGTAGCCCAGCTTGTGATGAAGATCGCTTCGCCTGGTGTGCCGGATTTCTATCAGGGCAACGATCTTTGGGCGTTCGATCTGGTAGATCCGGACAACCGCCGGCCAGTGGATTATGCGATGCGCCGGCAGATGTTGAAGAGCTTGGAAAATCAGGCGGCGCGGGATCGAGCGGCGCTGGTGGACCGCCTGATCGAGAATCCTTGCGACGGCGCGATCAAGCTTTATGTCACCGCCGAATCGTTGCGGTTCCGGCGGGATCGCCGCGATCTTTTCGCGCACGGCTCCTACACCGCCCTCGCCGCGGAAGGAAGCCGAGCCCGGCACGTGGTGGCCTTCTCGCGCGGTTTCGAAAATAAAACGCTGCTGGCGTTGACGGGCCGCTTCTTCCTCGCGTTGTGCAACGCCCCAAGCAAGCCGGTCGGCGACGTGTGGGGCAATACAACTGTCGCGCTTCCAAGGAAGATGGAGCAGCGCAGCTTTCGAGACATTTTCTCCGGCGAAACCATTACCGTGGAAGAACGCGAAGGCGGCCCGGTTCTCGCGCTGAACAAGGTGTTCTCACGATGCCCTGTCGCACTCCTGTTTGCGGAAAGCGCGGGGTAATGGAGGGCTTCGCCAATGCGGGCTGTGTCGAAAGTCCGAAAGGACCGCTTGCTCGCGCGCGCGGCTCCGTTACGAAGCACGCTGCTGCACACCGAGGCGCGACCGTCACAGCCGGTTAGTTAGTTTAGGGATGGGCGGCGGGGGGCTTGGGTGGCCATCAGGTCGGCCAGACGTTGTTTCGCGTAGGCATCGCCGGGGTTGGCGGCCAGGATTTGGCGCAGGTTCGCAACCGCTTCGTCGATCCTTCCCGATTTCGCCAGCGATGTCGCCAGGTTGAAGCGCGCGCTGGCATAGTCCGGGCGCTCTCGCAATGCGATTTCGAATTGAGGGATGGCTTCCGCGTTGCGGTTCAGCGTGGCGAGGCCGAGTCCCAGCATATTGTGGACTTCCGGCTGGTTAGGCTCCAGCCGCGCGGCCGCTCGCAGTTCCGTCACGGCCGCTTGCGGGTCCAGACGAGAAAGGAGAATCGCTCCCAGGTTCCTGTGAGCCACGGCGTCGTTGGGGTTCTTATCCAACCGATGGCGCATTACCGCTTCCTGCAACCCCCGGCGACGGTCTCCCGCGCCGCGCGGCAGCATTTGCAGCCATAGGTGCCCCATTTCGTCCGTGGCCCGGTTGCCCGATCGCACTCGTTTTGGGGGATGGTTGGGATTGCGGAGGTTTGCAGCCGAGTTGTCGTAGCGATAGCGCATGTGAATCACGGAATCCTTGGGGAGAAACACCGGCTCGCGGTAATAGAAGACCGCCTGCCAGTTGGGATCCCAGGCGGGGATGCGAATCAGCCACTTCTTCGAGCCGTCAGGCAGGGCGGCGTAGGCTTCGAGCAGCTTGCCCAAGTAATGAGCGTGCGGATAAACGGCCAGAACGTCCGCATCGAGCGGTAGCTTAAATTCGTCGGAGATTGCGAAGTCGCGCGCGCCTGCCGGGATGTCGAGGGCCTGATCGTTCTCCAACTCAACCAGCAGCGGAAACTTGGTCTGAGGGCGATCCGTGAAGTACAGGCCGACGGAAGGCCTCAACTCTTCTTTTTTGCCGGAAGGCTGCAGATGGAGATTGAGCACCAGTTCGTTGCCCGGATCGAGGCGCCATGCGAAACCGTCCGGCTCCACGTGGGGCGCGCCGCCTGGCTTCCAAAACAGGAAATTGCCGTCCGGATCGAATGGGCTGCGGCCGATTTCCAGGTCCATTCCAGGAAAGCCTTGGCCCGGCGATTTCTCGAGCAAGTGCGCCGATCCCGCCCGGTCCACCAGCAAATTGGCGTGATGCACCACGCGCGGCCGGCCGGGGCGGATCTGGATGGCGCGCACCCAGCGCCGGGCCGTCAAGTTGGGAGTGAAGATGACGTTCCAATAAATATCTCGCCCCGAAGCCGGCAATGGAATCGGGCCAGGCGCTTCTAACACCAGGTCGGGCTTGCCGAGCTGCCATCCGTCGGGGAGGGTGGGAGGCGGGGGGATCTCAGCGCCTTTACCCTCGGGAGCGCCCGCGCCGACCCACGCGGCAATGGTTGCGATCGGTTCGGCGGTCAGGCGGCGATTGCCCGCGAAATCGCCGTAGCCGCGCTGGGGCAACCAGGGCGGCATAAAACCGGCGCGCGTTGCGGCGGCAATTTGGGCTGCGCGCTTCTGCACGTCCTGGTAAGTCAGCAATGAGAACGGCGCGGCTGCTCCGGGTTGATGGCACGGCGCGCATTTTTCGTAAATAATCGGAGCGATGTCGTGGGCGAAGGTAGGCGGATCGGTCGCGCCCGCGAGCGGCGCCATGACGAGTGCGAGCGCGGCTGAAGCGCCCCAGGTACCCATAATCAATTATGTTATAGCCGCGGATGAACGCCGATTGACGGGGGCGTTCAGCGGCTACTGCGCCAATCTGTCGCCGACCTCTTCCAATATCTCCCAACGCATTGAATATACTCGCCAAACCCGTGGCGCACGCACTCCTGCGGAGCACTCCTGCGTGTAGCGTGCACACTCGTGCGACATGTTCGACTGCTTCTTAAGCGCGATTTCCGCTTCAGAACCGCGAAACCCCAAAACGGTTAAGCGCCGAAAAGACCGCTTGCTTACGCGCGCGGCTCGGTAGATCAGAAGGCTGCCAGCTACGATACGAGCAACCTTTCCAAGAAATTCGGACGAACTTGGTCCGGCTGATTGTTATCTATGGTGCGGAGTGGTGGTGGTATCGGCGGCCTGGGTCATCACTGAACCAACTTTACTGAACACGGTGCTGATGCTGCTGGAAACGCCGGGCATGATGGCGCCCGCCGCTACGGCAACGAAACCCGCCATGAGGGCGTATTCGATGAGATCCTGGCCTCGGCGATCGCGCCAGGCGCGAATGAGCGAAAGAAAAGCTCGATGATTGATCATAATATTATTCCTTTGTGAAGCGGCTTCCCAACCGCAATCGTTTATTAGGGTGCCACCCATTCTCGTCTGGCTAACGGAGCTGGACAATCCGGTCGATAGTTCTTAAGGGCACAGTACTCGGGTCGGCATGAGTACTGTTCGCTCGCCATCGAGGTCGACTCCCGAAGTGAGAAATGTCCCGCAAAGCATCTGGCCGGTCTCGGTGTTTGGCCTCGGATTTCTGTTAATTATCATGGGCTTATCGGGCGTGGCCAGCATCCAGGAGACGCGCCGGATTCACCAGCAGATTTTGGCGGTGGAGGATACCTACCGCCATATTGAGAACGTGGTGGAGAGCATCCGCGCGGACACTTCGCGGGTTGCGGTGCTGCGCCGGGACCGGTTGCTGGAGCGGGACGCCTCGGCCAGCTCTTATGCGGCTCAATTGGCGGGCCTGCGTGCGAAAACCGAACAGAGCCTGATGCAGCTCATGTTGTTGCGGCCGCAGCACAGCAGCCGGCCTGTGGAGCGTCTGGGGAACGCGCTGGAGTCTTACCTCCAGACGGTGGCTGCCGAGTTCCAGCAGTCCACGGCGCAAACCAGAGAGCGGTTCCTGGACGATGGCTTCGGATCGGAAACCATGCCCATTTTTGCGATCACGGAGGAGTTGGGGAAGCTGAACGAAGAGAGCTTTGAAGCGCGCCGCCGGGATCTGAGCCAGTCTGTAATGCATCTGCAAAACGACATTTGGGAAACCCTTTTCACTGCATTGGTGCTCGGGGCAATCATTGCGGGGGCCAGCGTGTTCCGGATCTCGTCCCTGGAGAAAGAGTCCGCCGCGCACCAGAGGGTGAGCGAATTGGCCGAAATACGTTTGCGCCATCTTTCCCAGCAGTTGGTTTCATCCCAGGAGCAGGAGCGAAAGGCGCTATCGCGGGAGTTGCACGATGAGATTGGGCAACTGCTGACGGCGCTTCGCATGGAACTGGGAAATTTGGAGCGCGGGCGGGGGACGCTGGGCGCGGAAAGCGATCCGCATCTGGAACAGGCCAAGAAACTGGCGGAAAGCACGCTGCGGACCACGCGGGACATTGCCATGGGATTGCGTCCGGCCATGTTGGACGTGCTGGGTCTCGGGCCGGCGCTGGAATGGCAGGCGCGGGAGTATTCCCGCCGTTATAACACGCCTATTCGGCTGGAAGTGGACGGCGATCTGCGCGATGTCCCCGATCCGCACCGTACTTACCTCTATCGCATCGTCCAAGAGGGGCTCACCAATTGCGCGCGCCACGCCCAGGCCAGGAACATTCATGTAAAGCTGGAGGATTCCAGCGGCCAACTCTCCGTGCTGGTGGAAGACGACGGCGTGGGATTCGATCAACATAACGGCGTGAGGCATGGACTGGGCTTGCTCGGGATCACCGAGCGCGTGCGCGAACTGTGCGGCCAGTTATCCATTGAATCGGAGCCTGGTAAAGGGACGCGGATTGCGGTGGTGCTTCCGTTGCAGCGCGAAAACGCCGCCGGTGGGGACCCCGCATAGACCCCGGGCGAAATAACATTCTTTGTAACGAATGTTTTTTCCACAATTCAACTGATTGTAACGTATAGCGATATACAAAGAGGCATGCGGTGCGATCTGCACGTCCATACGCGGCATTCCGGAATGTGCAACATTCCGGGATTTCACCGGTTTTGCCGCGAGAGCTACAACGATCCTGAGGCGGTGTATCGGACTCTCAAAGGGCGGGGGATGGACCTGGTGACGGTCACCGATCACGATTCCATCGATGCCGCCGAACATCTCCGCCGCTATCCCGATTTCTTCCTGAGTGAAGAAGTGACATGCACTACGCCCTCCAACACAGAAATTCATGTGGGCGTTTACGGCATCGAAGAGCGGCATCACATCGAGCTGCAGCGGCGCCGCACCGACGTGCCGGCGTTGGCAGCCTACTTGGACGAACAGAAGATCCTGTTTAGCATCAACCACGTGTTCTCCAGCCTCACCGGACGCCGCACAGAGCTTGATTTCGAGATGTTCGAAGCCCTGTTCCCGGCGGTGGAAACGCTCAATGGCCATATTCCGGCGGCGAACAATCAGGCTGCCGCGCAACTGGCGCAGGATTGGCAGAAGGCGGTGGTCGCGGGTAGCGATGCCCACACCATCGAGACTCTCGCGCTCACCTACACGGAAGTTTCCGGCGCGGATGGTAGCCGTTCCTATCTGGAAGCGCTGCGTCAGGGCCGCGGGCAGGTGGCCGGCGCATCGGGCAACTACGCCAAGCTCACGCGCGCGGTGCTCGGCATCGGCTCCAGCCTGGTTCGAGATCGCCCCTGGACCGTTGTGCTTACTCCTCTGATGCTGGCCGTACCCCTGGTGACGCTGGCTAACTATTTCTGCGAGTTGAATTTCCACGCCCGCTGGTCGCCGGCATTGTGGCCCGCCACGCTTCCTGAGTCAGGCTGCGCCGAGGCCGCCGAAAGCTAGTTTTCCGCCTTGCATGCAGCCTGCCGGGGTTGATATATTGAGACCACGCGCGCGGGCTTTCTGCGATTGCAGCACACTTGATATAATCGCGCCGGAGGTAAAAGCAACATGTCCCTGGTATCGGGTTTCCACCACGTCACCGTTTGTGCATCTGGAGCCCAAGAAGACGTAGATTTCATGACGCAAGTCTTTGGGCAACGGCTGATTAAACAGACTGTCCTTTTTGACGGACGGTACGCCCACTACCATTTGTATTATTCCAACGCCAACGCGGAGCCGGGTTCGGTTTACACCACGTTCCCTTATAAGCGCGTGCCGGGCCGTCCCGGATCGGGACAGGTGGAGTCCACCGCTTACACAGTGAAGAAGGGCGCCACCAAGTTCTGGGACGAGCACCTGACGCATCACAAGGTGAAGCACAGCGGCGTTCAGGAGCGGTTTGGGCAGAAGTTTATTCGGTTCAGCCATCCTTCGGGTTTGCAGCTTGAAGTGATTGAGGATTCCACCGACGAGCGCAAGCCGTGGACGGTAGGTGAAGTCAGCGCCGACATAGCGACGCATGGTTTCCATGGGCCAGTGCTCTCGGTTCGAGAGATCCCGGAGACCGAGCGGTTTTTCGTGGACGCGCTGGGATTCAAAAAGACCGGCGTAGAGGGCAACTATCATCGCCTGGAGCTGAACGGCGGCGGGGCGAACAAAACCATCGTTTTGCTGCATGAACCGGACCGTCCCTCTGGAAGCTGGGGATTCGGCGCGGGGTGCGCTCATCACGTGGCGCTGGATGCCGGCACCGATGAAGGTCTGGCTGAGCAGAAGGGCGTTTACGAAGAACTGGGCTACACGGATTGCTCCGAAATCAAGGATCGCAATTACTTCCACTCTATTTATTGCCGCGCTCCCGGCGGAATTCTGGTGGAGTGCGCGGCCACAGCCGAAGGCGGATTCGCGCGCGATGAACCGTACGACGCCTTGGGACATGCGATGCTTCTGCCGCCCTGGTTTGAAGCGCGCCGCGACGAGATCATGGCGATGCTGGAGCCGATCACGATCCCGGAAAATAACTTCCCGGCGCACTTGGAGGCGGTGGCCGTGCATCCCCTGACACCCGACGGAACGCCTTCCGCGGCGGATGCCGTGGGCATCGGGCCATCCCGGCGTCAAGCGGTGTTCATCGGTGGCGACGGCGGCGGCCAGAAGAAGTAGCAATCGTGAGTAGCGTATCGCCCCGCGTTCGATCGGTTGGGTCCGCGCGGGGCGAGTCGCAATTTGCGGGCGTGTTGCTGCATGGAAGGGGTAAAACGCCCGAAGAGAAAATCGATTTAGCCGCGCGCTTCGGAAACATCGAAGGCATTCGCTGGGTGGTTCCGGAAGCGGAAACTCCCGGCAGTTGGTACCCCGGCCGTTTTTGGGATCCGCGCGAAACGAACGAACCGTACCTGAGCGAAGCCGTCGCGCGGTGCCACCAGGCGGTGCTGGAGGCGGGCGAGAATGGCCGCCTTGCTCCTGAACGGCTGGTCATCGTGGGTTTTTCGCAAGGCGCCTGCCTGGCGCTTGAATATGCGTTGCGCCATCCCGGCGAAGTGGCATCTCTCATCGTATTCACCGGCGCGTTGATGGGCCTGCCAGGGTCCGATTGGAAAGCCACCGCGCCGCCGTCTCTGGCCGGTTTGCGCCTGCTGCTCACCGGAAGCGACATGGACGATTGGGTTCCCGAAGAAAACTCCCACGAAGCGGCCAATCTGTTTCAAGAGCTAGGCGCAGACGTGCAATTGCGGATCTACAAAGGGCGTCCGCACATCGTCAGCGAGGAAGAGATCGACGAAGCCCGGAGCTTTCTCAATTGGATTCAGATGGCGGGGGGCGTAAGGCGGTAAAGTAGTTGGACATGAAGCTCCTGATTGTCGCTTTCCTATCGCTTGGCCAGATTTACGCTCAGTCCGGGCCGGCTGAACACTGGGTATCTACGTGGTCCGCTTCGCCGCAACAAATGCGCGCGCCCGCGCCTCCGCGGCCTCAGCCCATCGCCAGCTTCCACAACCAGACGCTGCGCATGATCGCGCATTCCAGCATTGGCGGCCGGCGGGTGCGCATCGAACTTTCGAACGCTTTCGGCAGCGTGCCGCTGGCGATCGGGGCGGCGCACATCGCGATCCGAGACAAGGACTCGGCCATCGTGGCGGCATCGGATCGGACGTTGCTGTTCGGCGGACGTCCCATGTCCTCAATTCCGCCGGGCGGTGCGGTCCTCAGCGACGCCGTCACTCTGGATGTTCCGGCCGCCGCCGATCTCGCGGTGAGCATCTACATTCCAGGAAACGGCGCGGCGGATACGACGCACGCGGTGGGGTTACATACTACTTATATTTCGAAAGAGGGCGACGCTACCGCGCAAACGGCGATCGCGGACGCCACTACCACGCAGTCTTACTACTGGCTGACGAACGTGGATGTGGCTGCGCCCGCGGATGCGGCGGCTATCGTTACTTTTGGCGATTCCATTACCGATGGAGCGCTGTCGACGGCCGATAAAGATCGTAGCTGGCCCAGCTTCCTGGCGCGCCGTCTGGCGGCTGCGGGCGGCGTCAACATCGCGGTGTTGAATCAGGGCATCTCCGGCAACCGGCTTTTGCGCGATGGCGCCGGAGTGAACGCGCTGGCTCGTTTCGATCGCGACGTGCTGGCGCAGCCGGGCGTGAAGTGGCTCATGGTTCTCGAAGGAATCAATGACATTGGAATTGGAAACCGGGCGAATGCGGCGGCGAGCGACGCCGTGGGCGCGGACGATCTGATTGCCGCGCTCAAGCAATTGATCGAAAGGGCGCACGAGCACGGCATCCAGGCGATCGGCGGCACGCTGACGCCTTATGAAGGCGCGGCATATTACAGCGAGGCGGGGGAACAAATCAGAACGGCGGTGAATCAGTGGATCCGATCGTCCGGCGCGTTCGATGCCGTGGTGGATTTCGATGCGGCCACGCGCAATCCGGAGCATCTCCGGAGCTTTCGCGAAGGTTTCAATGACGGCGATCACTTGCATCCGAACGATGCAGGGTATGAGGCCATGGCCGACGCCATCGATCTTTCTGTGTTTGGCTTGAAGCCGGCGGCGACGGCGGCCCGGTAACACGCTGACGCGTGCGCGGATGCACCTGGAGGGCCGGCGCGCGCCGGGCCACTCGAACCACATGGCCACTGTCCAGGCGAACGATTACGATTTCCCGCGGATGGCCATCGTCATCAGAAACTACCACATGGGACGACGGGGGACCGAGTATCGCGAGCAGTTCTTTTTCAGTGGAACCAGCGCGGATGAGCCCAAACTCCTGGCCCGTGACGTTCTTCTGAGCGGGACCGGGTTGGGACGGCCTGGACGGAGGGAAGGGCGGCCGGCGCGGGCGTCGGTTGCTCCGATTGTGGCGCTGACGTTTTCGATTCCCCAACGGCCTCCGCTTTCCTCTTGAATTTCGCAGTCTAGTTCCTTGGGAGCCGAGAAACCCCCAAAAGTGTTAAGCGCCACATTCACATTATCTGCCGGGCCCCTTGGTTGGCTTTGCACGAAGTGGCCGGAGCCGTCAAACGGCTCTCGCAGGCCCTACGATCGGAAGAACGGCCGGCAGCCTGTGGCGGATGGCCGCGGCCGATTGACTCCGCGTTACAACGCCGCTGCCACTTATATCCCTTCGACGTAAGCCGCGGGAATCATCGGTAACTTGCTGACGCGCACGGCTCAGCGGACTCGCCGGGTTACAGAGCCGCGAAGCTGAGGGAGCACTCGGAAGCCGCCTTTGCCACCGGCTGTTCGCGCGATAACGTCGCCGAAGACTTACGCCGGCCGCCGCACCGAATGCTCGAGCTGCAGCACCATATTCCGGCTGGCACGGCGCCTTTCCTTTTCGTAGGCCAAGGACTGCTCAGCGAATGCAATGAGGCTTTCCGCGTTGCTCCCGTTCTGCGGGAAGCACGCCACGCCAATGGCCAAGCCCGACGTTTCTTCCCCGCACAAGCTGTGGCAGGCGTTTCCCACCAGCCGGTCCAGCGTTTCTATCTTCCCGGCCAGTTCTTCCGGACGCGCCACGGCCAGCAGCACCGCGAACTCGTCCCCGCCAACCCGCGCCACATAGTCGACGCTGCGGGTGTTGTCGCGCAGAATGATGGCGATCAGCTTTAACAGGTCGTCGCCGGTGGGACGCCCGTACAGCTCGTTCATCCGGCCGAATTCCTCGATATCGCACAGCAGAACGGTGACGGCCGTGCTTCGCGCCGCAAATCCATCCTGCAGGTAGGTGAGAAGCGCGTCCTTGGTGGGCAAACCGGTCAACGGATCGCCTGCCAGTTGCTGCACCCTTTGGAAGCGAATGGCCCCGTCTACGGCGCGCGCGATCTCGCCCTTGATCGCCAGCAGCAACCGCAGATGGTCCGCGTTATAGGAGTCCGTCTGGGTGCGATATAACGTGAGCGCTCCGCTGAATTGGTCTACTCCGTCGCCCAGAGGAATGGACAACGCGGAATTGAACACGTCCACTTGGCCGGACGCCTCGGCGTAGCCGGGTTCCACCGCCGGATTTCCGTTGACGATGGCTTTTCCATTTTCCACTACCCAGCCCGAAAGCCCCTGGCCCACGGGAATCTCGAGCGACGCGACGATCTGGCTGTTCAGCCCGCTGGTAAAGCGCGCCTTCAGCGCGGATTTTTCGCGAACATATACCGCCAGGCAGTCGAACGGCACAAGCTGCTTCAAGCGGGCGGCCAGTACGGAGAGCACGTCCTCCATTTGCAGGGATTTGCTCCGATCCAGAGCCAGATCGACGACGATTCGCATCTCCTCGCGCGCGGCCGCGATCGATTCCGCGGAACCCGGGCCGCGCTCTGCCGCGGCTCCGGCCCCGGCGGGCGCGCTTTTCTCGTAGCCTGCGTCGGGAGCGTCGCCGCGAATCACAATCAGGTCCTTGCTCAACTTGCTATTCCGTAGCGGCGTGTTTTGAGCCAGGCGCTCGAACTCGCGGTAGTTGGCCCGCAGAACATCCACCACGTGCGGATCGAAGCTTTTTCCGGAAAGCCCGGCCACATATTCCATGGCTTCGTCCAAAGGAAGCGCGCGGCGATACTGCCGGTCGCTCGCCAGCGCGTCCAGGCAATCCACCGCCGACAAGATACGCGCGCCGATGGGAATGTCCTCGGCCTTCAGGCCGTCCGGATAACCGGTGCCATCCCATTTCTCATGATGTGAGCGTACAATGGGCGCGACAGGATAAGGAAACGCCACCTGCTCCAGAATCTCGGCGCCGACTACGGTGTGAACTTTCATCTTTTCGAATTCGGCGGGTGTCAGCTTGCCGGGCTTGGAGATGATAAAATCCGGCACCGCCAGTTTGCCGATGTCGTGCAGGATGGAGGCGGCCTGCAGCGCATGCAACTCGTCGGACGACAGGCCCAGATGCTTGGCCATCTCGAGCGAATACACCTGCACGCGCCGCAGATGGTCGCCCGTACATTCGTCCTTGGCCTCAATGGCCGTGGCCAGCGCTTCAATGGTCCGCAGATGCAGCGCCGCCATGCTCTCGGCGTGTTCCCGCTCCTGCTCCACTTTGCCGAAATACAATCGGATGGAACGATACACCAGATAGAGCGGCGGCAGCAGCGCCAGACTGAAAGCCCATCCCAAACGCTCGGTGGCGGTGTGCACCACTTCGGCGACGGAAACGCCCACTAGATAGAAAAAGAACAGCCAATCGAAGACGCTGCGAATCACCGTTTGGATATTTTGTGCTTCGGCCAGTGCAATCACAATCGCGATGGGGACGTTATTCGCAATAAAATAAGCCACGCCGGCCAACGTGAGCCGCAATAACTCCCCTCCTGGAACATTGTTGAGCCACGGTTTTTGATAAATCCAGGTGGCGGCTGAAACGGCGCAGGCGATGCAGGTGGTATTAAAGAAGAGACGCACCAGCTTGACCCGGACCTTGGCTTGCCAAAAGGTTTGCGCGGCCGCGCTGGCAACGGCCAGAAACATGGTCTGCGGCGTGTTGAGTTCCACCAAGCCCAGCATGATGAGGACGAAATTGAGCGATATAGTGCCCCTCACACCGGGAAAGGCGACCTTCATGCCGGAGGTAGCCAGCGCCAGCAGCAGGTAGACCATGAAGCGCGGCTGCGGCTGGGGGGACCAGCCCCGGAAAGCCGAGACCATCGCAATAATGCCGACCAGCCCGATGGCAGCGATAAAGATCCTCGCCCGGTCCGGTATTCGCTCGGCCTTTGCGTATGCCACTTCAAAATCTCCTAAGGGCTTCGCCTCAGCGACGTTCTCCGGTGGCTCAACGGCCACCCCGCTGGTACTACAGCCGGTTTACGGCTGCGGACAACCTACCATCGTCATGGGTGTTTATCGGCAGGGCAAGAGCGGAACTTTATACGGCTGAATAGGTTGCGTCAAGCCGACCCGGGGCGGGGAATTACTCGGCGCGCAGGGCCGTGGCTGGATCGACTCTGGCGGCGCGCAGGGCAGGAACCCAGCTCCCGGTCAGAGCAACTAAGAGAATCACCACACTGACCGTTGCCAGCGTCACCGGATCGGCCGGGCTGATCCCGAACAGAAAGCGCGCGACGATCCGGCTACCGCCCAAAATGACCGCGACGCCAATGCCCAGGCCGAGCGCCGCCAGTCCCGCGGTGCGGAAAACTACAAGCTGCAAAATGCCCCGGGGTTGGGCCCCCAGTGCGATGCGAATCCCTAGTTCGGCGGTCCGCTGCGACACCGTGTACGCCACCACTCCGTACAGCCCGAGCGCGGCCAGCACCAGCGCCAAGGCGGCGAAAATGCCCATCAATACCGTGCGAAACCGTTGCCCGGCCAGCGATCCATAGACCACATCCCGCATGGCGCGCACGTTGAAAACGGGCTGGCTGGGATCGAGCGCTCGCAGCTCCCGCAGCACCGCGGATGTCAGGGCGGCCGGATCGGAGCTGGTGCGGATGGCCAGCGCCATGGCGGATTCGGCAAAATCCATGGAATCCGGAGGAATTTGCAGATAATGGTAGTAGTTTTCCGGATTGGCTTCTCCGTCCAGGCCGGCGTATTTTACGTCGCCCACGATGCCGACGATGGTGGACCATTCGTTCTCGTCGAAATTGGACAGAATGCGTTTGCCGATGGGATCTTGCCCGGGCCAGTAACGGCGCGCCGCGGTCTCGTTAATGACCACCACTTTGGGCGTGTGCCGATTGTCGCGGCTATCGAACACCCGGCCGCGGATCAATGGAATGCCCATGGCCGCAAAATATTCGCCGCCGGCGGTGCGGAACCTGGCGCGCGGCTGGTCCGCGGCGCCCAGCCGCGGCTGCCCTTCGATCAGGAAATTGGCGCTTTTATCGCGGCCACTCATGGGTAGAAAGCGGCAAACTCCGGCCGACTCCACTCCCGGGAGCGCTGCCACGCGGTTGAGTAGCTGTTCGTAGAATAGCCCCACCTTCAGGCCGGGATAACGGGCCGGCGGAAGCGAGAGCTGCATGGTGAGCACATGATCGGGCCGAAAACCCGGATTCACCTCCTGCAACCGGACCAGGCTGCGAATCAACAGACCCGCTCCAATCAGCAGCGCCGCGCTCAATGCCACTTCGCACACCAGCAGCACATCCCGCAGCCGGCTGCGCGCACGGCCGCTGGTTCCGCCGCGGCCGGAGCTGCGCAGCGCCAGGCTGAGGTTGGACCGCGCGCTGGATAGCGCGGGGGCCAAGCCAAACGCCAGTCCGGTGAGGATGGATACTCCCAAAGTAAAGGCCAGAACCCGCACATCGAGCGTGGTTTCGCCGGTTGGCGTCAGGCCCGCGGGCGCCAGCTTCCCGAGAATCCAAGTGCCCCAGTACGCTACCAGCAGACCAAAGAGTCCGGCGATCAGAGCGAGCAGAATGCTCTCTGTGAGAAGTTGGCGCACCAAACGGCTGGCGCTCGCGCCCAGCGCCGTCCGCACCGCGATCTCTCTCTCCCGCGCGCCCGCGCGCACCAGAAGCAGATGAGCGACATTGACGCAGGCGATCAGCAAGACCGCGAGAACCGCGGCCAGCAGCATAAATAATGTCGGACGAAGATCGCCCACCAGTTGCTCACGCAGGGGCACCAGGTCCACGCCGAAGCCGGCGTTCGAATCCGGATATTCCCGCGCCAGGCGATCCGCCACGATGCGCAATTCGCTCTGCGCGCCCTCGCGCGAAATCCCCGGCCTCAGACGCCCGACGGCATTCAGGATACGAATGCCGCGATTATCCGGCAAAAAGTCCTTGCGGTCCGGCGTGTACGGGATCCAAAGCTCAGACGGGCTTCCCGGAAGTTGAAACTGAGCCGGGGCGATGCCGACGATGGTATACGAGCCGGAGTCCAGGGACAACTTTTTGCCCAGAATGCCCGGATCGCGCCCAAAACGGCGCTGCCACAGGCCGGCGCTGAGAACGCAAACGCGGTTCTTGTCCGGCTGGTCCTCATCGGAGCGGAAAGTTCGTCCCAGCTCCGGCTCCATCCCCAGAATCTCGAACAAGCTCGGCGAAACGGCTGCAGCTTCAATTCGCTCGGGCGCTTCGCCGCCGGTCAGCACCGAGGATTGCGCCTCAAAGGCTCCGATTTTATCTAAAGCCTGGCTGGAAGCGCGAAACTCTCGGAAGTCGGCCGGCGAGAGTTGCCAGGACCGCAGACCTTTGGATCGATTATTCTCCCACACAAACACCAGACGGCCAGGATCGTGGTAGGGCAGCGTCCGAAAAAGAATCGAGTTGGTAACGCTGAAAATCGCGGCATTGGCGCCGATCCCTAAACTGAGAACAACGATGGCGACTGCCGTCGAACCCGGGCTGCTTCGGAAGGCACGCAACGCGTACCGCAAATCTTGGGTGAGGGCGCTCATTTCCCAATAGCCTGCATTGTAACCTCAGAAATGCGTTGGCTGCTGGGGGAGCATCACAGAAACCGCGGCCAAGTGTGGTCCTGGCCGCGGCAATGTTCCTACTTGGAGTCGGAAAGTCTCAGTCTCCCCAGACTGTGGATCCCGCTTTGATTTTCGTCTTGGTCCTCATCGGCGCTACCTCCTTCTAGTTTTTGACAAGTAACTCCTGCTAACCACCGTTAACTAGGCAACTCTATTACCAACGGTACTATATGTTGTAAGACGACTGTATTAAGTAGCTGTAAACTACTGAAACAGAAAAGGAAAAATAGATCGATATAGCACGCGGCCTGGGCTGTTGTCTAAGGTTCGGCGGGACTTTCCGGCTATCCACTCAGATAGTCACCCTATCTACCCAGATAGGGTGTTTCCCTTAGACCCATCGTCCGTTAGCAAGCTGTGTCGAAACCGGCTCCCTTCACGGCCGCGGCTCTGTAACGGCCGTAATCTACCGAGCCGCGCGCGTTCGCAAGCGCAATGGTCGGGATAAACCGGCGTGCAGTCGGGGATGAAAGAGCCCCACGAGAAAGGAGTAGCGAACCATCTTGACCTCGAGTCTTGCGCTGGGTGCCGCGAGGTGCCGGCTGAAGCGTAGACAGAGGCATCGACGGGCCGGGAATTGAGCTTCGAAAAACGCAATTCGGGCGCCGACCGTGTGCTTGTAACGGGAAGGCCACACTGACCGGAGCGCAATCGCGATGCTTTGGTCAGGCCCGGCGTAGTCCAAGAGCCAGGAGCACGCCGAGAAACTGCACGCGCGAG